>ERZ825324.4783-NODE-4783-length-10887-cov-3.438885_pt1 | contig 10887 bp, 7 predicted proteins | sample MGYA00519859_ERZ825324 | MGnify/ENA primary metagenome ERZ825324 (study PRJEB31778, sample SAMEA3449198) | human gut metagenome | biome: human gut; feature: human-associated habitat; material: faeces | place: United Kingdom | collected 2010/2012 ... | reverse complement strand
TGCCATCGTAACGGGCCAGGTTGGAGCTGACCTCGGACGGCATGATGATGTAGTAAGCGCCTAGCGAGTAGCCGATGTGCGGGACCGAGACCTCAACGACCTCGGCACCCATCTCCTTGAGCTTGTCGACGGCCTCGTTGTCATTGGCGGGGGCCTGACCGGAGCCCACCGCTACTTCATGCCCTCGCTACTCAAGGAGATGCGAGGCAAGATCCACTCTCTCAAAGGCGAAGAGCTCAACAGAGTGCAGATGAAAGTATTTGACCTCGACGACCCGGAGGAATTCAAGCAGTTTGCCGAGGGAGAATCACGGCCGCTGAAAGTCTATGGCACCGACCGCACCATTACATACGATCCGATGAAACGAATCGGAGTAATGATCTCACAGATCGGAGCCAGCAACGCCATTTCGATCGGCGCCTATGCTTTTGCATTGTCGCAGATCGACAGTCAGACCCCCCAGCCTGAAGTACAGGTATCAGAATGAACAGAAAAGACTTAAGAATAGTATTTCTCGGGACTCCCGAGTTCGCAGTTGAAAGCCTCCGCCGATTAGTCGACGGAGGCTACAATATTGCCGGCGTCGTAACGATGCCCGACAAACCGGCCGGACGAGGCCACAGAATGTTTCAGTCGCCCGTAAAACTTTTCGCCGTAGAGCACGGAATCAAGGTGATGCAGCCTGTGAAGCTCAGCGATGAATCATTTGTAGCGGAACTACGTTCGCTGCATGCCGACCTTTTTATTGTCATCGCATTCAGGATGCTTCCGAGAGTGGTATGGCAGATGCCGCCGCTCGGCACATTCAATCTGCACGCATCATTGCTCCCGCGATACCGCGGAGCGGCTCCGATCAACTGGGCCGTGATCAATGGCGACGAAAAGACCGGTGTGACCACCTTCTTCCTCAAGCATGAGCTCGACACAGGCGACATTATCGGACGCGAAGAGATCGGGATCGGGCCCGACGAGAACGTAGGATCTGTTCACGACCGACTTATGGAGCTCGGAGCGGCCATGACTATTAAGACTGTCGATGCAATAATCGACGGCACAGTCAACCCGATGCCGCAGAGCGCCATTAGCGGGGAGGAGCCAACGGCCGCACCGAAAATCTTCAAGGAGACCACATGCCGCATAGACTGGAACAAGCCGGCTCGCGATGTCCATAATCTGGTGCGCGGTCTGTCGCCTTATCCTGCAGCATGGACAGAGATCAGCACGAATGAGACTCTGAAGATTTTCGAGACCAGAATTACCGACATCAAGGCATCAGATCCCGGAGCTGTCACCACCGATGGAAAGAGACTGACTGTCGACTGCGCCGACAAGCGTATTGAGATACTCAGCCTGCAGCCGCAGGGCAAAAAACGTATGGACGCCGACGCATGGCTCCGCGGACTGCGAGAGATGCCCGACAGATTCAGATGATCACACCGTCGCGCCGCAACAGGGCATCAGGCTCGGGATCACGGCCACGGAAACGACGGTAGAGCACATCGGGTTGCTCCGTCGCGCCTTTTTCAAGGATTTCGCGGCGGAACGACTCGGCAGTGGCTCGATTGATCACTCCCTCTTCCAGGAAACGGTCGAAAGCATCGGCCTCGATCACTTCAGCCCATTTGTAACTATAGTATCCGGCTGCGTATCCTCCGGAAAAGATATGTCCGAACGAGGGCGACGCCACACTGCGACACTCATTGGGAATCACAGCCAGAGGATCGGTCACGGCAAGCTCAAAAGCTGCCGCATCATCCACTTTGCCGGTTATTGTGTGCCATGCCATGTCAGTCAGGCCGAACATCAGCTGCCGGATACAGTCGTATCCGCAGCCGAACTGATGGCTGCCGATCATTTTCTCCACAGCTTCGTCAGGCAGCCGCTGTCCGGTAAGATAATGGCAGGCAAACGTATCGAGGAATTCCCGGCGGCGCAAAAAGTTTTCATTGAACTGCGAAGGAAGCTCTACGAAGTCGCGGGCCACATTTGTGCCCGACAACGCAGTGTAGCGGCAGCGGCTGAAAAGGGAGTGAAGCGCGTGGCCGAATTCATGCAGCAGCGTATTGACCTCATTGGGCGAAAGCAGTGCCGGAGCCGACGAGGTCGGCCGTGTGAAATTCGTCACAATGCTCACATGGGGCCTGACATCTGTGCCGTCGGCTGTCGTCGACTGCTCCCTGAAATCGGTCATCCATGCGCCCGCACGTTTACCGTCGCGGGGGAAGAAATCCATGTAAAGCAATCCGAGATGACTCCCGTCATTATCCTTGGCTTCATACACCTCCACATCTGGATGATATACGGCGATATCGGTTCTTCTGCAGAATTCTATCCCATAGAGCATACGGGCAAGACCGAATACTCCCTCCACCGTAGTGTCGAGCCTGAAATATGGCCGCATGGATTCCGGATCATAATCAAAACGGCTTATACGATAAAGCCGGCTATAATAGGCATAATCCCATTGTCGCAATACGAAATCCCCGCCCTCGCTCCGTCGTGCGAATTCGGCGATCTCATCCACCTCACGACGCTGCACCGGCATATAAGCCTCTTCAAGCCTGTGAAGAAGGTGCTCCACATTAGCCCGTGTGCGGGCCATCTTGTTTTCGAGTGCATAGTCGGCATAGGTATCATAACCAAGAAGCCGGGCAACCTGCAGGCGCAGCCACGACATGCGGCTCGCAATATCGAGGTTGCTGTATCTTCCCGAAACGTTGCGCGACGAATATGCCCGAAAAAAAAGCTCGCGGAGATCCCTGCGCGAAGAGTGCGCCATGAAGGTGCTGTAGACCGGAAAATCCAGCTTGAAACAGTATTCCCCTGCTCTGCCTTCGGCCGCAGCCCGCTCCGAAGCCTCCTCCACAAGCCTGTCAGGCAGCCCGTCGAGATCGTCGCCTCCAAGATAGAATTTCAGCCCGGCATTCTCCTTCACAAGATTCTGGCCGAATTGCTCTGACAATTGCGACAGTTTCTTTTTCGCCTCTCTGTAGGCCTCGCGGTCGGCTCCTTCAAGCAGAGCTCCCGATCTGACGAACCTCTCATATGTTTTCTTGAGAAGCATCCGGTCCTCACCGTCGAGCGATGCGGCCTCGCCGGAATCATACACCGTCCGTATGCGGGCCCAGAGCTTTTCGTCGAGGCTGATCCTGACGGAGTGATCCGTCAGCATTTCCGAGACTTTTACCGATATATCCATCATGCTGTCGTCGGTGCAGGCCGACGTCAGCGGGAAGAAAGCTCCGGCCACACGGTCGAGCATCTCTCCGCTCCGGGCCAGAGCCGCCACAGTGTTGGCAAATGTCGGAGGCTCATCATTATCGCGTATCGACTCTATCTCATTCCACGACTGCCTGAGCGCCTCCTCGAAAGCCGGCATATAGTCGGCGACGGTTATCCTGTCGAATGGCACCGCTCCGAAAGGCGTGTCGAAGGGGCGGCTGAATATTTCTCCGTTCATACGATCTCCTCTATTACGATTGCTTTCAATATTTCGTCCACCCCGGCATCCCTCAGAGCCTCGGCGTCATCATTCATGGCTTTCAGAAACCACCCCGTATCATAACCCGACTGCCCGCATGCCTTCTGATACATTTCGGCAGCCGTGCGCGGATCGCCGCAGGCAAGCGCTATGTGCCCCGCGTTGAGATAATCCTCGGCTTTCGGATTGTCGGCAAGGATTTTGTCGCTGTACGCCCGCGCTCTCGGCAGGTCACCCATCCTGAAAGCGCACCAGGCTATCGGTCGTCGTGCACGATCGGAGTCCTCGTCGAGATATTCCACTCTGAAAAATTCCTTCATTGCCTCGTCGAAGCGGCGCAGCTGCATAAGGCACATGCCTATATTGAGCGCCGTAAGCATGTCGTCAGCCTGGAGGGAGGAGATACGCCTGTAATATTCGAGCGCCTTCGAATTCTCGCCGAGCATCCGGTGGCACTGTGCGAGCCGGCGCAGAGTCCATACATTGTCAGGGCTCGTAAGCTCGCTTCGGCCATACATCGTGATCGCCTCATGGATACGTCCGAGTTTCTGCAGGCAATAGCCCGCTTTCTGATACACCTGCCACTGATCCGAAGGTGTATCCTGCCTGCCGGTCAGCTTCTCGAACATGGCAAGAGCTTCGGCGTAATATCCGCGCTTGAAATAAAACTCAGCAGTTTCGCGCACAAACACCGGATCGGCCAGCCATTCCGAAAGTTCTCGCAATTCCGGAAGATTGATAAATCCCGAGAAAGGATTGTAAAACTCATTTTTACGCCTGAAAAGGTTGAAGAAACGGTATAGGTTCTGTATGTATTTGTTGACTGCATTCTCCGCCCGGTCCGCTTCTGGCCTTAACGACGAGGCGCTGATTTCGGCGAAGTTGATATTGCCGGCCTTAAGCTGCTGCATCATCATTTCCCGCTGCGGGGCAGGAATATTGTCCATCGACAGCATCATGGAATACTTGTCGCTGTCGCACAGGTAAGGCATCTCCGATATGATATCCTTGAGAGCGTCGGCCTCCGGTGAATCACTCGCTCCAATCGACGAATGATCTTTGTCAAATGTCAGAAACCAGTTGGCTATATCGTTGAAAAACGGGAATGTCTTGAGCCTGGAGAATGTGACCATCATCACGTCGCCTCCGTCGCTCTGCAGCTCGTTGAGCTCGCGAAGCTTCTCAGCCAGGCCGCTTCGCTCGAAAACCTCTTCCCATTCAGGATTCTCCTCCATGGCCCACTCCAGATCCGAAAGATTCCGGAGCTCCCTGATCTTGCGGTCAAGTTCGGGCTTGATCTTCATCATGCCGGGTATCACTTCACGCTCCATCTTGCCGGTGATGCGCTCAGTGTCGGTAGCTTTAAGAAGCTGCACGAACACCATGCGCAGATCGGATGTCCACGAAGCCTGTTCTGAAGCGGCGGCAAGCATGTCGGACAGTTTTTTATCGGCAAGTCGTCCGCGGTTGGCCCACATGGCGATCATCAGACTCGCCAGAGCGATCATCCGAAGCCCGTCAGACAACTCATCCTGCCGGAAATACACCGACAGAAGCAGACGCAGACGCGCCGCGTCGAATATCTCGAGAGCGCCGAGCATCAGCGCCGATATCAGCTGCTGCTTTATGCCCCGGCCTATGGTAGGATCCGATATGAAATACTCGATCGCGGCCGTGTCGGAGTCAGAGAGCGGATGGCTTATCCATATGAGAGTGAACAGGCGGGTGGCAAGCCGCTCCTGGGCCTCGCGCAAGGAGCGGCCGTCGGCACCTGCCACATCCCTGGAGCCGCCAAGAAGAGCCAGACCGAGCTGCCTTACGTTGGCGGAGTAACGCTGCAGAAGCGAGGGTATCGACGAGTCGGGCTGCATGTTCTCGTAGCGCAGACTTGAAAAATAGAGCCGCGGCGAATCGGCGGCCGACGCCGCTCGTATCACTTCGTCGACCATACCGAGCAGCTGCGATGCAATAGTGTCGTACATGGCCTTGCGTCCCGGATCCTCCACGCCGTCGAGGGCATAGCGGCGCAGATAGCCGTAGTCGGTGCGCAGCTTAGCTATGCGTTCGCGCAGTTGCCACGAGGCATTGAAGACGGGAAGTGTCGCCTCTATCTGGTCTATCGCCTGCATCAGTCGACGCCGGGATATGAGGTCGGATATATTGTCGTGGAGAGATTTGAGAGAGCTGTTGGGCATATTCTGTATTATAGTGTGATATTAGGCAATAACAACATAAACCATGCCAATGTTGGCATCATTCATTTGCGCCAGAAGCCGGGGGTGAACAGCAGCAGCACAGTGAATATCTCCAGACGTCCGGTAAGCATAAGCAGCGAGAGTACCCATTTGCCCGGGGCTGGGATTATGGCGTAGGATTCGCCATAGCCTGTCACTCCAGTACCCAGACCGGTGTTGCTGACACACGAGAACGACGAGAAGAACGAGTCGACGAGCGGTATGTTGAATGCTGTCAGGATTATCCCGCCTACGGCTATGATCATCACGTAGATACACAGAAACGCTATTACTTTCGACACCACCTCGGGGGCCATCACCTTGTCGTTGATGCGCACGCTCATCATAGAGTTGGGATGGATGCACCGGTATATCTCGTTGCCGCTGTTCTTGACCAGGAAAAGGATGCGGTCTATCTTGGCTCCGCCGCTTGTAGAGCCGGCACAGGAGCCGAAAAACATCAGCAGGAAGAGCAGCGCGAGCACAAACGTGCCCCAGTTCTCGAAGTTGTTGACTGTCAGTCCGGTGGATGTGATCGTAGAGATGATCTGGAACAGAGGGTCGAGCGTGAACGAACTGAAGTCGGTCACCTGTCCGCGCCTGACGATCGCTATGACAAAAAACAGATAGAACACCAGGATGATGCGAATGTAGGCCTTGAACACGTCATTTTGCCAGAAACAGCGGAAATTACCGTGCAGCCCCTTGAACATCAGCCCGAAATTCACACCGCCGAGAAACATGAACACCGTTATGACCAGTTTCACGTAGGCCGAATCCCAGGCGCCGATGCTGTCGTCGCGGGTCGAGTAGCCGCCGGTGGAGATCGAGGAGAAGGCATGGCAGAGGCTGTCATAGAAATCCATAGGCCCTATCCAGAGAAGGAGCGTCAGCACTGCTGTCAGCAGGAAATATAGCATCCAGAGCCCTTTGGCTGTCTGCGAGATGCGCGGACGGAGCTTGTCGTGGGTTATGCCTGTCACTTCGGCGTTGAACATCTGCATGCCCCCCGAGTGATTGAGCATGGGCAGCACGGCCAGAGTGAAAAGTATGATACCCATGCCGCCGATCCACTGCATCAGGCAGCGCCACAGCAGTATGCCGCGTGAGAACACCTCCACGGATTCGAGCGCCGACGCGCCGGTGGTGGTGAACCCCGACATGGCCTCGAAGAATGCGTCGCTGACGCTCAGCGGATGACTGCAGAGCATGAACGGTATCATGCCGAAAGCGGAGAAAAACACCCACACGAGAGCCGTCAGCAGGAAACCCTCGCGCTTGCCCATATCGGTACGCGACGGCCGGATGCCGAACGTCATGGCCAGACCCGTGAGAGCTGTAGCCATGGAGCTGATCAGAAATGCTTCGGCATCGCTCTCTCCGTAGATTATGCTCGTTATCATAGGCACGACGAGGAAAGCTCCCTCGATCATGAGGAGCCAGCCTATCACACGGAGCACCATGGCGAAATTTATTGTCAGCTTTGCCCGTGATTTGCTCATCCGAACAGTTTTTCGATTTTATGTATCGTGCCCGACAGGCAGAACACCACCACATGGTCGCCGGCCTCGATCACGGTGTTGCCGGTCACGAGCATTCCGTGTCCGTCGCGGATGAGTCCCGCTATGGTCACGTCGCGGCTCAGGTTGAGATTCTTCACAGGCCCGTGGGTGATCTTCGATCCGGGCCTCACCTCTATCTCGGCCACGTCGGCATCGGCCAGAGCCATGAATTTCGACGAGGAGGAGTCGGTGGCGAGAAGCATCTGGAAGATAGTGCTCGAAGCGAGCAGTTTCTTGTTGACCACAGTGCCGATATTCAGATTTTCGGCCGCAGAGATAAACTGCAGGTCCTCCACTTCGGCTATCGTCTTCCTGACTCCGTGTTCCTTCGCTGTCAGCGATGCGAGTATATTTGTCTCCGAGCTGTTGGTCAGGGCTATGAACGCGTCCATATCGTCGATCCCCTCCTCGTCGAGGGTATCTATGTCGCGTGCGTCGCCGTTGACTATCCTCGCTTCGGGGCACCGCTCGCAGAGCTTCACGCAGCGCTGACGGTCGATGTCGATGATCTTGAACTTATAGCGGTCGCCCGAGATGGCGGCAAGTCTTATGGCGATGCGGCTTCCGCCCATAATGAGCACCTTGCGGATATTTTCCTGGCGCTTGCCGCATATCTCCCTTATGTTCTCAATATGGTCGCGGGTGGCGGTGAAATAGAGTATGTCGTTGGGGGCTATGCGGTCATCGCCGCGGGGTATGATCGTCTCGTTACGGCGCCGTATGGCGGCCACGTGGAAGTTGTGGCCGCAGGCCGACAGATCCTTCAGCTGCATGCCGCAGAGAGGGGCGTTGTCGCGTATCTTCACTCCCACTACCGTCAGCTCGCCGTCGTGGATGTCAAACCACGTGCGCACCCACGTGCGCTCCAGCGAAGTCAGTATCTCTCTGGCGGCCAGATATTCGGGATAGATAAGGTTGTTGACCCCCATGGCGTTGAAAAATGCGCTGTGATCGGCCTCCATGAACTCATAGTTGTCGATCCGCGCCACTGTCTTCTTCGCGCCCAGGCTCTTGGCTATCGAGCAGGCTATGACGTTGGTAGTCTCGAACGGCGTGACGGCGATGAACAGATCGCAGCTCCCCACGCCCGAGTCGGCGAGAACGCTGAACGATGTGGGCGATCCGCGGTTGGTCATCAGATTGTAGTTGGCGTCGATCGCCGCGAGCTTGTCGGCGTCGGCATCGACCAGTATCACGTCCTGCTCCTCTTTCGAGAGCAGTTTCGCCAGATGCGACCCTACTTCGCCCGCGCCGGCTATCACTATCTTCATTTTCTGAAATTCATTATGGTTTCGGCTATCGCCGCCGCATCATAGCGGCAGAGACGGCGCAGTTCAGCCACAGTGCCCTGAGGGACGAAAGCGTCGGGGATTCCCATACGCGTCACCGGCAGGCTGTAGCCTCTCTCGGCGAGCCATTCGAGCACGGCGCCGCCCAGACCGCCGTCGACCGTCCCGTCCTCCACGGTGACGATGGGGCGTCCGCTTCTGGCGGCATCCTCCATGATGGTGTCGTCGAGCGGCTTGAGAAATATCATGTCGCAGTGGGTCACTCCGATTCCCGCGGCCGCAGCCATCTTGGCGGCCTGTGCGGCCTCTTGGGCGATCGGCCCGATAGTGAGAAGAGTGACGTCGTCGCCGTGGCTCAGCGTCTCGCCGCGGCCTACTTCCATAGTCCGCATAGGCTTATGTGCGTCGTGGCCGCATCCGCGCGGATAGCGTATCGCCCAGGGGCCGCGCCGTCCGGGGAGCTGCGAGGTGTAGAGCAGCGAACGCAGCTGATCAGCGTCGCGCGGCGCGGCTATGGTCATGCCCGGCACTGTGCGCATATAGGCCAGATCGTTGGCGCCATGATGGGTCACTCCGTCCTCGCCTACCAGCCCGGCGCGGTCAATGCAGAATGTCACCGGAAGACCCTGCACGGCCACATCATTGATTATATTGTCGTAGGCGCGCTGCATGAAAGCCGAGTAGATGGCTACGTAAGGGAGCATCCCGTCCTTGGCCAGACCTCCGGCGAAGGTTACTGCGTGCCCTTCGGAAATGCCCACGTCGAAAGTCCTCTCCGGCATTGCCTTCTGCATCATGCTCATCGAGGTGCCCGAGGGCATCGCCGCCGTAATGCCTACTATCTTCTTGTTTTTTTCAGCGAGTTCTACAAGTGTCGACCCCATCACGTCCTGAAATTTCGGGAGCCCCTCCGGACTGCACTCGGCCCTGCGCTCACCCGTGGCCGCGTCGAAACGGCCCGGAGCGTGCCACGCGGCCGGATCCTTCTCGGCCGGAGCATAGCCTTTGCCTTTGGTGGTGCGCAGATGGAGGAGCCGCGGGCCGTTCATGTCCTTTATATCCTGAAGCACCTTGATCATGCGCGGCAGGTCGTGGCCGTCGAATGGCCCGAAATATCTGATATTGAGCCCTTCGAATATATTCTGTTCCTTAGTCAGGAGCGATTTCAGGCTGTTGTTGAAGCGCAGTATGCGCCCTTTGCTGTTGTCGTTGAAAAGATGCAGCTTTTTCAGCACCCTGTATACGCCGTAGCGGAAGCTGTTGTAGCCTTTCGACGCGGTCATGTGGGCCAGATAAGAGTTGAGCGAGCCCACATTGTGGTCGATCGACATGTCGTTGTCGTTGAGGATTATGAGCAGATTGCTGTTGGCGTTGGCGGCGTTGTTGATCCCCTCGAAAGCCAGGCCGCCGCTGATCGACGCGTCGCCGATCACAGCCACCACGTTGCGCCGCGGACTCTCGTTTTTCAGGGCCGACGCCACCGACATGCCCAGAGCGGCCGATATGGAGTTGGAAGCGTGGCCGGCAGTGAAGGTGTCATATTCGCTCTCGTCGGGGTTGGGAAATCCGCTCAGCCCCCCGAGCTTGCGGTTGGTGTGGAACCGGTCGGCGCGGCCCGTCAGCAGCTTGTGGCCGTAGGCCTGATGGCCCACATCCCACACGATGCGGTCGTAGGGTGTATTGAATACATAATGCAGAGCCACCGTGAGCTCCACCACCCCCAGACTGGCGGCAAAATGGCCCGGGTTGCAGGAAACTTCTTTAATAATGTCTTGCCTTAGTTCGTCACATACTTCAGGCAGTTGTTCAGGCGTGAGCCGTCGCAAATCTTCGGGAGTATTCAGGGCGTTTAGCAAGTTATATGTGGGTTCATTTTTCATGTTCTGACTGAATTGATATGCAAAAATACGAAAAGAAAAGGAAAGACGTTCTTTTTTAATTGGAAAAAGCAGAAATGATGTTTTTTTGTATAAATTAATGTAAATACGTGCTGGAGATTTCTGCAAATGTACTGTTGTAGTACAGCTCTTTTACAAATAGAAACAATAAAATGACATGAAAAACGAAACAGACTTAGCGTGCTCTTTTATATAAGATTCCAAACGGGATTTTTACATACCCTTTCGCTCCGATCAGAATACTTTGGTATGATACCGATCATATTATTGAAAAAGGTATAAAAGAATATGAGTTGAATTGTTTATTGACCTCTATCTGGTAGGGGCGGGGACTTTACTTTTCGGCAGTCCTTTTTCTATGCTATTTGTGGTTCTTTGGCAATTTAGTTGAAAGATTTATTTTTGTACGGTTCTGAATGTTCT
>ERZ825324.4780-NODE-4780-length-10895-cov-2.840037_pt1 | contig 10895 bp, 10 predicted proteins | sample MGYA00519859_ERZ825324 | MGnify/ENA primary metagenome ERZ825324 (study PRJEB31778, sample SAMEA3449198) | human gut metagenome | biome: human gut; feature: human-associated habitat; material: faeces | place: United Kingdom | collected 2010/2012 ... | reverse complement strand
GTGGTTATTCAAACGTTTTCTAAATCAAGATCTTTTGCTGGAGCTAGATTAGGAGTAGCTTTAGGAAATAAAGAAGCTATTTCTCATCTATATGATGTGAAAAATTCTTTTAACTCGTATCCTATTGATTATATAACTCAACAAATTGGAATTGTTTCTGTTTTAAATAGTCAAGATATGAAAGAAAAATGTCAAAAAGTAATTCAAACAAGAGAATATACAAAAACGAAACTAAAAGAATTAGGATTTGTGGTTCCAGATAGTTATGCTAACTTTGTATTTGTAAAACATCCAAAGATTGATGGGAAAGAATTATTTTTAGCACTTAGAAAAGAAGGCATTATTGTGCGTCATTGGAATAAACCATTGATTGATCAGTATTTAAGAGTTACGATTGGAACTGACCAACAAATGGAAAGATTCTTTGAATTTTTAGAAAACTATTTAAATCAAAAAGGATTGTTATGATTTTTTCATAACAATCCTTTATAAAAAAAGAAGCTATAGCGATTGCTATAGCCTTTATTTTTCTTCTGTATGATGTAAATCTTCTTTAATTTGAGTTGTAGAAATTTCAGGAGTTCTTGGTAAATAAATAACTTCACAAATATCTCTTAAGCATTCAAAATTTTCATTATTTTCCCAATCTGATCCCATAACAACGACATCTACTTTATAGTCAATAACGTCATTTCTTTTTTGTTTCCAATCATTTTCAGGTATTACTAAATCAACATATCTAATTGCTTCAAGCATCTTTTTTCTAGTTTCATAATTATGATATGCCTTCTTACCTTTTATTTCATTAAATTCATCTGTTGATACTGCAACTATTAAATAATCTCCTAGTTCTTTTGCTCTTCTAAGTATTTCAATATGTCCAAAATGTAACAAATCAAATGTTCCATATGTTAAAACTCTTTTCATAAAATCTCCCTCTTCATAATACATTTAACGATATTATATATAAAATTTATATAATTATCAAGTGTATTAAATACATAAAAACTCCATTTATTTTAAAATGGAGTTATAACCTTATTCTTCTATGTAATTCTTATCAAAAGCTAAGAAGAAATATAAAGGAATAGTTAATACTAGTATATAAATATATCTTAATGTAAATGCTACTGGTGTTGCAACTAATATAGATAAATATGTTAACAACGCAGGCACAAATACAAGTAAATATTTATATTTCTTTTTAAATAATACTAAGTTAAAGAATACTAATGTTACTACAAAGAATATTGCTGAACTAATTGCAGTTTTTGGTTTCAATATATTTCTTATTGAACTACCAGTTACATCTTTTATAAAATCACTTTGAATATATCCTGGATCCTTCTTTTCAAGCCCTGGCCACATTTCTTCTTGTGTATATCCAAAGAATATTGATTTAGTCATATCCCAATATCCAACAGTATTATATAAATAAGCAACAACATATTCTTTTGGATTTTGTAAAAATACCTTGAACCATACTTTAAAGTATTCTTTCTTATTTTCTGATAAAAAGCTTTCACTAAATCCAGTATCACCCCATTTTATATTATCAATATCTAAAGGTGTATAATGTTCTTTAATAGATTCAAGTGGTATAACTTTTCCTATAAATTCTTTCTGATAATCTGTTAAATTACCATCAACATAAACAACATAACATAGTTGTTGATTAAGTATTCCAAGATTTTCAACAAAAGGTCCATTTAAGTTATATCTATTATAAATAGGTCCTTGAACGATAAATGTTGCAACAATAGTTACTGCAGATGATATTATAAACTTTTTAGCATATTTAAATATTTCTTTTCTATATTGTAAAATTATGATAAACGTTGTAAGTACAACAATGTATTTTCCATTGTTTCTAAGAAACATTACTAATAATGATAATATACAATAATATATTGTTGATTTAACATTTTTTAAATTTTTACCATCACATTTTACAATATCATAGATAAAAATTATATACATAAGTAATGCTAAAGAAAATGGTACGTCTTTCCATAAAGATACAACATATAATGGAATAAGTTCAAATAAACCAAAATATAAAATTGTTAAAACAATATATTTAATTGATATTTTATTTTTATATAATTTAAATACAAGATATGCTAGTACAAGTGCCATTACTATTTCTTGAACAACAGTAAATATTTTAAGACCAATTAATTTATTACCAAATATACTTCCTATTTGTAAAAATAATTTAATAATGAGAGTATACAAAATTGGATTATGGTTAGTTATTCCAACTTCACCAGTTGCTTGATTAATCGCAGCAATTGTATCAGCATATACACCACCTGGGAAATAAGATAATATATATGGAAGCCATAATACAATTAATGATGCAAATATAATTACAAATACTTTCCAATCTTTAATTTTATGACTTTTATCAGAATAAATTCTATTTTCTAATTTTACTGCTAAATATTCAAGTAAAGTAAATATTAAATATATGATCACAAAAGAAACAACTACAATTAATATTTTACTTGGTTCAAAACTTTTAAAATATGTATCTTTAAGTTTCGAATTTATATCACCATTAAATACTAACAAATTATCTAACATAATTGTTATAGAAATAATTAACGCTAATAATATTTTAAAAAATACATATATCTTGTTATCTTTATTTTTTAGAATGATATTTTTTATTTTATTCATTTTTTTACCTCTATTCTTATAATTAAAGTAGAGTTTTTTCTCTACTTCATTTTTTTCTTATAATATGACGAATTTTTTCTGAAAATTTCCATGCTCTTGATGAATAAATATTATCAAGTTCATTTTTCTTATTATATACGTCATCTTTCAACTTTCTAAGTTCTAAGTCCAACATTTCATTTTCTTTTTCTAGTCTATCACAATTTTTTATAGTTCTATCTAGTTTATCTTTTAAATTTAAATTTTCACCATATAATTCTATTAATTTTGAATCTGCAGTTTTCTTTTTCTTATCAAAAAACTTTTGTATATTATTATCTTTAAATAAATAATCAGCAACATTTTTTGAACAATTTTCAATATTTTTACCAAAGTTCATATCAACATAATTTTTTCTTTCTTCTTTATAATAATCTTTATTATTCAAAAGTTTTTTTACTTCATCTACAAATTCATTTAATCCTTTTATAAATGGTCCTGGACTCCAGAATTTTATATTATCAAATGTAATTCCTCTATTCTTTTTATATAGTTCAATATCATTATCTAAAAAGCAAACCGGTCTATCTAATATTACAAAATCCGAAAAGGCTGACGAATAATCTGCAACAATTAAATCTATACCATTTATTACTTCTGTTAGCGTTACAAGATTTTTTGTCATAACAGAATCATCTAAAACAACTATATTTTTCATATTAGTTATATTCTTTTTATTTATTTCATAAGGATGGTATTTTATTATTAAAAGATAATTATTGTCTTCAAGATAATTTTCTAATTCTTCTTCATTATACTTTTCAAGATTTAATATATTATCTGAAAAAGCACCATCATTTTCTCTTCCAAGACCATTTCTAAATGTTGGTAAATACATAAGGACTTTATCATATGATTCAGTATCAATACCACATTTTTTTAAGTTACTTTTACCATCTGATATATGAATATAATCAGTTCTTGGCGTACCAAGAGGCAATATTCTATCAAAATCTATATCAAATGTGCAATGATATATAATTGACCATAAATCATATGTACTTATTGCGCAATCAATATTTTCTTTCATTAATTCTAAAAACCTTTTATCTTGAACTGCCAATTGATTTTCACTTAATAAGTGTCCAAATCTTTTACCAGAATTACCATGACCTAAATATATATATATTTGATTAGGCTTTTTCATCTCTAATAATTCATCATGTGTAAAAAATACAATATCTATTTTATCAAATAACTTTTTAAATTCATCACTACCATTAATATAACAATCAACACCAGCAGATTTTAACAATTCGTAGTTACTTTCATCATTTATAAGATAATATAAGTTATATTCCTTATAATTTTCTTTCATATATTCATATATTGCTTTTGCATTTCCAGAATAATCTGGATGACTTGCAAAAAGTATATTATATTTTTTCATATTATCACCTTAACAACACTATTTCTTTTTTATTATTTTTCTTTTTACTCTTCTGGCAAAATCAAAAAACTTAAATGTAGGTTTTGCAAGTGATCCCATATGATGTCTAACAAACCATATAGCAACTTTTTCATCAATTGCAGTCCATGATGCATCAAAATGATGAATAATACAAGTATTTTCACTATATTGTTCATCTAATCCATCATAGCTTTTTGGATTAAAATAATCTCTAGAATAAATATGAATATCATCTTCTAAAACTTGACTTTCTGATTTCTTTTCTAATCCTAATTTTTCAAAATAATTTGTTAAAACTTTAGGACTTGTTATACTATATAAATCATTTGGATTAAACTTAGCCTTCTTATATACATCTAAAATCTTTTTTATATGTTTATTTTTTGCTTTTTTAACACCAATCATTGCTGTAGCTAAATAATCATCTGATTCTCTTCCAAGCCATATCTCATTTTCTAATATACTATCTATGTTCTTTTTAACTTCAATATCTGTATCAAAATATATACCACCATAATTATATAATGCATATAATCTTGCAACATCTGATACAAATGCCCATTTTTTATTTTCATAAGCATCTTTTACAAATTCACAAAAGTTGACATCAAAATTTGATTCATTCCATTCAACAATCTCATAATCTGGTAAATATTTTTTCCAAGTTTTCATATATTTTTTTAATTTTCTTGGAAGTTTATTTCCACCAAACCAACAATAATGTATATACTTACCATTTTTATTCACTATACGCACCTCCAAAAATAGCTTTTATTAATTTTTTTAAACATCCATACACTCTTCTAAAATAATTTAAAAATCTTCTCTTTTTAAATAAACCAATACTCTTTTTAACATTACCTTGATATAATAAGTTAAATAATTGGAATTCAAATATTCTTTGATTTTTTGTTAACATATCGGGTAATTCTTCAACACTTTTTATACTTTCATGAATTTCATTAAGCATATACCTGTTATTTTCTATATAAGATTCAACTAATGATTTTATCTTTCCTTTATTTTTTCTAAGAGAATGATCAAAAACATCAATTATTCTTAAAAAATAAAACTCACAAACTAATTCTTTATAGTTTTTATATTTTAATTTATTATTTTCAAATACATCATTTATATTTTCACATATTTTAAAATAAGCTTCATCCAACTTATTAGTCCCAACAATAGAGGTTTTACGTTGAAGATAAATATAATAAGGATTTGGGATATATTTAATATTCTTTGCTTCCATAAGCAAAAATGGTGTTACAGCAACATCTTCATATTGTTTTCCAACTGGAAATTCATATTTGTATAAATCTTTTTTTATTATTTTATTACATGATGATCCTTGCATAGCACCATGAACAAACTTAGACACTTTTGAATCTAAACAATCTTCTCTTGCCGCACGTATTATATGATTATACTTTGGATCATCTTCATAATCAGTATATAAATCATAAATTACCATATCATTTTTATCCAAATATTCTCTTGCATCTCTATAGAAATTCTTGTTAATTCTATCATCAGAATCAACTACACTAATAAATTTTCCTCTAGATTTTTTTATTCCAACATTTTTAGTATCTGCAAGTCCTTTATTTTCTTTATAAATATAAACTGTATTATTTTTATAAGTTTCATTTTTTAAATTACTTATATAATCTTTTATTATTCTTTCTGAATCATCCGTTGATCCATCATTTACAATTATAACCTCACAATCATTATCAATAGCAGCATATATTGAATCTAAACATTTTACTAAATATTTTGATGTATTATATACTGGTACAATAATCGAAATAAGTATATCATTATTCTTGTCATTCTTTTTTGCCATATTTATTCTTCCCTACTTTCCCATTTGCGATTTATAATATTCATCACATATTTCTTTAGTATCACCCATTTTTACAACTTGTCCATGATCAAGCCAAACAACCTTGTTGCATAAATCTTTTATCGATTCAAGCGAATGTGAAACGTATAAAACAGTTGTTCCACCTTTGATCATTTCCATCATTTTATTCTTACTTTTTTCTTGGAATCTTAAATCTCCAACAGATAAAATTTCATCTACTATAAGTATTTCAGGATCTACTATAGTTGCAATTGAAAATGCAAGTTTAGCAGTCATACCTGAAGAAAAGTTTTTTACAGGAACATCTAGGAAATCCTTTAATTCTGAAAATTCAACTATTTCGTCAAATTTACTATCCAAAAACTTTTTAGAATAACCAAGTATTGCTCCATTTAAATAAATATTCTCTCTTGCTGTTAAATTTTGGTCAAATCCTGCACCAAGTTCAATCATAGGAGAAATTACTCCATCAACTTCTACTTTTCCAGATGTAGGCTTCATAACTCCACTTACAACTTTTAAAAGTGTACTTTTACCTGCACCATTACTACCAATTAATCCTACAACATCGCCTTTATTAACACTAAAAGTAACATTTTTTAAAGCCCAAAAATATTCTGTTTTTTTCTTTTTTTTCTTTATAAATAAATTTATAAATGCTTGTTTTATAGAAAAATCTTTTTCTATATCCATATTAAATTTCATTGAAACGTTTTTAATTCTTATCATTTTTTCACCACCTAACTAAATATAATATATAAATTTATCCTGTTTTTTTCTAAATACATATGAACCAATTAATAACATTCCAAATCCGAATAAAGTTATTATTCCAAGTGTCTTTAAAGTTGGCATTTGTTCGTATACAACAACTGTTCTTGTTGCAGTTAAAAATTGATACATTGGATTTAAATTCATTAAAGCCTGTAGTTTAGCAGGTAATATTTCTATACTATAAAATACTGGAGTTAAATAGTTCCATATTGTAAGTACTATACCATATATATGAAATATATCTCTTAAGAAAACTGAAACACATGATAACAATAATCCCATTCCTATTGTAAACATAAGCATACAGAAGAATATATATGGAAGTATTAAATAATACACATTAATATGACATGTATAATCACCAAGTCCAAAATAAGATAATAAAATTATACCTAACCATGGAATTAATGTTAGTAAAAAATCAATTCCAACAAATAAACATTTTGAAATTGGAAATACATACTTTGGTATATAAATCTTATTAATTAAACTAAAATTTTCAACAACAGATGTCATAGCCATATTTGATGCCTGACTAAAATAGTTCCATAAAACTATACCTGTCATCAAGTATACTAAATAGTTTATACCATCTACTTTAAATTTAAACATTTGTGAGAATACTATTGCCATTACTGTCATCATAAGTATTGGATTTAATAAACTCCATAAAACACCTAATACAGATCTTTTATACTTTACTTTAAAATCTCTTGATATTAATTGTGACATTAAGAACCAATACCTTTTAAAGTTTGAAATTATTCCTTTTACTCTTGTCATAAAACACCTCTTTACATTATTTCACATAAAAATTATAACATATATATGCTACAATTCAAACAAAACTTAACAAAGTTATAATTATTAATTTTTCTTTTTCTCTAAAAATAATTTTCTAGTTATAAAGTTATAACACATAACAACTGCAGTTGCTACTATCTTTGAAATCATATAATATATTCCAAATTCTTTATCCATAATCCACATAATAAGTTCATTTATTCCGAGACCTATTACACTTAAAATTATAAATACTATAAGTTCTTTTGCCTTGCTATTTTTTTCTTTATCAACATCAAAAACCCATTTTACACTTGCTATATAATTAAATATAACTGAAACAGTAAATGAAATAGCTGCTGATATTAACGCTGGCACTTTAAATACTTCTGTTAAAAATACCATTAATCCGTAATCAATTACAAACGCTATTCCTCCTACTACTCCAAATTTTAATATTTGATTTATTAATTTTTTCATTATTTTTTCCTCCTACTATAAAAAATTATACAATACTTTTACTAAAAAATAAAGGTTAGCACAATTAAAAATATCGTAAATTGTCTTTAAATGTAATATTTTTTCTGGTATAATCATTATAGTTATTATGATAAGGGAGGTAAACATAATAATAAGCGCCAGACCATTAAATTGGTGACGAGGATTGATAGTTATCGAAATTTCGGCGGATTCTATCACGGATAAAGTTTTATTCGTTAGATATATAACAAAAAATAAAATTAAGATTATAACAAAATATATATCACAAACAAAATTACAAAAAGAAAGTGAGACAATAAAAAATGTGTGGAATTGTTGGATATATAGGAAAGAATAAAAAGGCAAAAAATGCCGTTATAAAGGGTCTTGAAAGACTTGAATATAGGGGTTATGACTCTGCAGGTATTGCATATGTAAATGATAATGAAGTTGTTATGCAAAAAGAAAAAGGCAGAATCAAGAATTTGAAAGATGGAATAAATTTTGATGAGAAAAGTAATATTGCTATTGGGCATACTAGATGGGCAACTCATGGTGAACCTAATAAAAAGAATTCTCATCCACATAAAAGTGGAAAAATTACTATCGTTCATAATGGAATAATAGAAAATTATATAGAACTTAGAAAAAAATTAGAAAGTTTAGGATATGAATTTAAATCTGATACTGATACAGAAACTGCTTCTGCTCTTTTAGATTATTTATATAAAGAAACTGGAAACATGGTAGATGCAATTAAAAGATTTAAAGAAGAAGCAAAAGGATCATATGCTCTTGGAGTTATATGTGATGATGAACTTGACAAATTATATGCAGTTAAGAAAAATAGTCCTTTAATTATAGGTACAGGAAATGATGAAAATTATATAGCATCTGATGTACCTGCTATACTTGATTTTACAAATAAGTATATTGTTCTTGAAGATGGTGAGTTTGCTGTTTTAGAAAGTAACAATATAAATGTATATGATAAAAATAATAATATTGTAAATAAAGATATTAAAGAATTTGAAGGAAGCGCTAAAGATATAGATAAAAATGGTTATGAGAAATATATGGAAAAAGAAATCCATGAACAACCTGAAGTAACTAAAAAAATGATGAATGAATATATTGATGATGATAGCAAAGATGTTATTAAAGGTATGCCTGATTTATCAAAATATAAAAATGTTACTATAGTTGCTTGTGGAAGCGCTATGCATGCAGGTTTAATTGGTAAACATTTAATTGAAGAATATGGTAATATACCAGTAAATGTTGAAATTGCTAGTGAATTTAGATATAAAAAATTATTTATTGATAAAGATACATTAGTTATTGCTATATCACAATCTGGTGAAACTGCTGATACACTTTCAGTTTTAAGAGAATCTAAAGCTAAAGGTGCTACAGTATTATCAATAGCTAACGTTGTTGGTTCTTCAATAGCTAGAGAATCTGACTACACATTATACACTTGGGCTGGTCCAGAAATAGCAGTTGCTTCTACAAAAGCATACACTACTCAAATAGTAGCTTTCGTAATGATAGCATTAGACTTCGCATTAAAGAAAGGTACTATAACTAAAGAAGAGTACATGAACTATATAGAAGAATTAAAAGCTATACCAGAGCAAGTTACAGAAGTATTAAAATGTGAAGAACAAATAAAAGAAATATCAAAACAATTAGTAGACAAAAACGACATATTCTACTTAGGTAGAGGTCTTGACTACTCAACTGCAATGGAAGGTGCTTTAAAAATAAAAGAAATATCTTACACTCATGCTGAAGCATTTGCAGCTGGTGAATTAAAACATGGTACTATAGCATTAATAGAAGAAGGTGTTCCAGTAATAGTTTTAGCAACTCAACAACGCCTATTCGAAAAAATGTTATCTAACATGCAAGAAGTTAAAGCAAGAGGAGCTAACGTTATATCAATAACTGAAGAAACAAACAAAGAAGTAGAAAAATCTTCTGATGCAGTTATATACATCCCAGAAGTTGATAACATATTAGCTGGTATATTAAGTGTAATACCACTTCAATTATTAGCTTACTATGTTGCAAAAGAAAGAGGATGCGATATAGATAAACCAAGAAACTTAGCTAAATCAGTTACAGTTGAATAATTTGAATTTAATTTAAAAAATTAATATAAATACAATATAAAAAAATAATTTAACAACACATACACATTAGCTAGAAGGCCCATTTTACATAAGTAAAATGGGTCTTTGCTTTGGGAAGAAGTATTATCATTATTAGTTAAAAAATTTATAAAAAAGAAAAATTTTATTTTGATAGTTTGATTAATTTTTTTTAACAAATGAGATATAATTAAAATATAGAGACTTTCCAATTTAAGCAGAAACCAGTTTTATGAGAATTAAAAATATATAATATTAAATCGAGGTGGAAGATAAAATGGATATAATGGGGAAAAAAGTAGTACATAAACATTTGGGTGAAGGAATAATATCAGACTATAAAGTGAAGAATGGAGTATCATATATAGTAGTTGACTTCTCTGAGGATAATCATAAAGAATTTTTATTTCCAGATATATTTAAAGATTTTGTTAAAGCAAAAGATGATGATTTTGAAGAATATGCTAAAGAATTACTTGAACAAAAGCAAAAAAGAGATAAAGAAAAAGAAGATGCAAAAAAACTTCAAAGAAAAAAAGAACAAAAAAATCTTATAAGAGATGAAATTATTTCTAATAAAGGAAGAACACCTAAAAGAAAAAATAAAATAAATTCAACAAAGAAAACTTCAAATTAAAATAAAAAATTAAAAAAAATTTTAATAAAAAAATAATTAGGTAATGCATTAAAAACATTA
>ERZ825324.4776-NODE-4776-length-10899-cov-3.277481_pt1 | contig 10899 bp, 8 predicted proteins | sample MGYA00519859_ERZ825324 | MGnify/ENA primary metagenome ERZ825324 (study PRJEB31778, sample SAMEA3449198) | human gut metagenome | biome: human gut; feature: human-associated habitat; material: faeces | place: United Kingdom | collected 2010/2012 ... | reverse complement strand
ACCTTGTAGACAAGTGCCGACTTGTCTACATATATCTGGTTTCTAAGCCTTAGCGCCGCAAAATCTGAAGTTCCCAGCGGCAGTAACCTTAATTCCTCCATCCTCCTCTCCTAGAGCCTACAGGCCAATTCTAAGAGAAAACTACCGTGAGTCAGAGCCGGCGTCTCTATGCCTTCTGGCAAACTCCGTAGACATTTTTGCTTTCGAGAAACAAGTTAATCGTTCCAAAATCTCTCTCTAATCGTTCTATCTATCATTAAAATAGAACGAAAATCGATATATTTTGGAACGAAAATGTCCATTCTCTTAGATAAAGAATCAAAAGTTCTGTCTTCTCTTTTTAATTCTCCAAAGAGTCTTTCAGAGCTCGCAGACGAATTAGGTGCCGGCTTTTCTAAGACAACCGTTCATCGTTTAGTTTCGTCTTTGGCAAAAGACGGAAAAGTCGTTTCTAGCGGTGCCGGGAGATCTGCCAAGTATGAAGTAACAAACTTAGGAAGATTGTTTAATCCGCGAGTTCCAGAGGAATATTTCCGGAAAGAACAGGATGACCGTCAAGCGTTGACTTCCTTTAACTTTGATTTGTTTGACACGTTAAGGAGTCATGATCTTTTCTCTCAGGAAGAAATGAGAACACTCGTTGAACGACAAAGAGAGTTCGAAGAACGCTGGAAAGGACTATCGCCTGTACTTCGACAGAAGGAAATGGAGAGATTAGCCATTGATTTATCATGGAAATCATCCCAAATTGAAGGTAACACCTACACGCTGCTTCAAACCGAATCACTTTTCAAAGAAGGAAAACGAGCCAAAGGTAAAATAAAAGAAGAAGCCGCCATGCTTCTAAACCATCAAGCCGCTTTGGACTACGTCCTCAGCCACCCTGATTACTTTGGTGAGCTAAAAGTTGAAAACATCCTTGAGATTCACCGCTTTCTTACAAAAGGACTTGGAATACCGAACAAAATCCGATCCGGAAGAGTCGGTATTACAGGCACAAATTACAAGCCGTTAAGCGATGCACGTCAAATTCAAAAGGCTCTCCAAGATGTCTGCGATCTCATTAATTTCAAACAAAATGTTCTAGAAAAAGCCTTAATCACTCTGCTCTTAATTGCCTACATCCAGCCTTTCGAAGACGGGAACAAAAGAACGGCAAGAATACTTTGCAATGCTTTGCTGCTCGCAAACAAATATTGTCCAATTTCCTTCAGAACCGTTGATCCGGACGATTATCGGTACGCCACATTGCTCTTCTTTGAACAAAACTCTCTTCCTTCTTTCAAGAAAATGTTCATCGAACAGTTTGAGTTTTCAACGGTTAATTACTTCTAAAGAAAGCGCCGACAAGAGCTTCTTTTGATTCCGCTTACCAAAAATCTGCAACGCCGCTCAAATTTCGTCCAAAATTTAGACATTCTTACGGCGACTCAACGATCATGGCGAGAACTGAATACGGCACAACCTGGTGGGGCAAACAATGGCTCGAGGCTTTAGGTGATATTGATTACGACAATCGCATACCTCGCGGCAAAACCTACGCCAATACCGGCCGCGTTTTATCCTTCAAAATAGACTCCTCCCGAAGGGTCATCAAAGCCAGAGTTGAAGGCAACTACGATCCTTATTATCGCGTCACGATCGGACTTCCGCCGATCACGCAAGAACAAATCAGCGAGCTGGTAAAGCGAATTGCGGCCTCTCCCTTAATCCTCGCAAAACTGGCCACCCGAAAGCTCGATCCGCAAATACTTTCAATTTGCCGTGAGCTTGGGATTCGCCTTTTCCCGAGACGCTGGTCGGATATGGAGCTTTCTTGCAGCTGTCCTGATTTCGCCGTTCCTTGCAAACATATGGCTGCAGTGATCTACATCATGAGCCGCGAAATTGATGCCAATCCTTTCATTCTCTTCTCTTTGCGTGGAATTGACCTCATCAAAGAATTAGAGAAGGAAGGTGTATCCATCAAAAGAGCTAAGAAAGCCGAGATACCCACTTGGCAGCACTTGCTTAAGAAGAAATATCCTCCTGTAGAACACCTTGAACTGGATACATACACGGTTATATCTGCTGAGGGCCGCAAGGACTGGCTCGAAAAATTTAAACCGCTGGTTTTTCAAAAAATCACTTTCGATGCAGAATCTTTGTTCAAAATTTTGACAGAGCAGCCTGCCGGCTATGTCCAAGGCGACTTAAGAGCTTTGACTGCCAAAGTGTTGAAAAACGCTGCCAAGATTGCCAAAAAACAGATAAATGACGTATCAGAGCGCACGCCTCCCCTATTTGAAGGCGAGCACGAAATGATCTGCATTAACTCCTGGGGCCAAGCTCGAGTGAGCTCAGATCTTTTTTGGAAAGAATTCGACTTAGACAAGAAAGGTCTGGTCAACAGAAAGGTCGGAGAAAAAAGACCGGACGGATCCGTTGTAAGGTATCACGAAATGTTCTCCGGCTACATTAACAGCAAACGACTGGAAGACTCGCCGGAATCTGTTGAAGCACTTTATTACTGCTGGGTGCTCGCATCAAAAATCACTTTGGCCGGCGCCATTGTTCCGCAAATGTATGAACCCGTTCCAAAATGCTTTGCTGTGCGGTGGATTCCGGCGACATCTGATCTAACGATCAAGACTTTAGTCGTCAAACTTGGTAATTTACTCAAAGGTATTGATCGAGAAGTTTTTGACATCCTCAAGTGCCCGGACGAAATCGACGAGCAAACTTTGGGAGAAATTTTCTTAGGAAGTTTCATCCAGAGCTACGTCACCGCAGCTTTCCAGTCAACCTCGGGAACAGATTTGAATGTGTATGAACAGTCTGCGCTCCTCGGCGGCGGCTTTATCGACACCGAAGATGAAGTATCTGCTGAAGCCGCTCGTTTGAGACTGTCTGAATGGCTCAGTTCTTTGACAGTTGCGCGCTCGGAACTTCAGCCGGTGCTGACAATTTCTGAAGACATGCGGCAAAGAAGTGATTCCCCCGGACGGGAGGGACTTCTTTCTGTCAATGTTTTCGATAAAAGTATTACTGAAGAAGAGATTGTCGATGCAGAAATTCTTGATGATGATTTGCTTGAGCCGGAGGAAAAATTCGAACCTCATTTAACAATTAAGCTGGGCTTCAACCTAGAAAACACGAAAGGACGTAATAAGGAGCGCGGCTACTATTCTTTCAACGACTTCCTCACCAACCCGGAACTGGCGGAATACAAGTTTGATGCTATGAAAGTTTCGGCAAAACTTTCCGAACACTGCCCCGAAATCTATGGAATTTTAGAGAATCCTTCAACAGATTCCTCCTTAACTGCGAATAAATTAACTCCTCTTCTTCTTGAGTCGATACCTGCGCTGACGCTTCTCGGTGTTTCTATCATCCTGCCGAAATCATTGCAGAATTTACTTAAGCCGCAAGTTCACTTAGAAGTCGACATGGACGAGGAATGGAAGGGCGGAGGCTTCCTAAGTCTTCTCGGCTTGCTCGACTTTGATTGGACTGTTGCTGTGGGCAACAGAAGAATCACGCCAGAAGAAGAATCCAGCCTCTTTAGCCAGGCAGGCAAAGTGGTTCGTTTCCATGACCATTATGTCTATCTTGATCCGCAAGAGCTGGAAAATATCCGCAAGCGCCTCGGAGGAAAACTTCAAGAGCCCAACAAACTTGCCCTCTTCCGTGCAGTTCTTGCAGGGCAAGCAGAAAAGGCACCTGTATTGTTAGGCGACAAGGTCAAAGAAGCCATCAAAAATCTCTTCAAAGATGTCGATGCTCCTTTGCCTAAATCTGTCAAAGCAAAACTCAGAAACTACCAGGAACGCGGATATCGATGGATGCTGAGAAACATTCAGATCGGTGTCGGCTCCATTCTTGCCGATGACATGGGTCTTGGTAAAACGCTTCAGGTTCTTTCGGTACTTGAAAGCATGCGGACAAGGAAAGAGTTTGATTCGAAGCCGGCTTTGATTATCGTTCCTACTACGCTTCTCACGAACTGGATGAGAGAAGCAGCAAAATTTACGCCTGATCTGCAAATCGTCCCCTTCTATGGTCCGAACCGAAACTTATCCGTGGATGGCGCAGATGCTTACCTGACGACATACGGAACCATTCGGCGTGAGGATGCATTTAAGAAGAAAGATTTCAAATTAGTGATTTTAGATGAAGCTCAAGCAGTAAAGAATCACAAAACTTCTACGTGGAAGTGCGTAAAGGCTCTAAAAACCGAACATCGCATTGCGATGAGCGGTACGCCTGTTGAAAACCGTCTGCTCGAGTATTGGTCCATCATGGAAACCGCCAATCCGGGACTTTTAGGAACCGAGAAAAAATTCAAGAAGGAATACGCAGACCCGATTGAGGTTACCAAAGACAAGGTTGTCGCTGATCAGTTCAAAAAACTCACAGAGCCTTTCATTCTCAGACGATTAAAGTCAGACAAATCCATTATCCGAGATCTTCCGGAAAAGATTGTCAAAGAGGAATACTGCGTTCTCACGCCGGAACAAGCTGCGCTCTATCAGGCTACCGTCGACAAAAATTTAGCGAAATTGAACGCCGGTTTAGGCCAACTGGAAAGAGCCGCCATTGTTATTCAAATGATTCTTCAGCTCAAACAAATCTGCAATGCGCCGATTCAATTTGAGAAGAACTCGCCGTTTAAGGGACCGGAATATTCCGGAAAGATGCAGCAGCTTTTCGGCATCTTAGATGAGTTATTCGAAGCAGACAGAAAGGTTTTGATTTTCACACAGTTTAGACAAATGGGCACCCTCCTGCAAAAGTGGCTGGAAGAAAAGTACGGAAAGAAACCTCATTTCATTCACGGTGGTTTGCCTGTCAGGGAAAGGCAGGAATTAGTGGATTCCTTCCAAAACGACCGAAGCGAAAAAATCATGATTCTTTCGCTGAAAGCAGCCGGTACCGGTCTCAACCTTACCGCCGCCAGCGCCGTGATTCACTACGACTTATGGTGGAATCCGGCGGTTGAAAATCAGGCCACGGACCGAGCTTTCCGAATCGGTCAAAAACAGAATGTCACGGTTTACCGATTCATTACGGCCAACTCCTTTGAGGAAAAGATTAATGACATGCTCGAAAGCAAAAAGGCTCTGGCCGAAATGACGGTGGCCACCGGAGAGCATTGGATTACCGAACTTGACAATAAGCAGCTTCAGGAAATCTTTACGCTCAGCAAACAGCTGTCGGAACCGGATTGACGGAAGCCTAAGACTGAAGTGTCGGGGTCATTAGTAAATTATTGCGGAAATGACTTTTTCGTTGCGATTTATATTAACCGAAACGAAAAACGTTTCATTTTGAACGATTATCAATCTTGAGGGTGCCAAGCCCTTCCATCTAAACAGTTCCGAACTGTTCATCAACTTCCAAACTCTTTGTGGGAGGCACAATTGACCACTCTGTAATCCGCCTTTCGCTTCCAGAAAAAACTAAAGCGATTCTGAGCAGTTCTTTTTCTTCTGTCTGCATTCCGTGGCGGCGTTTCTCCATTTGCTCTACCATCTCTTTCAATAGACGCTTTGGGCCCGAGGCTGAGATACAGCTACCACAGTATTTGAGTTCTAAAACAATATGCCTTTCCCCCGACGTAACTCCTTAATCGCTTCTGCCATGGGCGTTATGACATTCAATCCTAGGAGACAGACCAGACCCTACCATTGCAACTTGCAAAACAGCCCGAAGACTAGCCTCATCTTTGATCGCATAATCCTTGTAATCAATAGACTCCAGCAGCCTGTTAAACATATGAACAAGTGTCTCTGGATTATCTTTTGCAAGCATGGAAGCAAGGTTTCTGACACCCGCTTGCTCTATCGTCTTTCCGCTACTTTAAATCTACAAAAATCTATAAAACAGACCTTTAATTAAATTCCTGTTTCAACCCTGCTGGTTGCCAGACCATTTATTGCTAAATCGTCTAACAGAGCCGTCAGATCCACAGGCTTGAGTTCGGGGCTAGCTGACCCTACTTTGTTGATGTATATCTCAGTCAAATTCTTTGCAGCCTGTACGTCTCTGTCCTCGGTAAAACCGCACTTGGGACAGACGAAAATCCTGTCGCTGAGCTTAAGATCTTTGTTTACCTCGCCGCATCTTCTACAGGTTTTCGAACTCGCATAGAACTGATCCGCTTCAATAACGGTCCTTTCTCGACGGGCTGATTTTCTTTTGATCATCTCTTTCAGAGCGTAGGGGCTGTTGTCTGACACCGCTTTTGCCAACCGATGATTTGACATCATTCCCTTAACATTTAGCGTCTCTAAGCAAATAACTCTGAAATGGCGGACGAGCACGGTTGATAGCTTTTCATTCTCATCGAGCCTCTGAGCCTTGATCCGTCGGTAAAGCTTTCCTACTTTCCTTGACTGTTTGATGTAGTTCTTGGATGTTGGCGTTTTGTCACCTTTGGTTCTCGGGTGCTGTTTTTTCGCCAACTTCCTCTGCTGCCTTGCAAGTTGCCTTTGTCTTCTCTTTAAATGCTTACTTCCTTTGATTTTGATTCCGTTAGACAGCGTCAGGAGATCTTTAACTCCCCAGTCGCAGCCGCATAACGCCTCTTGTGCGTTCTCTTTATGCGTCCCCTCATAAACGATTTCGGATGTCTCTATGCTGAATGATGCAAAGAATTTATCGCCGTCCTGGGATATCGTCACGCTGTTAATCTTTCCGGGGAAACGAATCTCTTCCCTTAGCATTACCCAACCGAACTTTATTGTCAGAAGCTCCGAAGCGTTTATCTTTAATTTCAGAGCCGTTCTTTACGACGACCAAGTCTCCGCCGATATAAAACGATCCCGAGCTGTATCTCTTCTTTTTAAAGACCGGAAAGCCTTTCCGTTTAGAAGAGGATTTGTCGCTTTTGAGGTCATCAAAAAACTGAGACAAGGCTCGTTTCAAAAAGATAAAGGGCTGCTGAGAGGCATACTTTGTCACCTCCATGACAAAGGGATATTGCCTTCTTTTGATGTGATTGAACTCTTTTTTTAGTTCGAGAACGTCGATTTTTTCTTTTCGCTCTCTTTTATCGTTTACTCGTTCTAAAACCCAGTTCCACGTAAATCGAGAAACACCAAAGGCTTTGCGGCAATAAGTTTTGAATTTATTGTTCGCCTTTAGTTCGATCTTGTGGGACAAAGTTACTGTCATTTTTAAAGCCCTAGAGCTGATCCTTCGCGGTTTCGGTTAATTTTTTTAGAAGCTCTCGGTTCTTTTTACTTCGACTTCCGTACAACTTGGCAGAAAAAACGGTGATTATTTCAAGAACATCTTTGGCAAGTTCTTCTTTAAATCCTACCGTTTCATCTCCCTTATTGAGGATGATAACCTCAACCCCCTTAGTTTCACAGATAGTGAAAACCAGCTCCGCTCCGAATCTCAGCAGCCTATCTTTGTGAGTGATGACCAAGCGTTCAACCTTGTCGTTAAGAAGAGCGTCCAGAAGTTTTTTCAACCCCTTCTTTCGATAATTCATTCCGGACCCCAAGTCGGAAATGACTTCATAGGTAAAACCGTTCTTTGCGCAAAAGAGTTCCAATAATTCTATTTGTCGGCTTAAGTCTTCCTTTTGCTCATTAGTACTCACACGGGCATAGGCGATGGTTACCTTCTGATCTTCTTTAGTTTCAGAATTAGTCAATCCGGCAATAGAAAGGAGTCGGCGTCTGCTGTAACGACGAGTCCTGCCAGCCGAAACAAAATCCGGAAGCAGTCTGCCTGTTTTCTCCCAATTGCGGAGGGTCTGGATTGAGACGCCAAGAATTTTAGACGCTTGCCCAATCGGAACAAAGTCAGAGTTCATAATCTACAAATAATTTATACTTTTTACTATATTTTTATAGATTTATTTTAACAGTTAGAAGCCCAATCCATCATGGCGAAGTATTCTTCAACATTTGTCGGGGCAAGATAGACGATCTCCGGAATCGAAGTGATCATCGGAATGTCCCAGAAACCGAGGTGTGTGAGGTCAGTCAAAGCACGAATACCTGTTCCTATGACCGGCATGACGGCAGAACTGTTGTCCATGGCCCAGTCTTGTTCGAGCTGGTCATAAGCTCTCTGAAGGAAGGTTGCCATTACAGGGTAGATAACCTTGGCACCGCCTCTGGTTGCGCCGGCCATTGTGGAAACACCGGTCTGTTCGGCAATTGCAACGTCAACGTACTGGTTGCCGCAGGCTTTTCTTTCCTTTTCCATGAAGCCGAAGACTTCAGGTGTTGCGGAAGAAATGATGAGCAGTTCCGGATTTTCTTTAACCCTTCGGAGTAAATAATCGCGCGTGTCGGTGATGTAATTCGGCTCATTTGACTGCTGCAGAGGTTCACCGTCAGCGACGTCATACGGTGCGCTGAAGTGGAACTCTTCACGGTGGGCTTCAGCAGGGGCGTAACCTTCGCCCTTTTGAGTATTCAAGTGAACAACGATCGGGTTCTTCGTGTCTTTTGCTTTCTTCAGAGCGTTAATCACAGACTCTAAGTCATTGCCTTCGGCGACGTAAATGTAGTCATAGCCCAGAGACTTAAAGTAGTTGTGTTCGCTCTGACCGTTGGTCTCTCTTAATTCCCTTAAATTGTCGTAGAGGCTGCCGTGGTTTTCGGCAATTGCCATTTGGTTGTCGTTGACGATAACGATGAAGTTGTCATTGAGCTTCCCGGCGTTATTCAAGCCTTCAAAGGCAACGCCGCCGCTCAAAGAACCGTCGCCGATGAATGCAACAATATTGAAGTCTTCTTGCTTTAGCGAGGCCGAAAGCCAGGCTGATCGAGGGAGAAGTGTGGCCTGCGTAGAAAATATCGTATTCTGGGCTTTCATTCGGGTCGGTGAATTCTCCGATTTCCGTGAACTTGCTCTTGTCTAAATAGTACTGAGCACGTCCTGTCAGCATTTTATGTACGAAGTCTTGGTGGGAGACGTCGATGACGATCTTATCTTTCGGGGCGTCAAAGACATAATGAACACCAATCAGAGCTTCAACGTCGCCGAGATTGGGTCCTACGTGTCCTCCTATTGTGGAGGTGTAGTTAATGATGGCGGCTCTCATCTGTTTAGCGAGATCTTTGAGGTCGTCAATAGTGAGTGGCTTAATGTCCTGTGGTGAGTGAATATCAATGAGTTTCATTTAAGTTCTCCTCAAAAAATAAAGCTACCCTAGTGAAGATAGATTTTTGGGGACATAAGCGAAAAAAAAACGGACTCAGAAAGGACACCGCAATAGAGCTGAGTTGTTACTGTGTGATACGAGATGGAGGAATGGGCAAAATGCCCGGAAAATCAGGCAAAGAAGCATTTTCTTGGGGCAAAAGGGGTCGATTGGGTTGGCTTCGGAGGAAGCTCTTGCAGGAAACAGAAATGGAAAAGCTAGAAACTCTAAAAGACCTTTCCCGAAGCGTCCCGATTTTTTCAAAATAGATATTTCAAACCGACTTTAATTTGAAAATCTGTTTTAAGGTGGCGGCCTGATTCCCGATTGATTTGAGCGAAGGCTTTGAGGCGATCCTTCAACAGACTCTCCGCGCCGATGCCATAGTAAACACGAGTTCCTATGGAGCGGTCTTTAAATGAGAATTCATTCATTTGGATAGATGTCCTTCCTAAGAAATCGTGTCTGACACCACCTCTTAAATAGACTTGTCCGGACAGTTTTCCTTCTTTGCTGCGGAAGTTTTTTCCTAAATCAATTCCCAGGCGCCCGTTCAAACTATCGGTCGATTTAACGCGGACCTTCATATCGTTGCTGAAGTGAAAAGAGGCGCCATTTGCGCGGAAGTAACTCAGTTGTACTTGAGGATCGATAAACCATGAGCCCAATTTCGAAGTTTGGGTGAACTCGAGACGGTGACCGATTTCAACAGATAAACCCAGACCGTAGTTGTGATAATCGGCTGTTGAGATACTTTCATCAATATTTTTGGCGCTTAGTTTGTTGTGGTAGCGATTTACGGATAAGACCGAGTCAATATATTGTCCTTTGTCTCCGAGCCACGCAGCATAAAATTTAGCTCCGACGGATTCCACACGAGAATGATTGCCGGGAGCGTCGTCAACATGAATATTTCCCCTCGTTAACAGGAGGTTGGCGCCTAGGACCCAGCCGGAGCTGAACTTCCGGTCGGCCCCGATCGTAAAGGCGGAATATTTAAACGTACTGTTGGCCGAGTAGTGCGACTCAAACCGGCTCTTATCGTATCGGTACAGAATATAGGAACCGTCTTCGGCACCTTCACGAACTTCTCCCATTCGGCTTCTTAGATCATCTAAGGATCCCAAGAATTGAATGATTTGGTTGCCGGAGGCTGCGCTAGCTAAAGTCAGTTTGGCAGCAGGAGACAATCCGATGGGTTTTTCGGCCGAGTCATCAAGCTCAGGCGGGTTTGTCGGATCAAACGGCAGTTCCGGCAGATCCGGTTTAGGAATAACCTCATCAGGAGGTTCGGACGGATCTGTCGGAGTCTCAGGGTTATCGGGCAAGACCGGTTTGAGCGATTGGGTCCCCAATATTGCCCAGACCCTGGAGTCTCCTTTTTTGAACGGGTAAAGCCCTAATTTATACATATAAGGGCCGGCGTCTATGATTCCGTCATTGGCTAAGGAAAAAGTGGCTTTATCCAGGCTGTTCGGAGAGTCATCATTGACTGCAATGTGGTAAAGATAGCCGGTGTTAGCGAGAGAAACGCCGGAGGATCCTAAGAGGAAGGCATGCTTGCCTTCGCTGCTTTTGGAGATATTTAGGGATCCTGTCGAACCCGCTGTAAGGTAAAAGACAGCACCGTTTCCTTTAAGAGTCTCAGTTTCCATTTGAGAAGGATGACCTTGCTGTCCCAGCTGGATATAACTCGAGGGTTCAACATTTACAAGGGCCAAATTGCTGTCCTCGGGGACAAACCAATA
>ERZ825324.4767-NODE-4767-length-10924-cov-13.032478_pt1 | contig 10924 bp, 10 predicted proteins | sample MGYA00519859_ERZ825324 | MGnify/ENA primary metagenome ERZ825324 (study PRJEB31778, sample SAMEA3449198) | human gut metagenome | biome: human gut; feature: human-associated habitat; material: faeces | place: United Kingdom | collected 2010/2012 ... | reverse complement strand
TCGTTGGGATGAACGCCGCCAAAGAAAGCTTGTGCCATTGTCTTCACCTCATCTTACTACTGGGTGGCCCTATGCCACCACATACTGCCCTAAATTCTACACCAGATTTGGCTTCTTGTCCACCCCCTGTATTCCGGTTTTCTGCAAAAATTATAGGTTTTTGTCTTATTCTTAGCTTTTCGGAGGGAATCCGGCGGAATCTTTATCCAGAAATACCCGAAATTTCCCGCTCTTGTGTTTGGGGGCGGCATATGGTATACTATGCGCAGAAAAGCGGACATATGGCCGCCTGCGGGGCGGCGTGTCACAAGAAAGGAAGTGCTTTCATGCCCGATCGCATTCAGATTAAAGAAGAAGCCAAGCAGGTGCTGCGGGGCGCCCGGGTGAACCCCTACCTGGTGTCACTGATCGTTGTGGGGGTTCTGGGCCTGCTGGGCGGGCTGGACTCCTATGTGGGGGCGTCCCAGACCGTGGACCAGATGGCAGGCTATGACCCCGACCTGGCGGCGATGCTGCCCAGCTTTCCGGAGTTCCCGGTGCTGCTGGTGGCCTTTGTGGCGGCGGTGAACTGGCTGGCCCAGGCAATTCTCAGCGCCGGCTGGTCCATCTATCACCTGGGCGTGCGCCGGGGCAAGGAAATGCCCTTCTCCTGCCTGCTGGACGGGTTCAGTTTCCTGGGGAAGCTGATCCTGCTGAGCATCGTTATGAGCATCTTCGTGTTCCTGTGGTCTCTGCTGTTCTATATCCCCGGCCTCATCGCCCAGTACCGGTACCGCTTCGCGGTGTATAACCTGTGCGAAAATCCTGACATCGGCATCATGGAGGCCATCAGCATGAGCAAGGCCCAGACGGCAGGCTTCAAGTGGACGCTGTTTGTGCTGGACCTGTCCTTCATCGGGTGGATCCTGCTGTCCGGCCTGACCCTGGGCATTCTGGACATCTGGCTGTCCCCCTACCGGGAGCAGGCCAACGTGGGCTATTTCCAGGAGATCAAGCGGGTGAAGGGCATCGGCTTCCAGTCCGGCCCCGACGGCGGCGACGATCCCTTCCGGCCCATCGACCCCTTCGGCCCCAACGAATAAGCAAAAGAAATCCTGCGGCGCTGCCGCAGGATTTCTTTTTGCTTACTTGTAGTAATCCGTTTCGTCGGTGAGGGCCATAGGCAGGCCGTTGTGATACACTGGCAGGGTCTGGAACTTGAAGCGGCTGGTGCGGTGCTTCCGGTCGATCTGCTCCCGGATGGCGGGGTCGCACACCCCCCGGCGGACATATTCGTTGACGGCGTGATAGGTAAAGCCCAGGTTGTCCTCGTCGGTGAGGCCGGTGAGGCCGTCGGAGGGGGCCTTCACCAGGAGCTTTTCCGGCAGGCCCAGCACACGGCCCAGGGCAATGACCTCCTCGGTGGTGTACATGCCCAGCGGGGAGAAGGCTCCGGCGGAGTCGCCGTAAATGGTGCAGTAGCCCACCCAGTCCTCGGAGAGGTTGCTGGTGTTGATGACAATGCCGGCGGGCAGCGTCTGGGCCACGGCATACAGGGTGGCCATGCGGACGCGGGAGGGCAGGTTCACGGCGGTCTGGCGGCTGGGCTCCAGGCCCGCCTGCTCCATCTCGTGAAGGACGCCCTGGACGGCGTCGTGGATATTGATGGTGCAGTGGGGAATGTTCAGGTGCTCCACCAGGGCCTGGGAATAGTCGATATCCGGCTGGACGCCGTTGGGCATCAGGACGCCGTACACGTTCTCGCGGCCGTAGGCGGCCACAGCCAGCGCCGCCACGGTGCTGCTGTCCTTGCCGCCGGAAATGCCGATGACGGCGGTTTTGCCGCCGCACTGGGTCATCTGCTGGTCCATCCACTCCAACAGGCCCGCCAGCTGCTTCTGGGAATTAAATTCCATAGGAATGCGCCTCCTGTCTTTCAATTGGTGTTATTTTACCCCCCAGGGGTCCCGATGGCAAGCATTTTTTCGCTGATGGCGGCCCCGCCGGGGAAATTTTGATTTCCCGACAGGGTGCGGCCTTTTTTGCCCCCTCCGGCGGATAAAATGAGGGAAAGGAGGTCGAACGCCATGAAATTGCAGCGAAAAGGTGAGTTTCTATCCACCCGGGTCCAGTACATCCCCCTGGGCCGCATCCGGCCCAACCCCCAGCAGCCCCGCCGCAGCTTCGATGAGGAGGGCCTGGCGGAGCTGGCGGCCAGCATCCGCTCCTGCGGCATTCTGCAGCCCCTGACCGTCCGCCGGGCCGGAGACGGGTATGAGCTGGTGGCCGGGGAGCGGCGGCTGCGGGCGGCCCGGATCGCCGGACTGCGGGAGGTGCCGTGTCTGGTGGCCCAGGTAGGGGAGGAGGACTCCGCCCTGCTGGCCCTGATGGAGAATCTCCAGCGCCGGGACTTGGACTGCTGGGAGGAGGCGCAGGCCATCGCCCGGCTGATCTCCCGGTATGGGCTCAGCCAGGAGGAGGCCGCCCGGCGGCTGGGCCGGGCCCAGCCCACCGTGGCCAACAAGCTGCGCCTGCTGCGTCTGCCGGAGGACGTGCGGGCCCTGCTGCGGGAAAACGGCCTGACGGAGCGCCACGCCCGGGCGCTGCTGCGGCTCCAGGACCCGGAGGTCCAGCGCCGGGCCGCCGGGGACATGGTGCGCCGGGGGATGAACGTGGCCCAGGCAGAGGCCTATGTGGAAAAGCTCCTGCAATCGGCCCAGGTCACCCCGCCCCGGGGCCGGAGCACCTACATCATCAAGGACGTGCGGCTGTTTCTTAACAGCGTGGACCGGGGGCTGCACCTGATGCGGCAGGCCGGGGTGGACGCCGGATGGAATCGCCAGGATACGGACCGGGAGATTCTGCTGACCATCCGCATCCCCAAGCGCGCATCGGGAAAAATCGACAGTGTGTCCGAAAGTTGCTGATTGTTACCGGATTGTAACCTTTTCCCGGCAGGGATGTAGTATACTGTATAAACTGCGAATTGTTGCAGCTATACAGAAATGAGGAGGGGCATCCATGGAACAGACCAACCAGAAGCCCTTACAGAAGGAAAAGAAGCCCCGGTCCCTGGGCCGCACCGCGGGCCTGATTGCCGGCATCGCCGTGGGCGTGCTGGCGGCGGCGTACATAGCCGTCTGCGCGGTGGCCGCCGCCGGAGGGACCACCCTGCGGGGCACCCAGGTGCTGGGGGTGGACGTGGGCGGCCTTACGGCGCAGCAGGTCCGGGACAAGTGGCAGCAGGAGGGCGACGCCGCCTGCCGGAAGGAGACCATCGACCTGACCCTGGAGGACCAGGTCATCGGCACGGTGAACCTGACGGAGCTGGGGGTGTCCGTGACGCCCCAGGAGGCGGCCCAGGCCGCCTGGAACGCGGCCCACGGCGGCAATTTCTTCGTCAACGGCTATCACCTGATCCGCAGCTGGTTCGGGGACACCCAGGCGCAGGTTCAGTGGGACCTGGACGCCGGGCAGCTGTCCCAGCGGGCAGAGAGCCTCAGCCGGGAGCTGAGCCTTGACCCGGTGGACGGGGCGTACCGCATGGAGGAGGGCAAGGGCGACGGCTTCTACGTCATCAAGGCCGCCGACGGACGGACCATTGACCGGGACAAGCTGGCCCGGGCCCTGCACCAGGCAGTGACCACCCGGTGCATGGACCCCATTCCCTGCGTCAGCACCACCACCCAGGGCAAGCCCCTGGATCTGGCGGCCCTGGAGCAGGAGATCGGCGGCCAGGGAAAGAACGCCTCCTATGACCGGTCCACCGGCCAGGTGGTGGAGGGGCGCATAGGCGTCACCTTCGACGTGGCCGGGGCCGAAAAGCTGGTGGAGGACGCCCAGCCCGGCCAGGAGATCGTCATCCCCGCCCAGATCACCTATCCCACCGTCACCAAGGCGGAGCTGGAGAAGGTGCTGTTCCGAGACGTGCTGGGACAGTACACCTCCTATGTCTCCGGCACCAGCGACCGGATTTTCAACGTCCGCAAGGCCGCCGGGAACATCAGCGGCTCCGTGGTCAACAGCGGCGAGAACTTCAGCTATAACAATGCCGTGGGCCCCACCACCAAGGAGGCTGGGTTCAAGATCGGCACCGCCTATGTGGGCGGCAAGGCCGTGCCCTCCTATGGCGGCGGCGTGTGCCAGGTGTCGTCCACCCTGTACTATTCGGCCCTGCTGGCCAACCTGAAGATCGTGTCCCGGGCCTGCCATATGTACGCCCAGGATTATGTCCCCTCCGGCTGCGACGCCACGGTGTTCTGGCCGTATCTGGACTTTGTTCTGCAGAACAACACGGACTACCCCATCAAGATCGTCACCTATTGGTACAACAACAACGTCACGGTGAAGATCTTCGGCACCAAAACCGACAGCAGCTTCGTGAAGATCACCAGCAAAACCGTGTCCACCACCCCCTGGAAAACCATCTATAAAGAGGTGGACAGCCTGGCCCCCGGCGTGGAGCGGGTGACCCAGTATCCCATCACTGGGTTCACCGTGCAGACCTGGCGGAATGTGTACGACGGCAACGGAAATCTGATCTCCAGCAGTTTCGAGGCGGAGAGCAATTATGACAGCCGGGACAAGATCGTGGAGGTGGGCAAGCAGGAGCCCCAGCCGGAGCCCAAGCCCGATCCCACACCCACGCCGGAGCCTGAACCCACCCCGGACCCGGAGCCTGAACCCACACCCGATCCCGCCCCGGACCCGGCAGAACCCGGAACATAAGCATAAAAAAATCAGGGCCTTTTCAGGGCCCTGATTTTTTATGCTTATCAAAAAGGGCCTTGCCCTTTTTGAGACTCGCCGTCCACCAGGGAGCGAAAAAACGCCTCCCGGGCGGGATGCTGATAGGTGCGGCTGATGGGGACGTAGCCGCCGCTTTCCATGACGAAGGCTCCGTCCCTGATGCACCGGACCCGGGACAGGTTCACCCAATAGCTCTGGTGGCAGCGGATGAAGCCCCGGCTCTCCTCCAGCAGCTGGGCGGGGGTCCGCTGGGTCATGAAGTCTCCCCGGGTGGTGACCACCCGGGTTTTCCGCAGCACCCGCTCGGCATACAGCACCTCCGACACAGGCACCCGGTACGATGCGCCGTCCCGCTCCAGCAGCAGGTCGGTGCGGACGGCGCCCAGGGCGTCCATAGCCCGCCGCAGGGCGGGACCCAGCCGCTGGGCCATCTGGGATTTCAGGATAAAATACACGTGCTCCACGTCATACACCGACGTGGCATAGTCCAGAAAGCTGCTGACGAAAATCACCTGGCAGCGGGGCAGCTTCTTGTGCAGGCGCTGGGCCAGCTCGATGCCGCTGCTGTCGGGCATACAGATATCCAGCAGGGCGATGTGGGGCCGGTAGCCCCCGCCGGTAACGGCGTCCATCAGCTCCCCCGGGGCGGAAAACGTGCGGATGTCACAGTCGGCGGCCTCCGGCGTCTCTCGGGCGCAGCGCAGGGTATTCTGCATATGCAGGGTGTCGTCGTCGCAGATAGCAAGACAGAACATCAGGCTTCCTCCGTTTCTCCTTGATTTTCCGGCAGCCGCAGGGCAATGGACACGGTGAACTGTCCGTCCCGGACCTCCTGGGTGCAGGAGCCGTGGTACCGCCCGGCCAGGTCTGTCAGAATGTGCAGGCCGATGCCCCGCTCCAGCTGGGGAATGCGGCGCTTCTTCCGGGTGTCATCCGCCGGGGCGGGGTTGGTCTCCGTCACCACCAGATAGTCCTTCCGCAGCCCGGCCTCCAGCCGGATGAACGGCGAGGCCACCTGGCCGCAGGCCTCCACGGCGTTGTCCATCAGATTGCCGAACAGGATCACCAGGTCCACGTTGGCAATGGGCAGCCTCCGGGGCAGCACCACCGATGCCTCCACCGGGATCCCGGCCTGCCGGGCCTCCCGGATGCGGCTGAACAGGAAGGCGTCCACCAGGGGATTTTCGCACTGGCCCAGCTGGGAGTTGTGCTCCTGCTGGCGCATCAGCTCCCCGGCATAGGCTGTGGCCTCCTGGCGGCGGCCGCTCTCCAGCAGCAGCTGGATGGTGTGCATATGGTGGGCGATGTCGTGGCGGATGCGGCGGTTGTCCTCGTACTGATCCACCAGGGCGGAATAGTGCTTCAGCTGGTTATCCAGCTGGTCATTCAGCAGGCGGTTGGCGGTCTCCAGCTCCGCCTTCCGGGCGGTCTGCCCGATCAGGCAGAACAGCGCCACGTCGGACACGGCAAACAGCAGGATCAGAACGGACATTCGCGGCCAGTTGACGGCCTCCGGAAACTGGGTATACAGCCGGAACATGGTAATCAGGCAGACGCTCTGCTGCAGGGGGAAAACCGTGAAGATCAGCCATTGGGTCAGGGTCAGCGGCCGGCCGTTCCGGGAGAGAGCCCGGGTGGCCAGGGCCAGAGTTCCGGCATACACCGAAACCGTCAGCAGAGCCATAGGCTCCGCCGCCGCGGAGTGCCAATAGTCGACCTCTCCGTTCAGGCCAAACAGCATCGGGAAAACCATCGACAGCATCATCTCCATCATCAGGAGCGTTGCCTCCGGCAGCAGGGCCACAAAGGCCGTCAGGGGAATCGGGCTGCGGTACAGCGTCAGCCCCAGGATCAGAAACAGCAGCGGAACGGAGATCAGCCGCAGCACCGACAGCCGGTTCAGCCCATAGTTGACCCCCAGCGCCACCGCCGGGACCACCACCGCGCAGATCAGCATGGTTATCCGGAAGCTGAATCGGGGCGTCAGATTTTTCCACAGGAACAAAACCCAGACTGCCAGCAGACAGATGTTATAGATCATGGAAACCGTCGTGCTCAAAAACATCCCTCCTATACAGTGAAAATACATTGTAGCATACGCCGCCGATAATTGCAAGAACTGGAAATTTATGGTAAATAATGTCGAGTTCTGCGCATTTTGCGGCGAGTTATGCAAATTCCATGAAATGGGAAGAATCCTGGGTTATAATGGCATAAAAGCGCGGCGCCGTCACGGCGCGGGAGAGTCGCGCCGCCAAGAAGAAGGAGAGAAAATCCATGACAAGCAAGCTGACCATTCTGTCCATTGACCCCGAAGCCGCCGGCAGGGACGTCCGGCATCTGCAGGAGACCGTTCTCCTGTTGGAGCAGCTGCGGCAGCTGCTGGAGAACATCGGAAGCCATGACCTGGCGGACCGAGCCGCTCATGCGACCGGGGAGCTGCAGGAGGCCGTCCGGTGCATCCGGGAGAGTGCCCGGAAATATGAGAACGTTGAGCTGGAGCCGGAGCTTACCCGCCCCGGGGAGGGTTCCGGCGCCGTCTGGCTGGCTGCGGCGGCGGCAAAGCTGCTGGCCCAGGTGCCCACCCATGAGGAATGGGCCTGCCGGGAGCAGGCCGCCATCGACCGGCACATTGCCGACGGCAAGCGCCGGGTGCGAGAGCTGACGGAGCAGCTGAGCGGCCTTCCCCGTTCGCGGCGCAGAGTCTGATTCCGCAAGCCATTCCCCTTCCCTCATATCCCCGCCCGCTGCCTGCCTTTTTCCGGCGGCCCCGGGCGGGGTCTCTTTTTGCGGCCGCCGGTGCAGAAAGCTCTTGAAAACGGGCGCGCTGTAGGGTATACTATGGGGGCGGTCGCTCAAGCCGACAATAGCGCAGTTGGTAGCGCGCCTGCTTTGGGAGTGCGTAGACCCTATCCATGCGCGGCTTGGACAAAAGCCCGCAAAGCCTTGCGGCACGGGTGATAGCGGGTTTTCCTCCGGTTGCCGAAAACGGCACAAAAGCGGCTTTGACCACAGGAATGACCACAGACAGGAAAATCTTTATTTTTACCCCTCGCCGTGGTATCATGGCAGAAAAATGAATATCCGGGTGTGGCTCAACTGGTAGGGCGCGACATTTGGGAGTGCCGTGGCGGTATCCGGGACAGGGTAAGGCGAAATGCCGCAAAGCCTTGTGACACCTGCATTTGCGGGTTTTTCTCCGGTTGCCGAAAACGGCATAAAATCGGCTTTGACCACATAAATGACCACAGACAGAAAAAACTTTGATTTTCCTCTCCGTCGTGGTATAATGGCAGAAAAGTGAATATCCGGGTATAGCGAAGTTGGTATCGCGCCTGGTTTGGGACCAGGAGACCGTGCGTTCGAGCCGCACTACTCGGACCAAAATCCCTCTGAAATCCACGATTTCAGAGGGATTTTTCTTATTCTTTGTCTATTGCGGCGCAGGATTTGAGCGGACACATCATACAAACATCTCGCTACCGACTAACCACCAGCATCGATACATTTTGGTTTGTTTACTGCTGTAGACTGCGTACGGAGCTGGCAATGCGCTTCTCTCTGCCGTCTGCCGTTGTGTAGTATCTCTGCAAAACACCATATAGCAAGTAAGTTAAATCATCGTCGGTCTCAATCTTAAATGAATCGTCATCATTTATGATGGAAGGATAGTAGTCTCTGATAGACTGCAAAACCGCTGTCTTTTGTTCAGCATCATAGCTGTTTAATGCTTCCTTAGCAAGTGCAATTCGCTTGCGATTTGGTTTCTTCACGCATGAGCTATCGTACGATTCACCTACGACAATAAAGTCGGAAGCCAAGAAGTTGTTGGTTTCCTCATCTGTTGCTTCACGAAAAATTTCATCAATTCCGTGGAAAATTGCAGTAATAGCAGATAACTTCTGAAAGAACAAGCGGTTATCCGTGGAACGGTATATTGCGTCAGGAGCGGAGTTAATTACAATTTCTCTTGAATTTTCTTCAAACCGCACACTGTCTCCAAACACAACTCGCTTCTGGCGAAGCAGTTGTGTTTTGGTAACTCTCTGAAAATAGACTAATCCGTCATCCTGGACAGAGCAGAGAAACGAAATTATTCCGAGTTCGTCATCTGTGATTGCTGCATACGCTGTTCCGTTAACAGGTGATCTCAAAATATCCAAACAGTAGTCTCTCTGAGTAAAATTATCCAAGTAGAACCATTCACCCTCTTCAAGAGAATCGTCTGGCGCATAGGGAACCGCCGAATCTAAGGTGTTAGGGCTTTCATAAATTTCCTGATTTGACAAAACGCACCGCATGCCATTTCTGCGGTCACGGATACGAGCCAATAAATAATTCATAAGTTCACCCCATATCGATAAAAGTAAAGTCATTAATTCTGCGCAAATTGTTCAATTCGGCATCTTGGTAGACTTTCATTTTCTGTTTAGTGATAAGGAAAATCTTTGTTCCATCTTCTCCCGTTACGAAATAAAACTGATACCCAAACAGAAGGAACAAGGGATTAAAACTCAGCGCCTGAGAAAGATGGGTAAAAACAAAAATAACTGCGTAGACATAAATTAATGTTGTAACATTCGGAATGCTCAATGCTACAAAAAAGTACCCTAAATAATTGGGCAAAAATGAATGGCTTGCGAGTTCAATCTCTTCTATCTGACACTCCATTCCGCACACGGACAAATGCTTAGACAATCGCAGGCACAACCACGCAACGAGCACGGGAGCCATCAGATAAATGATGTAAGATATATACTCCAACTTCTGTGGCAGAAAAGAAAACGTAATTCCTTCTTTAATTAGAAATACAACTACGACATAAGCCGAGGCGGAGAGGCTTAACATGAGATTAAACATCGTATGGGGTAGATGCTTAACTAAGCGAAAGATTTTTTTCATAGTACCAACTCCTGTTATTAAGTATAGCATTAAATGTCGAAATTTACAATCTTTCTATGTTTCCACTATAACAAATATGCTGTCCTATTATGTGGACAGTACATTCTGCATTTTACTGCAGCTCCGTGTGTATGATAAAATCACCGACAGGGGTACCAATTACTTGGCACCCCTGTCGATGATTCTTTTTACTTACTCTTTTTTGTTTTCTTCCTGCCCTTCTTCAGCTCTTGCGGCGGAAGCGTTCCTTCAGCCTTCTGGCGCTTCAGCTCCGCCAGTTCGGTTTTCATCTCGATGATCAGCACCTTGAGCTTCTCTTCACACTCCTCGCGGGTGTGAGCGTAGACATTGCGGGCGTGCTTTTTACCATCGGGCCATTTGGGAGAGTAGCGGCCTTCAAACAGATGGTCGTTGATCTCGGTGACGCAGCCGGTGCCGGACCTGCGCTTGCGGCCCGTATAGGGTTTGAAGTCGGTCATTCTCGGCTTTTCCGCCTGGGCCGGGGCAGTTTCCTGCCCCGGCTCCGAAGCGTCCTCCTGTGGCACTGCCTTGCCGATGCCGCGGTCAATATTTTCGGCGGCTGCCCGCTGCATATCATCGGTAATGTGGGTGTAGATGTCCAGTGTGGTGGCCGCCGACACATGACCCAGCATGGCGGAGAGGGTTTTCACATCCATGCCGTTTTCCAGTGCCAGCGTTGCGAAGGTGTGGCGCAAGTCATGGAAGCGCACATGCTTGCACCCTGCGTGCTCCAAGATGAGCTGCAGTCTGCGGCGCACCACGCCGGGCGTAATGGGACAGTCCTCCTTCACCGGCGACGGGAACATCCAGCGGGAATCCACCGTCTTTTTGTACTCCCGCAGCACCGCCACCACAGCAGGTGGCAGGACGATCTTGCGGACGGAGTTCTTCGTCTTGGGCGTGCTGATTTGAAGCTGGCCCCGCACATCGTAGACCTGCTTGTTCACATTCAGTACGCCGGTTTTGAAGTTCAGGTCGTCCCATTGCAGCGCCATCAGCTCACCCCGGCGCAGGCCGGTGGCCAAGTCCAGAAGGAAGACCTCGTAGTAGCCCTCGAACTTCGCCTGAATGAGAAACCGCTGCAGCTCCTCCCGCGTCAGCACCTGCATCTCCCGCGCTTTCTTGGGCGGCAGCTTGCAGCCGATAGCCGGGTTCACGCGGATCAGCCCATCCTGCACCGCCTTCTCCAATGCGGAGCGGCAGGTGGCGTGGCACATACGCACCATCCGGTCGGACAGCCCTTCGCCGTACTTGTCGGTGAAGCGCTTCCGGC
>ERZ825324.4766-NODE-4766-length-10925-cov-3.448850_pt1 | contig 10925 bp, 8 predicted proteins | sample MGYA00519859_ERZ825324 | MGnify/ENA primary metagenome ERZ825324 (study PRJEB31778, sample SAMEA3449198) | human gut metagenome | biome: human gut; feature: human-associated habitat; material: faeces | place: United Kingdom | collected 2010/2012 ... | reverse complement strand
CCTCCAGCTCCGTGTAGTTGTCGGACAGGTCGCCCCGCAGATAGAATACGTGGTCGATGGCCGTGGCGGCGCTTCCGGCCAGCCCCACGGCGGTGGTATAGATGTCCTGTGCGTCGCCGTAGAAGGCGCAGGCGCTGTACGTGGCCTCGGCGCGGTCCAGCGTGCCGTTGACCAGACCGGCAGCGCGGGTCCCGGCAGTCTGATAGCCCACGGCGTAGCAGTTGGTCAGGGTGGTATAAGCCCCCTGAGCCGCGCCGCCCACCAATCCGCCGGTGACGGGCGCGGTGAGGTAGCAGTCGGCGTAGGAGCCGGTGACGGAGACATGAGCGCCTGCATAGCCCACCAGTCCGCCGGCATTGGCGCTGCCGCTGACGGTGGTGGCGGCGAAGCTGCCGCGGATGGTGAGCTCCTGACCGGACACACCCACCAGACCGCCTGCCTGCCCGCCGGTGATGCGGGCGGGCACACCGGCGGCGTCCTCGGCGGTCATACCGGCGAGGTCGCCCCGCCGTGCGTTGAGGTACACGGCGCAGTCGCTGATGGTGACGGCCCCGCTGGCGCGGCCAATGAGCGCGCCTGCAGCACCGGCGGCGGCAGTGGCCTTGACGCCGGTGAGGGTCACATGGTCGATGCTTCCGGCGAAGCTGGAGAACAGTCCCACGTCCGCTGTGCTGGCAGAGGACACGGTGAGCCCATAGATGGAGGACTGTACGGCAGTGCTGCCCTCTAACTGGGAAAGGCCGGTGTACCGGGTGAGATTCTGATTGGTGATCGGCGTGAAGGACGGCCCGTAGCAGGAGTACCAGTCCTTCTCATCGGTGGTATCGTCCGTAAAGGAGATGTCGCTGATCTGCACGGCGGCGGTGATGGTGGATGCCGCATGGGAGGCGGCGTCCAGATTCTGCAGGTGGCGGCCGCAGGAGATGAGGGCGGTGGCGCTGTCGGTGCCATAGTCCGTGCGGTCGTCAAACAGGCCGTTGGTCACGGCGGAGACGGACACCTGATCCACCAGCGGATCGTCGCTGCTGGCGGTGAGCGTCACGGTGATGGGTACGCCGCACAGCAGCTTGCCGCCGGTCTGGGCATAGAACCGCGTGCTGTCGCGGGTCAGATCATCCAGCACCCAGGTATAGCGGTACAGGCGGCTGCCCTGCTGGTACAGCTGGCTCTGGGCCAGCTTTTTCGTGTAGGTGCTGATGCCGTCGGACAGCTGGATGGTCAGGGTGATAGGCTGCTCCGTGGGCCGGTTGCAGTAGAACGTGGCGGTGAGCTTCTCCGCATTCTCGATGGTCAGGGAGGGCTGGAGCGTGCCGGTCTGCTGGGCCTGGGCGATATCGCCGCCGTAGTAGCCCACCTTCGCGCCCATGCGGCGGCGGTACTGATAGCTGCGGTAGTCGTCCAGCGTATTGGGGTCCGGCAGGGGAGAGGCGCTGTAAAACACGGCGTAGACGCTGCCGCTGTCCGGTGCGTACTCGATGTACCAGCAGCCGTCCCACAGCTCCGCGTCCACGGCGGACATGGGCAGGATGGCGGCTGCCGCCGTAGTCTCCTTTTCGGCGGCGGTGTTGGCCAGCACGTAGCAGAACGTGGTTTTCTGGGACTCCTCGTCCGCGTCGGAGGGCGGGAAGGGCATGGTCACCACACCGTCGGTGCCGGGCTGGTACCAGTCCTCCCAGCCGGCGGCATGGAGCTCCGCCATCTGCTTCTGAGCAGCGGTGTACAGGAGCTCCGCTTTACTGTCCAGCTCCCGCTGGCGCAGGTCAAGGCGCAGGCGGCCAAGAGAAAAAACGGCAATAAGGCCCACAATGGCCAGAATGCCGACCACAGCCAGCAGCTCGACCATTGTGAAGCCGGCGCTTGCCGTTTTGCTCCGCATTGTTTTGTTGTGATGACAGGTAAGACGGGTCATGCTCTGCTCCTGTAAAACAAGTCCTGATAAAACAAGCCGGTGAAAAGCCGCGCGGCAGCGCAGGGTGTCAGGATGCGCTGCCGGTGCTTTGCAGTTCGAAATAAGTGATGGTGAGGTTCACCCTGGTGCCGTGCTCGGCGTCCAGATCCAGGGTCACATCGGAGATGATGTTGACATAATCACTGCCGTGGAGCGCATCCATCACAGTCCGTGCGGCGGTGTAGGAGCCGCAGGTGTACTCCAGCGAGATGGGACGGCAGATGATGCTGCCGCCGTCCTCCAGCAGGTAGGTGTCCCCGAAGCTCAGGGTGTAGTCCACCGTGCCGGACAGGATGGTGTTCAGCTCCACCAGCAGCCGCTCGGAGTTGTCATAATCCGGCAGCGGCTTGGCGTCGGGATCGGCCAGCAGCGTCTCCAGCTCCTGCTGCATCTGGCGCATACGGGACAACCTGGCGCTGTTGGTCAGGATGGCATCCTGCTCCGAGGCGGTCTGGGCGTTGAGGTCGGCGATGGAGTCGTTGATGGGGGTGAGGATCAGCTTCCAGTAGCCCACGGCGATGACCAGCACGGCCAAAATCACCAGCAGGACCTTTTCGCGGGTGGTAAAAACATGTCTCATGCGGCAGCCTCCTTATCCGCGGGCTGGAGCGTGATGGTCACGGAGAAATCCAGCAGATCGGTACGGGACAGCCGGGGCGTAGCGGCGATGGTCAGCGATGCGCTCTTGACGATGGACTGCTGCTGCACCCGCTGGAACATGGCGGAGATCTGCTCCAGATCCATGCCGGACATGGTGATGATGGCCACATCGTCCTCCACCAGCACGGTTTTCACCGTGCCGTAGGGCATCAGATACCCCTCCAGCAGGTCCAGCACCTCCAGCCGGTCCACGGGGATGTAGAACGGGGAGTCCTCCTGCATCCACGTGCGGGAGTAGGTGCGGTACTGCAGCTCCACGTTGTCGTAGTCCGCCAGCGCCTGCTGCATCTGGATGTACTGGGAATGCACGGTGTTGTAGGCATTCTCTGCCGCCCGCTGGCGGTCCAGCTGGCGCAGTACGCCGAAATTGGCCACGCAGAAGCTCAGCACCACGATGAGTACCAGCCCCAGCGTCAGCGTCAGGGTGCTGCGGGAGTGGGATTCCCGCTGGGCCAGATTCACGGTGCGCTTGGTGGGATATTTGGACGCCTTGACGGGGAGGCTCTTTGCGCTGTTGTCTTTTTTCATAGCAGTGCGGCCTCCTTACGCTTGCAGGGCGCAGCCCAGAGCTCTGGTGTAGAGCCACGGGGCGTCCGAGCCGGTGTCCGGCATCAGGTCCGCTGCGGGCAGTACCTCCAGATCCGCCACCTCGCGGATGGCGTCGCCGATGTGGCCCACCGCCGCGCCGCCGCCGCACAGGTACACGCGGCGCAGCGCCTGCTGCCGGTTGTTGTAGTTATAGAAGTTGACGGCCTTGGTGATCTCCGCCGCCATCCGGTGGTACAGATCCATGCTGGCAGGGTCCGTCATGGCGCCCTCGTAATTGGACAGCATGTGGGTCAGGGCGATGTGTTCATCCACGCCCTGCCGCTCGGAGATGGAGCGGATGAGGTCCAGCATGCCCAGGTCGATGGTGCGGCGGGTGATGAACCGGTCATCCCGCAGGATGAACATACGGATACCGGCGTGGCCCACGTCCACCAGACAGTAGTCCCGGCTCTCCGGCTGGGTGCGGCGGATGTAGTCGGTGAGCAGCGCGGCGTAGGCCGCCTCCTCCGGCAGGGCCAGCTTCAGCTTGAAGCCCGCGCGGTTCATCATGCTGCGGTAGTCCTCGATGGTGGTTTTCAGGGTGGCGCAGGCGAACAGCTTCATTCGGGTGACGCTGTCGTCCTCGCCGCGGACCAGCTCCTGCACGGCGTAGTCGAAGTAGTAGCGGCTCTTCTCCTGGGTCAGGTAGTCCTTGAACTCGAAGGGCAGGTTATACGTCAGCTGGCCTTCGGTCATGGGGGGCAGCTCGGTGATGCGGGTGAATACCAGCGGGGCCGGCAGGATCACTGCGGCCTGCGCGCTGCGTGGCAGGTTATTTTCTTTGGCCAGCTGGCGCAGGAGATCGGCCATGGCGTCCATGGACACGATGGTGCCGCTCCGCACCAGCCCATCGGGCACCGGCGCGGAGACGGCGGCCTTACAGACGCCTCCGGCGCACCAGACCAGCTTAATCTGGGCGGAACCGATATCAAAAGAGACGATATTTCCGGTCATAGGCAATACCTCACTTTCAGAACAGACTCAGATAGGCGGCGGTGATGGCGTCGCCCCACAGAAGCGTCAGAATGGCGGCGGCCGAGATGGAGGGCCCCCAGGGGATGAGCCGTGCGTCCCCCTCCGTGCCGCGGCGCTTCAGGGTGACCAGGGCAAATACAATGCCCAGCACACAGGCCAGCAGCAGACACAGCAGGTTCTTCATCCAGCCCAGATACAGACCGGTGAGGCACAACAGCTTGATGTCGCCGCCGCCCATGGCATCGGTTTTGCGCAGTTTTTCGTACAGCAGCACCACGATCAGCAGCCCGCCGCCCACGGCGAGACTCCCCAGCAGGGCGTCCAGCGCCTGCCCCTTCGGGTCAGGCAGCAGGAAGAAAAACGGGATGCGCAGGATGGCCCCCGCCGCCACAAAGCGGTCGGGGATGATATACCCCTCCAGATCCGCGAACGCGCAGGCCAGCAGCACGCAGGCCAGCAGCAGCGCTTCAAGCATCTGGAGCGAAATATCATAGCGCAGGAGCAGGGCCGTGAACGTCACCGCCGCGGCAGCCTCGCCCCACACATGGCGGGCCGACAGCTTCGCGCCGCACCAGCGGCAGCGGCCCCTGTGAACAAGATAGCTGACCACAGGGATGAGATCCCCCGCCGTCAGCACATGCCCGCACACATCGCAGTGGGAGCGGCCGCGGAGCACGGACTCCCCGTGTACCACGCGCCATGCCATGCAGTTGAGGAAGCTGCCCATGCACGCGCCCCGCAGCGCCGCTACAAAGCAGCAGTAGACGGTGAAGGCAGGGGTCAGATACAGCATGGCAGTCTCCTTCTGGATACCCGTACCACAGGAGCCGCAACCCTCCGGCTCCTGTGGTGCAGAGTAATGTATGTGTGCATGGGTTGTAAGTACTTCGGCCCGAAAATTACTCCGCAGCAGTGGAGATGGCAAAGTGGTTGGCAGCGGCGTCGAAGGTGTAGACGACCTTGTGGCCCTTATCCCAAGCGGCGACGGACTGACCGGCGATCTCAACAGCGGCGCCGGGCTTGCCCTGGCAGGTGTAGTTGTTGGTGCCGGTGGCGGCCACGGAGCCGTCCTTCTGCAGGTACAGGGTGGCGCTGTCAGCAACGTCGGTTTCACCGGCGATCAGCTCGGCCATGGCGGAGGCGTAACCGGCGCGGATATTGGCCTCATCGGTGGCGACCTTGGCCTTGTTCAGGGAAGCGGTGAAGGTGGGAATGGCGATGGCGATCAGCACGGCGATGATGGCCACGACGATCAGCATCTCCATCAGGGTAAAGCCCTTTTCATTCTTCTTAAACAGCTTGGAAATCATGTCTTTTTTCCTCTTTCTATATAATTTATTTATGCAGCCGCCTGTTTAGGGTTGAGGGAAGGCGGGATACAACGAGCTTAGGCAATGCTGCCGTACATGGTGAACATAGGCAGGTAGACGGCCAGCAGCAGAATGACGGTGATGACCGCCAGCGCGATGGTGATGACCGGCTCCATCAACGACAGCAGCCGCTGGGTGGTGACGCTGACCTCGTTGTCGAAGTAGTCGCCGATGACGGTGAGGGTCTGCTCCATGTTGCCGGAGCGCTCGCCAACGCCGGTCATTTCCGTCAGCAGACGGGGAAATGTGGGATCGGCGGCCATGCAGCCCGCCAGATCGCGGCCCTGCTCCACGCCCTGCCGCACACGGCGGACGGAGTCGGAAAACAGGTAGTTGTTGATGACGCCCGCCGTCACCTCCAGACTGCGGGTGACGGGCAGGCCGGCGGCCAGCATGGTGGCCATGGTGGAGGCGAACTGGGCGGAGGCGTTTATCTGGTGCAGCCGCTTCAGCGGGGAGCGCTTCAGCTTGCCTGCCGCCAGAAACATTCGCCCCCGGTCGCTGCGGCGCAGCAGCAGTCTCACGATACAGAACGCCAGAATCATGAGCACGAATATCCACCAGTAGTGCAGGAAAAAGTTGGAAACGGCGATAAGCCCCCTGGTGATGGGCGGCAGGTCGCTGCCCAGCTCGGCAAAGGCGGAGGTGAACATGGGCACAGCGAACAGCATGATGACCATGAACACAATGGCCGCCACGATCAGCACCAGCACGGGGTACGTCAGGGTGCTGACCAGCTTGGCGTGGGTCTTGGCGGATTTGTCGTAGTATTTGTGGAGCCGGTCGAAGCACAGCTCCAGCGTGCCGGACTGCTCACCGGCCCGAATGGTCTCGACAAACGTGACGGGGAAGGCGGTGCCGGCGTTGGTAAAGCTCTGGGCCAGACTGTATCCGCCGCTGACATCCTCGGCCACGTGCTCCAGCACACGTTGGATCTCGCGGCTGCGGGCCTGGGCCGCCACCATCTCCACGCACCGGTCGATGGGCAGTCCGGAGGTCAGGATGATGGCGAACTGGGAGCAGAGGATGGCCAGCTCCTTGTCCTTGATGCGGCGGGAGCCGAAGCTGACGCCGCCCTCCTTCTGCTCCGGCACGGCCTCGATCTTCGTGACCACAGAGCACGTCTCCCGCAGCTGGGACACGGCCTCAAACTCATCGTAGGCCTTGATGACGCCGGATACCCTGGCGCCGTCGGGGGACACGCCTTTGTACTTATAGGTGGTCAAGGAAGTTTACCTCGCTTTGTGTGTCGGAAGGGGGGAGGGTCAGAAGCTGCGGGCGTTCTGGAACGCCTCGCGATCCCGGGCATAGGCCACGGCGGTGTCGAAGGCCACGGTGCCCTGCTGCACCAGCTGGCGCAGGGCCTGGTCCATAGTGATGCTGCCGTTCCGCCCGCTCAGGGTGATGAAGCTCTCGATCTGAGGGGTCTTTCCCTCGCGGATGAGGTTGCGGATGGCGTCTGTCACGACCATGATCTCGCAGGCGGCGATGCGCCCGCTGCTGGCCCGCCGGGGCAGCAGCTGCTGGGACAGGACGGCCCGCAGGGTAGTGGACAGCTGAAGACGTATCTGCTGCTGCTGGGCGGCGGGGAACACATTGACCATGCGGTCCACCGCGTCGGCAGCGGAGTTGGTGTGCAGGGTGGCGAACACCAGATGGCCTGTTTCCGCGGCGGTCAGCGCCGTCTCGATGGTGTTCAGGTCCCGCATCTCGCCGATGAGGATAACATCGGGGTCCTCGCGGAGGATGGCCCGCAGGCCATCGGCATAGGAGCGGGTGTCCGCGCCGATCTCCCGCTGGTTCACGATGCAGCGATCCGGCACGTAGACGTACTCGATGGGGTCCTCCAGCGTGATGATGTGGGCGTTTCTGGTGTGGTTGATGCGGTCCAGCAGGGCCGCCAGCGTGGTGGACTTGCCGGAGCCCGTCTCGCCCGTGACCAGCACGATGCCGCTGCGGTAGGAGGCGAAATCCGCCACCACAGGCGGCAGGGACAGCTCGTCCAGCGAGGGGATATGGTCGGCCAGCAGACGGATGGCGGCGGAGACGCTGCCCTGCTGGCGGAACAGGTTGACGCGGGTGCGTCCCCCGTCGGGGAACGAGCGGGCCATGTCCAGCTCGCCGATGTCCGCCATGGTCTCGTATTCCGCACCGGCCAGCTCACGGGCCAGCATCTCGCAGTCGGCGGCGGTGAGCACCTCGCCGGTGAGGTCGGTAACGTTTCCGTCTACGCGGCACTTCGCCGGAAGGCCGCAGACGATATGAACGTCGGAGGCCCGCATGGCGCGCGCCTTCTCAATGAGCTGATCCAGTGAAAGCATAGGCTCCTCTTCAATCAATGGTGGAGTGGATGGCGCGGGCGGCCTCGGCAGCGGTGGTCTCGCCGGAGAGCACCAGCGCGCGGCAGTTGTCCCGCATGGACGTGAAATCGGTGTCAGCCGCGGCCTTCAGCAGCGCGTCGTAGTCGGCGCCCTGGCTGATGAGGCGGCGCAGCCTGTCATTGACGGTCAGGATCTCGAACACCGCGCGGCGTCCGTGGAAGCCGGTGTGGCGGCACTCGGGACAGCCCTCGCCGCGGTAGAAGGTGATGTCCGCATCGGCGGGCAGCTTCAGCAGCGACAGCTCCTCGTCGGAGGGGCGGTGGGGCTTTTTGCAGTGGGGACAGATGCGCCGCACCAGCCGCTGGGAGATGACGCCGCGCAGGGCGTTGGCGATAAGGTACGGCTCCACGCCGATGTCCACCAGACGGGGAATGGCGGATACGGCGTCGTTGGTGTGCAGCGTGGACAGCACCAGATGTCCGGTGATGGCGGAGCGGATGGCGATAGAACCTGTCTCGCCGTCGCGGATCTCGCCCACAGAGATGATATCGGGGTCCTGGCGCAGGATGGCGCGCAGGCCCGCGGCAAAGGTCATACCGGTCTTTTCATTGATCTGGCACTGGCTGACGCCGGGAATGTCGTATTCCACGGGGTCCTCCAGCGTCATGATGTTGGTCTCCTCGCTGCACAGCTCCTGCAGCATGGCGCACATGGTGGTGGACTTACCGGAGCCGGTGGGACCCACGATAAGGATCACGCCGGAGCTGTTCCGCAGCAGGGCCTCATACTTCCGCAGGTCGTCACCGGTGAGACCGATGGCTTCTTTACTGATGTCGCGGCGGGACTTGTCCAGCAGACGCAGCACTACCTTCTCGCCGTAGATGGTGGGCATGGAGGAGATACGCAGGTCCAGCTCGTGCTGGTGGATATGCACCATAGCGCGGCCGTCCTGGGGGATCTTGCGCTCGGAGATGTTCATGCCGCCCATGATCTTCAGGCGGGAGATCACGGTATTCTGCAAATTGGCGGGGACGGTCAGCATCCTGTGCAGCAGTCCGTCGATACGCATACGCACCACCATCTCCCCGTCCTGGGGCTCCAGGTGGATGTCACTGGCCCGCTCGTTGAACGCCCGCTCGATGAGGGAGTTGACGAAGCGGATCGTGGGCGCGGCGTCGGCGTCCTCGCGGCCGCCCGTCATCTGGGCGGGCACGATGTCGCGGCCGTTGTCGCCGGCCGCCCGCTTCATCTCCTCGATGACGCGTGCGGTTCCCTCGTTGCCGTACAGGGTGGCGATGGCCTGCTCCACGGCGCGGCGGGTGGCGATCATGGGCACGATCTGCCTGCGGGACGCGGCCTTCAGCTCCTCCTGAGCCACGAAGTCCAGAGGATCGCTCATCGCCACGTACAGCTCGTCCTTCACCAGCTTCACCGGCACCACGCAGTACTTCTTAGCGATGGCGCGGGGCACATATTTGGCCAGCTCCACCGGAATAGACACGCGGGTCAGGTCGATATAGTCCACGCCCAACTGCATCTGCAAAGCGTCGATGAGCTGCCGCTGGGTAATAATGCCGCTGTCGATGAGCACGTCGCCCAGACGCTGACCGCTCTGCTTCTGGGTCTGCAGGGCGGTCTGCAATTGTTCCTCGGTGATGGCGCCGGCGGCGATCAGCAGATCGCCCAAACGCATATAGGCCATGTGCGGTCTCCTTTCCAATGGAATATCTGATGTATGATAGCAGGGGAAACGCCGCACGTCTGTTGCAGAAATCACAATGCGGCGAAAAAACGATATTTTCAGGAAAAATTCTGGTTTTGCAGGGAATTTGCACCGTCCACAGCCCTGCCCACCCTGTGCGGACAAAAACAGACGCATCCTACACGCCTGCAGGACAAATTGGAAACGCCTTCCTGTGCCTCTGGAAATATCTGTATGCGCTGGAAAAGGGTGGCAGTGCGCGCCCTATACTTTTTCCATAGAAATCCCTGTTATACGCGGGAAGCTCCGCAATTTTTGGCATTTATGCCGAAAATTCTCGAAAGTATTACAATAATAGCATGAAGTATGCGGAGTTTCAAGTACGGAACCGTAGTTTTCCTAACGAATTATTAACATAAAACGCAAGAAATGGACGAAACGCTGGCAGAGCAAAAGCGCCTTATCATCCGTCCCGCCGTCCTGCAAAATAAAGACGCCTGAAGGATGCGCACAGGGGGGAGGGAGACCCCGCAGGGCTCCTCTCTCCCAACCCATCCGGAGAAGGCACTTGCATTTTTCCCCGCGGATGGTGTATGCTACGGGCAAGGAACCGGCGGAGGGCGCGAAAGCGGCGTCCCTCCCTGCATATAATAAAGGAGAATCGTTATGTACCATGTGAAGGTTTTGAAGGCGGCGGACGCCGAGGCTGCGGGCCGTCTGGCGGCGGACCAGCTCCAGCAGGCGGTGTGCGCCAAGCCCGCCTGCGTGCTGGGTCTGGCCACCGGTGCTACCCCCATCCCCCTGTATCGGGAGCTGATCCGGCGGGAGCAGGCGGGGCTCATGGACTTTTCCCGTGTCCGCTCCGTGAATCTGGACGAGTACAAGGGCCTTGCCCCCGACCATCCCCAGAGCTACCGTCGCTTCATGCAGGAGAACCTGTTCGACCACATCTCCATCCGGCCGGAGAACACCTGGGTGCCGGACGGCATGACCACGGACGTGGACGCCATGTGCGACGGCTACGAGCGCACCATCGAGGAGCTGGGCGGCGTGGATCTCCAGCTGCTGGGTCTGGGCCATGACGGCCACATCGGCTTCAATGAGCCCTGCGACCATTTCCCCGTCCGCACCCACGAGGTGGCGCTGACGGAGTCCACGCGGCGGGCCAACGCCCGCTTCTTCGCCGGCGGGGATGAGGTGCCCACCGCCGCCTACACCATGGGCGTGGGCACGGTGATGGCGGCCCGCCGCGTGCTGATGATCGTCACCGGCGCCGACAAGGCGGACATCCTGCGCAGGGCGTTCTGCGGCCCCGTACTTATAGAGGGCGGCCTGTCCGCTGGCCCGCTGCAGGGCCAGCA
>ERZ825324.4756-NODE-4756-length-10939-cov-2.738056_pt1 | contig 10939 bp, 9 predicted proteins | sample MGYA00519859_ERZ825324 | MGnify/ENA primary metagenome ERZ825324 (study PRJEB31778, sample SAMEA3449198) | human gut metagenome | biome: human gut; feature: human-associated habitat; material: faeces | place: United Kingdom | collected 2010/2012 ... | reverse complement strand
AAGGTGACTTGGCCTACCAGATCGGTACGGGCGGTGGTGTGAGAGGGTGTTCGCTGGAACTCAGCGAAACCCTACTCGATTTTTGGCCTCCGCTGAGCACTCGGACGGCACTTTGTTTTGTATGATCTAGAACATCGGGTTTGGAGTCCGCAATCGATTAGGAGGTTCACGGATGATTGAAAAAGTAGTGGTCTCAATGGCGCAGCTGAATCAGACTGCCGGTGACTTGGAAGGAAACTTTAAGCGGATAGCCGAAGCCGCAGAAAAAGCGAAGCATTCCGACATCTTAGTGACCCCTGAACTTTCTTTGTGCGGATATCCTCCAGAAGATTTATTGTTTTTGGACAGTTTTTTAGAAGACTGTGCAAAGAAACTCAATGAGCTGGTTGAATATTCAACCCGTTTTCCGAAACTGCATATTCTTGCAGGCTATCCCTTAAAAGAAGCCGGCCGTTTATATAACGTGGTCTCCGTCATCCTCAACGGCAAAATTCTCCTTACTTATCGAAAGAAGAATCTTCCCAACTACGGTGTTTTTGATGAAGAACGCTACTTCACGCCGGGCGGAGAAGACGTCTGCACGTTTGATGTCGGAGATACGCGCTTCGGCGTCAATATTTGTGAAGATATTTGGTTCCCGGAAGCACCTTCGCAAGCCAAAGAGCAGGGCGCACAGGTTCTCTTAATCGCCAATGCTTCTCCGTTTGAAGAAGGAAAGGAAGAACAGCGGTTAAATATGGTGCGCCGCCATGTGAACGCCATCGGAATGGACGCCTGCTACGTCAATATGTGCGGAGCGCAGGATGAAATCGTTTTTGACGGAGAAACTTTTGCCTGCTCGGCCGACGAGGTTCTGGCCCGTGCGCCTCATATGAAAGAGTCGCTTCTTTCTGTGGAAGTCAGAAAAGGCAGAATCTGCCGCGGAGAGGATTCGCAGCCGCTGTCTGATTGGGCCGTGCTTTACGAAGCCCTGGTTGTCAGCATGCGGGACTACATCAATAAGAACGGATTTAAGGGTGTCGTGCTGGGCCTTTCCGGAGGCGTGGACTCTGCACTGGTCCTTAAGATCGCGGTGGACGCCGTGGGCAACGACAAAGTGCTCGCCGTGATGATGCCGTCCGTTTATACATCTTCATTAAGCCGTGGTGACGCGGCCAAATTGGCTTCTCGTTTGGGCGTACGCCTTGAGACGATTTCAATTCAGGACGGCTACACGGCATTTGAATTCATGCTGGCCAAGCAGTTCAACGGCATGCCGCACGATGTCACTGAAGAAAACCTTCAGGCACGTATCCGCGGTGTCATTCTGATGGCTATTTCCAATAAGTTCGGCTCGATGGTTGCTACGACCGGGAATAAGAGCGAAATGGCGGTCGGTTATTCAACCCTGTACGGCGACCTGGCAGGCGGTTTCGCCGTGATTAAAGACGTCTACAAGACTCAGGTCTACGCTTTGTGCCGCTGGATTAACGAATGCAGTAAAGAGAATCCGGTTTTCCCGGAAACGATACTGACTCGTGCTCCGAGCGCGGAGCTTCGTGAGAATCAAAAGGATCAGGATTCTCTGCCGGATTACAGCGTGCTCGACGAGATTCTTCGCCGCTTCATCGAAGATCGTGAAGGGCCGGAAGAGATTGTTGCAGCAGGCTTTGACCGTGCCGTCGTCGACAAAGTTTTAAGAATGGTCAGCCGTGCGGAATACAAGCGCCGCCAGTCTCCGATCGGACCTAAGGTGACAAAAGTCGCTTTCGGGCGGGATTGGCGCTTCCCGGTCACTAATAAATACAGACTTTAAGAGTAAAATTTCTGAAAAAATTTCGGGAGAAAAAATGAAACAAGTCGTCGCTATTATCAAGCCCTTCAAACTTGACGAAGTGAGAGAGGCACTCGCAGAAATTGGTGTTCAGGGTATGACCGTGACCGAGGTCAAAGGTTTCGGCCGTCAGAAAGGACATACCGAACTTTACCGTGGTGCGGAGTACGTCGTGGACTTTCTGCCCAAGATGAAGATTGAGTGCGTGGTCGACGACTCGCTGGTCAACATGGCGGTCGAAGCGATTATGAAAACCGCCCGTACCAACAAGATCGGCGACGGAAAGATTTTCGTGATGCCGGTCGAAGAGGTGATTCGAATCAGAACTGGTGAAACCGGAAACGCTGCCGTCTAACAAAACGAAAGACCGATGCCGCAAAGCATCGGTCGAATTTTTTTTCTGCCGGTTAAGGCGCTAAAAGAACATAAACGGCGCCGGCTCCTCCGTCATAAGGCGGCGCCTGTACAAAGGCGAGCACCTCTTTTCGCTGAGCCAGCCAAACCGGAACCTTTTCCTTTAAAACAGGCTTCCGTCCAGCAGAGCCGAATCCTTGTCCGTGGATGATTCGCACGGCACGGTGTCCGGCTTTTCTCTCCTCGTTTAAGAATTCCACCAGAAGCAGTCTGGCTTCCTCCGACGTGTACCCGTGAAGATCCAAGGTACCTTTAACGGACCATGCGCCCTGGTGCAGTTTCTTGGGAACATCGGGCGCCATAGAAGGTGCCCGATAAGACAGCCGTTCATCGGAATCCAGAAGGTGATCGATACTGATGTTGTCGGACAAAGAGTCTTCGAGCACCGCCTTTTCGTCGGCGTAGCGCTGACGAGGAATGGGTGCCGGCTTCGGCATGGCGTGGAAGACTTTATCTTCCCTGCCTATTTTTTTTTTGACTCCGAGTTCTTTCATTGCATTCTCGAACTCGTGAGCTTTAGCCTCAGCCTCTTTACGCTTTTGTTCCTTTTCGGCAGCGATTCGTGCTTCTTCTTCCTGTTTGACTTTCAGTTGTTCCTTCAAGCCCATCAGAGAAGCGAAAGACTCTTTATCGACATTCATTTCTGTTAATCAACCAAACCGTTTGTTTCTAAATAGTTTAAGGCGTCCAGAGCAGCCATACAGCCGGAAGCAGCGCTGGTAATGGCTTGACGGTAAACCTGGTCCTGGCAGTCGCCGGCGGCAAAGACACCCGGGAGGTTGGTGGCCTGAGCAGCGCCGGAGGCAATACCTTTAGTGACGATGTAACCGTGGTTCATCTCCAGCTGGTCTTCGAACATCTTGGTGTTTGGGGAGTGGCCGATGGCAATGAAAACGCCCATAACCGGAATGTCTTCCTTTTCACCCGTCTTGAGGTTGTTCAAACGGACGCCGGTCACACCGGTCTTGTCGCCCAGGATTTCGTCCAGCGTGCAGAACTCGTGGAGAACGATCTTGCCTTCGGCTGCGACGGCTTTAAGACGATCTACCATGATTTTTTCAGCGCGATACTGGTCGCGGCGGTGGATCATGTGAACCTTGGAGGCGATACCGGCAAGATAGATGGCCTCTTTAATTGCGGAGTCGCCGCCGCCGACGATGGCAACTTCCTGGTTGCGGTAGAAGAAACCGTCGCAGGTTGCGCAGGCGGAAACGCCTTTGCCCTTGAATTCTTCTTCACTGGGAAGACCGAGATACTTAGCGCTGGCGCCGGTAGCAATAATCAGAGCGTCGCAAGTGTAGTTGCCGTTGTTGCCGACCAAACGGATCGGTTTTTCGTTCAGATGAGCTTCGGAAATTTCATCGAAAACGATTCTTGTTTCAAAACGCTCAGCATGTTCGAGCATGCGCTGCATAAGTTCCGGACCCATCACGCCTTTGGGGTCGCCGGGCCAGTTGTCGACTTCAGTCGTTGTTGTCAGCTGACCGCCTTGCTCCATACCTGTAATGAGAGTAGGTTTTAAGTTAGCGCGGGCGGCATAAACGGCGGCGGTATAGCCGGCGGGGCCCGAACCGATGATCAAAACTTTACTGTGTTCGGTATTGGTAGTCATGTTCTACTTCCTTTAATATTCACAAATTGTCCAACGATTATAGAGCGTTGGTTTACAACTAGAATTACGGAAACACCATTTAACACATAATGAGCAACTCGATAGAAACCTCCTTCTTATATAGAAATTTCCCCCGGTTTCGGAATAATTCCGAAGACGAGGTCGGCGCCGGAGGAAAACTCTGGGGTCTGGTTCTCTTTTGCGTTTGCGCGGCGGCTTGTATCGCTCTTTCTCTTGTTCTGGGAAGTTATGACTACTCGGATCCGGGATTTTCACGCTTCAATACCAAGCTCCAAGTCAGCAACCTCTTCGGAGTGCAGGGTGCTTGGACGGCCGATCTGTTCTATCTTTTATTCGGCTGGGGCGCCTGGGTCTTTGTTATCGGACTCTTTTATTTTCTGGTTCGCGGCTTAAAACGCCTGCGAGGAAAAAAAGTTTCCGTTTCTCCGATCCCGATGGGTTTCCGTATTTTGGCTTTCTGTGTGTTGGTCCTTAGTTGCTGTGCGCTGTTCTTCCTTCGGTTCCATACTCATTCCGAAGGGCTTCCCGGCACGACAGGCGGAGCGCTTGGAAGCGCGATCGGATCCGAGCTCCTCTATTGGATGAGCCTAGAAGCAGCCACGGCTTTCGTTCTTGTTTTAGTTCTGTTTTGTTCTTCCGTGTTTTTCGGTTTTTCTTGGATGTCGGTCGCGGAACAATCGGAAGAACTTTTGAGCGTTTATTCCGCAGAGTGGCTTCAATTAAGCAAAGCAAAGAAGATGACGCTTTTGCGAAAGCCTCTATGGAGGAAAGAGAGAAGTCGCTTCAGGACCGACAAGGGCCTTCTCCCGAACTGCCTGCGCTTCCTGCTGCTTCCGCTCCGGTTGTTCAGCCGCGGGCTGAAGAGATTAAAACTGAGGAACTTTTATTCGCTGATGATAAGGAAGACGAGGTGAAAGGTCCGGATCAATTTAAACCGATTGATTATGAGCGCGATCCGGAAGACTTGGCACCGGCCTCACTCCGCCCTACGCCCGAAAATACCGTTGCGCCGATGGAAAAAGAACCCTTCGATATTGAAGATATCCGCGATGAAGAGGAAAGTGTCAAAGATCTGCCGATCGAAGATCATGTCGTTGAACAGCCAGCCCGGCTGATCGAAGAAGTTCCGGAAGAACCGAAGGAGTTTGTCCTGCCTCCGGTGTCGTTGCTGAACGATCCTCCGTTTGAAGCGGTTCAGGTCAGCAGGGAAGAATTGAACCTGACCTCTCAGCGTATCGAACACATACTTCAAAATTATAAAATTAACGCTAAGGTTCTTTCTGCTCTGCCGGGGCCGATTATTACCCGGTTCAAACTGCAGCCGGCTCCGGGCGTCCGCTCTCGTAAGTTCGTGGAAGTAGCAAAAGACTTGGCTCGCGGCTTAGGACAGCCCAATGTTCGTATTGTAGAGAATATGCAGGAAGCTGACTGTATTGGTCTTGAAGTGCCGAATTCTTCTCAGTCGGTACAGACGATTTATCTGAAAGAAATTATCAACAGTCACCCCTTCCAGTCGAGTACTTCTCCGCTGACCTTGGCACTTGGTAAAGGCGTTGCGGGCGACCCCGTCGTTATTGACTTGGCTAAAGCTCCTCATCTATTGGTCGCCGGTACTACGGGTTCCGGTAAGTCCGTCGGTATCAACGCCATGATTCTGTCGATGCTGTATAAGAATCCGCCTGATAAGCTCAAGCTGATTCTGGTTGATCCGAAGGAAGTGGAATTCAGTCCCTACGAAGATATTCCCCATCTTTTGACCCCGGTGATTACGGATATGGCCAAGGCGGCTCATTGTCTGGCCTGGGCCGTCCGCGAAATGGATCGACGCTACAAACTGCTGAAGATGGCCGGACAGAAAAACTTTGACGGTTACAACCAGCGAATTCGCGAAGCGAAGGAAGCCGGTACTCCGATTATGAATCCGCATGCCCAGCCGCCGATTCCTTTGGAAGAGATCCCGTACATCATTATCATCATCGACGAGTTGGCTGACTTGCTGATGGTTTACGGCAAGGAAGTAGAGACTCAGATCATGCGCCTGACCCAAAAAGCCCGAGCGGCCGGCATGCACATGATTATCGCCACACAGCGTCCGAGTGCTGATATTGTCACGCCGGTGATTAAAGCTAACTGCCCGTCGCGTATCAGCTTCCAGGTCTCCAACCGCTATGACTCGACGACGATTCTGAATACTCCGGGTGCGGAAGAATTGCTTGGTCGCGGCGACATGTTCTATATGAAGCCCAGTGCTCAGTTGCAGCGCATTCACGGTGCATTTGTTCCGGACGAAGAAATTTACCGTGTGACCGAGTTCCTCAAGGAACAAGGCAAGCCGGAATATGTCGATGGTGTGACTGACGCACCTGAGGAAGAAGAGGAAGAGGTTGAAGAAACTTCTTCCGCCCGCAATGAAGGTAACGAACTTTATGACAAGGCAGTTCAGCTGGTTACGACGGAAAATCGCCCGTCTATCTCCTACCTGCAGCGCCGTCTAAACATCGGCTATAACCGTGCCGCCAACTTGATCGAAAAAATGGAACAGGAAGGCGTGGTGTCTAAACCGAACAGTATGGGCAAACGCCGAGTTTTAGTTGGTTCCGGTCCCTCAATGGATTAAACGTTCACACATGAAAAACGGAAGGTTTCGAGGCCTTCCGTTTTCTGTTAATAGGAACTGATTAGTTTTCAGAAGCTTGAGCAAACAGACCGCGCTCAGCTGCCCATGTCCAGGGCGTATCCAGCCAAGCATCGATTTGTTCTTTCTCGTTTGCGTCGATAAGGCCTAATTTTTCGGCTTTTTCAACAATGAACGCAAAAGGAAGAAGCTGATAAGCGGTGATGTGATGCTTTTCAAAGTTTCTCATCGTCTCCGGCATATCAAAGTTAGTGATTGCAAAGCAGGCTTCTACGATGGCGCCGGCTTCACGAAGTACTTTGGCTGCATCCAATAAAGAAAGACCGGTAGAAAGATGGTCCTCAATGATGAGAACTTTTTTGCCTTTGACGTCGATACCGTCGATTCGACTGAGGTTGCCGTAACTCTTGGTAGCGCGGCGAACCGTGACGAACGGAACGCCGAGGCGGTAAGCCAGGGCGGCGCCGTGAGAAGTTCCGGCGCCTTCAACGCCGGCGATGACGTCAAAGTCCAGCTTAAGTTCAACGATGCGGGATGCCATCGTTTCAACAATATCTCTCCAGGCTTCCGGATAAGAAGGAAGGATACGGTTATCAACGTAAATCGGAGTGACCAGACCCGAGCGAAGACGCATAGGCTTGTCTTTGAGAAATACGATGGCGTTATGACTGAGGAGGTGTTCAGCCATGATATCTTGAGCGATAAAAGAAGTAGGCATTGCTGACACTCCTAGATTTGGATAGAGAAGTCGGTGTTTTCCAGCGGCGGCAGACCGAGGACTCGGCGTCCGTTGACCGTTGCAATCTTTGCCAGGGCTTCCATTTCGTCATAACGGCAGCCGGTCGCAAGCGTCATCAGTTCGTGCCACATATCGCCGCCATTCCAAGGCACCATGGCGTCGCAGACGTTATCCGTACCTAAGGCAACCGTGATGCCGGCAGGATCGAGCTCATCGACAGGAGTCATCGAGTTATGGACAGGGCCGATACTTTCCGAACGCGGTGTGTCAATCCAAGCAGTAGGGCAGGCGATCATCATGACGTCGGCTTTTTTCATCAGATCGTACAAGCGGCGGCGATACATTCTGGAGTGAGCTGCGATGGAAATACCGTGAATGGCCACAACTTTGCCCTGCATACCGTGTTCAATGGTTTTAGCGCACAGCTCTTCGGTTTCATATTCAAGCGATTCATTAAATTGATCGACGTGAACGTGAACCATCTTATTGAGGCGTTTTGCAGTGCTCAAAATAATGTCAAAAGCTTCGGAGCCTTTTCCGTAGTCCTTTTCATCGCGTTTAGGAAGGGCACCTATGATGTCGACCATTTCGGAGCCGATATCGAACCATTGTCTGGCCTCAGGGTCGATAACACCCTTGAGCGTCTGGTTAGCGAATTTAACAGTCAGCTGGTCTGCGTAATGCTCTCTTGCTCGAACGCCGGCTTTGATAGCGCGGTCTCTGCTCTGCGGGTCGATGTCCACGAAGGTACCGACGGCAGTGACGCCTTGAGAAATCATGAGCTCGAAGAATTGACAAAACCTTCTGTAGAAGTCCTCTTCAGTGGATTCTGACTTCAGCTTATCCAGCGCATCCCATTTCTGCTGTAGCGTGCAAGTCTTTCTCATATGCAGTACATCCGGACTCAGCGTAAAGGAACGGTCTGCATGAGCATGGGTATTCACCCATCCTCCGTTCCTTTTGATGACCGGTTCAATCATCGAGCGAATAGTAAGAGGAGTTTCCAAGTTCATTTCAATTCCTGTAAAAAAACGGCCTCCCGAAATTGGGAAGGCCGTTGAAGAAAACAGTTATTCTTGGGCTTGCGCAAAGCCCTCCAAAAAGACAGAAGTTTTTCTTCTTGAATTTGGATTGTTCCTGTTTTCATGAGCTAGGAGCATAGCAAAAATAAGATGAGATTTTTTGATTAAAAGCCTGAGGGAACAAACAAATCGCAAACAATGTTTGCAAGAAAACGCTAGTCTTAGTAAAACTACTAATCATCATTTATGATTAGTTCATCGCTAACTTTTGTTAGATTGAGGAAGAAGCGTTTCATGAAAAAAACAGCACTTTTGACCATTACCGGTTTATTTCCGTTCGTTGTTTTTTCCCAGCCGTTGGATCTGTTAAATAATTTTTTGAATGAGACAAAACAGGCTTCCGGTGCTTTTGAGCAACAAACCTTTCAAAAAGACGGAAAACCTGCAGAAGAATTACAGAGAGGAACGTTCTCGTTTTCTCGGCCCGGAAAATTTGTTTGGACTTATACCAGCCCGTATCCTCAGAAGATGGTTTGCGACGGCAGCCGAATCTATATTTGGGATGAGGATTTAAACCAAGTGACTGTTCGGTCGGCTAAAGGAGCTATTCCTAAGAGTCCTGCCTCTATCCTATTCGGAACTCAGTCCTACAAAAAAGATTGGAATGCGACACAACCCAAGCAAGAAGACGGATATACCTGGATCACGCTAACGCCTAAAGCCAAGGACGCTTCGGTGAACTCAGTTTCTTTCGGATTTAAGTCTGAAAAACTTGAAAAACTCATTTTTGTCGGATCGATGGGTGAGAAGACAAATCTAACGATTTCCGATCTTAAGACTGATGTTCAGTTAAGCCCCGAGACTTTTAAATTCACGGCTCCTAAAGGTGCGGACGTGATCGAAGTCAAGTGAAGAATCTTTGTTCCGGCCTAGCGCAGGAATCTGAATTTTTAGCCAGGTACTCTGCGGCTGATAACGCGCAGTGCTTCTCTTTTTAGAAAAAATTGTGCGATTTGTGTTTCTTTTGTCAGTTTTTATGCCCAAATTTGTGGGGAGAGTCGGTTTAATTTTTAGACGGCGCTAAATAGTGTTATTCTCCGAGTAGCAGAACACACGGGGAGCCAGGTCTTCTAATCCAGTCCCTTATAAGTAAAAAGAAGGCCGGCTTGTATTGATGGACACAAAGAACGAAGTTTTTCGTCCGGCGAGAAGTCGGGTGAACTCTGCCTTCGTTAGCAACGGAGGCATGAATGAGTAAGGTTTTTCTATGCGGCGATCCGCACGGAGAGTTTGACCACATCCTGAGCGCCATAGACCAATGGCACCCGGATGCGGTTCTGATTCTCGGCGACCTGACGCCGTCTCATTCCTTGGATGAGATTTTTAAAGGTGTTAAAGGAACCAAGATTTACTGGATTCCGGGCAATCACGACACTGACTCAGACCTTATTTATGACCGTCTTTGGAGGTCTTCTTTCGCTAAACATAATCTCCACGGCAGAGTTCAGGACGTTTGCGGCGTTAAAGTGGCCGGTTTAGGCGGTGTATTCCGCGGCCAAATTTGGATGCCTCCGGCAATGCCGCTTTATGCTTCTCCAAGCCTTTTCATCCGAAAGATCGGCAAGAGCGGAATGTGGCGTGGCGGTCTTCCCCGCAGACACCGTTCGACGATTTTCCAGAGTGTCTATGAAAAACTCAAGGAATGCAAGGCTGACATCCTGATTACGCATGAAGCCCCCTCGATGCATCCGAAAGGCTTCAAAGCCTTGGACGATCTTGCTGTGAAAATGGGTTGCAAAATTATCTTTCACGCCCACCAGCATGAAAGCAAGCGCTATTGCCCGTGCAACGGACTCTGCGCACGCGGAATCGGACTTCGCGGAATCATTGATTTAGAAGGAAACGTTATCGTTCCCGCACAGGTCGATCCGCGTGAGCTCGAAGCAAAAGTCCGGTCTGCACCTTCTCCGGTGAAAACTCAGTTAAGAAGAACGCCGGCTTCTAAGTTCCGGCGTCTCAATCGATTCAATCGGTTTTCAAGAAAGGGATGGTCTAACAGGCTCCCCAAAAAGGAACGACAGGGATAAGTTCTCCGTCAGCGGGTGTAGCCTGATTATCAGCCAAGTAAATGAAACAGTTGGCTTTTATCATGGACTTTAAGGCGCCCGTTTTTTGTGAACCTGCAGGCGTCACCGTTACTCGGCCGTCTTCCATTGTCAACAGACCTCTTTGGAAATCTGTGTAACCTACATTCTTCTTGAACTTGCCTTTTGCCGCCGCTAAGGCATAGACCAATTTAGGATCCTTCTGACCGGAGAGTAATAGAAAGTGACTTGTGCAGCAGTGGGATTTCCCGGGAGACCGAAGAAATATGCCTTTCCGATTTTTCCGACAGCTAAAGGTTTGCCCGGCTTAATTAGACAGTGCCAGGAAATGAGTTCCCCGATCTCTAAGACAACTTTTCTTGTGAAATCGGCTTCTCCCACGGAGACACCGCCGGAGGTAATCACGGCATCGCACTCTTGAGAAGCTCTTAAAAGACATTCTTTCAAGGTTTCAGGATTATCTTTGATAACACCGTAATCGATGATGTCAAAGTCTTTTTCTCTTAACATCGCTCCGATGCAGTAACGGTTCGAATCGTAAATTTTTCCCGGAGCAAGTGGCTGATCGATGCTTTGAA
>ERZ825324.4754-NODE-4754-length-10942-cov-2.373657_pt1 | contig 10942 bp, 8 predicted proteins | sample MGYA00519859_ERZ825324 | MGnify/ENA primary metagenome ERZ825324 (study PRJEB31778, sample SAMEA3449198) | human gut metagenome | biome: human gut; feature: human-associated habitat; material: faeces | place: United Kingdom | collected 2010/2012 ... | reverse complement strand
GTTTTATCGGGAAACGACCGAAATGCTGATAAAGTGGTCTTTCCCGTCTCTTCGGAAAGAATTTCCGCGGGACGGTCCGCACGGATGACAAAAGTTGAATTATGGCAGAAGCATCAGAAGAAGGAAGAATCATTCAGATCAATATCGAGGAGGAGATGAAAACCGCCTACATCGATTATTCGATGTCGGTGATCGTCTCCCGCGCGCTGCCCGACGTGAGGGACGGCCTCAAGCCGGTGCATCGCCGGATCCTCTACGACATGAGCAACGAGTTGAACCTCTATTCCGACAAGCCTCACCGCAAGTCGGCCCGTATCGTCGGCGACGTGCTCGGTAAGTTCCACCCGCACGGCGATTTGTCCGTATACGAGGCCATGGTGCGCATGGCTCAGGAGTGGAGCCTGCGCTATCAGCTGGTGGACGGGCAGGGCAACTTCGGCTCGGTCGACGGAGACGGTCCTGCCGCCATGCGTTACACGGAGGCCCGTATGCGCAAGATCGCCGACGAGGTGATGGCCGACATCGACAAGGATACGGTCGATTTCCGTCCGAATTTCGACGAGACGATTCCCGAGCCTACGGTCCTGCCGACGAAGATTCCGCTGTTGCTGGTCAACGGCGCGTCGGGTATTGCCGTCGGCATGGCGACCAACATGCCGCCGCACAATCTTTCGGAAGTGATCGACGCTACGTGCGCCTATATCGACGACCGTCAGGTCGAGACGTCCGAGCTGCTCAAGTACGTAAAGGCGCCCGACTTTCCGACCGGAGGCATCATCTACGGCTACGAGGGGGTGCGAGAGGCTTACGAGACGGGCCGCGGACGCATCGTGATGCGCGCCAAGACCGAGATCGAACATACGTCCACGGGGCGCGAGTGCATCGTCGTGACCGAGATTCCCTATATGGTCAACAAGGCCGAGATGATCCGCAAGATCGCCGACCTGATCAACGACAAGAAGATCGAGGGCATCGCCTATATCAACGACGAGAGCGACCGCAGCGGCATGCGTATCGTAATGATCCTCAAGCATGACGCGGTGGCCAGCGTCGTGCTGAACAATCTGTTCAAGCTGACCCCGATGCAGACCTCCTTCCCGGTCAACAACATCGCGTTGGTCGACGGCCGTCCGATGCTGCTGACGCTGCGCGACCTGATCCGCCATTTCGTCGAGCATCGCCACGACGTGGTCGTGCGGCGCACGCGCTACGATCTGGCTCAGGCCGAGAAGCGGGCCCATATTCTGGAGGGACTGCTCATCGCGGTCGATCATATCGACGAGGTGATCCGCATCATCCGCGGCTCGCAGAGTCCCGACGCGGCCAAGATCGCGCTGATCGAGCGTTTCTCGCTGACCGAAGTGCAGGCCGCTGCGATCATCGACATGCGCCTGAGGGCCCTGACCGGACTCGAGCGCGACAAGCTGAAGAACGAGTACGACGAGCTGTGCAAGCAGATCGCCTATTATAAAGAGGTGCTTGAGAGCGAGCCGTTGCAGATGAAGATTATCAAGGACGAGCTGCTGGAGATCAAGCAGAAGTACGGCGACGAGCGCCGTACCGAGATCGTATTGAGCGCCGAGGAGTTCAACCCGGAAGATTTTTACGCCGACGACGAAATGGTGATCACCATTTCGCATATGGGTTATATCAAGCGGACGCCGCTCACCGAGTACCGCACGCAGAATCGCGGAGGCGTCGGAATGAAGGGCTGCTCGACGCGAGACGAAGATTTCATCGAGCACATCTATGTGACGACGATGCACAATACGATGCTTTTCTTCACCGAAAAGGGCCGTTGTTACTGGCTGAAGGTGTACGCGATCCCGGAAGGAACGCGCGCCTCGAAGGGACGCGCGATCCAGAACGTGATCCAGATCGAACCCGACGATGCGGTCCGCGCCTATATCAACGTGCGCCGTCTGGACGACAGGGAGTACGTGACGAGCAATTACATCATCATGTGCACGAAGGCCGGTATCGTCAAGAAGACGTTGCTCGAGGCCTACTCGCGTCCGCGTCAGAACGGCGTCAACGCGATCACGATCAAGGAGGGCGACCAGCTGATCGAGGCCAAGCTGACCAGCGGCGACAGCGAGGTGCTGCTGGCGGCCAAGGAGGGCAAGGCGATCCGCTTCAACGAAAAGGCGGTCCGTCCGATCGGACGGACGGGCGCCGGAGTCAAGGGCATCACGATCGACGGAGACGACGAGGTCGTCGGCATGATCTGTGTTGAAAAGGACCGCAAAGAGGACATTCTGGTGGTTTCCGAGCACGGCTACGGCAAGCGGACCGATTTGGACGATTACCGGATCACGAATCGCGGCGGCAAGGGCGTCAAGACGCTTCAAATTACCGAAAAGACCGGTAAGCTAATCGCTATCAAGGCCGTGACCGACGAGAACGACCTGATGATCATCAATCGCTCGGGACTGACGATCCGCATTCCGGTGGGGGACATCCGTTTGGCCGGCCGCGCGACGCAGGGCGTCAAGGTGATCAACCTGCGCGGGGGCGATTCGATCGCCTCGGTGATCGAGGTTCCCAAGAGCGAAGAGCCCGAGTCGGAAACGCCCGAAGCGGAAGGCGGAAGTGTCGATGCCCCGGACGGACAAACGTCCGGAACCGAAAATATGAACGAATAATACCTTAAAATCATTGAATTATGAAACGTCTGTTATTGTCATTAACCCTTGCGCTGTTCGCGTTCTCCGGTTCCGTAAACGCTCAGGAGACCCGATTCAACGAGGAGGCCCTTATGAAGAAGCTTGCCAAGCTGGAGGCCGACAGCAAGGATGCGAAGAAAGGAGCCAAGGCCGCTACGTGGCTCGAGTTGGGAAAAGTTTACGAGAATGCTGCGACGGGCTTGACCAACGGTCTGTACGTAGGTTTGGACAGCATGACGACCGAGCTCGTCTTCCCGAAGCCCGAGAGAGGTGTGGAGACGATCAACGGAGTTACCTATTCCAAATGGTCGTATCCCGATTTCGATGTTTATCTGGAAAACGGCGTCGTTTCGTTCTGGTCCGTCAAGAAAGTCGTCGTAGAGGATGCGCTGGCGAAAGCTGCCGCTGCCTACAACAAGGCCTATGAGCTGGATAACAGCGCGGCCGAGAAGGTCGCCGAGGGGCTGGGCAAGGTAGTGGACGGTTATAAGCAGGATGCCTCGAACTTCTTCGAGCTGCGCCAGTTCATTCCCACCGCCGAGGCTTTTGCCGCCGCTTTCGATCTGCAGCGTCACCCGACGCTCAACCGGGTGGATACGGCCAGTTGCTATTATGCCGGTTATATCTATACGCTGGGTAAGAAATTCGATCTGGGCGAAAAGTATCTCAAGGAGGCGATCGACAACGGTTACGAGAGCGAGGGCGACGCTTATTATTATCTGTTCCACAGCTACTACGGACAGAAGAAAATGGACGAGGCCAAGCAGATTCTGCTGGCCGGCGTGACCAAATATCCTAAGAACTCGCAGATACTCGAAATGCTGATCAGCCTGTACGCGGAAACGGGCGAGGATCCTCACGATATCATTCCTTACGTGCAGAAGGGTATCGAGAACGATCCGAACAATCCGGAGCTGTGGTCCGGCCTGGGTCGCGTGTACGACAAGCTGGGCGATAACCAGAAAGCGCTGGAGGCTTTCGGCAAGGCGGTAGGACTGACTCCGGACGACTTCAACGCGAATTTCAACTATGCCTTGATGGTGGTCCGCAGCGCCGACAACATGACGACCGAGTTCAACGGCAAGTCCTTCACGAGCCGCGAGGAGCGCGATGCCGAGATGGCGAAGCTGAACGCGGAATATGCCAAGGCGCTCGCGCCTCTCGAAAAGGCGCACTCGATCAATCCCGAGGAGCCCATTACCGTCGAGTTGCTCAAGAGCCTTTATTTCCGCCTGCGCGACGAGTCTCCCGAGATGATGGACAATTTCAACAAGTACAACGAATTGTTCAAGAGCATGCAGCAATAACCTGTCTGCCGACAGGACCGAAGGACCGTCCCATGGACGGTCCTTTTTATTTTGGACAAAATTTTGCAGTATAGACGGCGAAAGATTACCTTTGCGGGTAATGCGGCCGAATCCCGCTTGTCCGGACCGGAGGATCGTACCGCCGGGTTTTCGGTATCGTAACCGCAGGTTTCGCACATGGAGAGAAAAGACGACATACTGGACGAGGTCACGAGCGGCGAATACAAGTACGGTTTCGTGACCGACATCGATACGGAGACGTTTCCCAAGGGGCTCAGCGAGGAGGTCGTCCGGCGGATCTCGCGGATCAAGGGCGAGCCCGGGTGGATGACCGACTATCGTCTGAAGGCTTACCGTCACTGGCTGACGCTTACCATGCCGCGTTGGCCGCATCTGGATCTTCCGGAGATCGACTTTCAGGACATCAGCTACTATGCCGCTCCGAAAAAGAAGCCTCGGCTGGCGAGCATGGACGAGGTCGATCCGGAGCTGAAGGCGACGTTCGACAAGCTCGGCGTGCCGCTCGAGGAGCAGATGTTGCTTTCAGGCGTGGCCGTCGATGCGGTCATGGACTCCGTTTCGGTGAAGACCACGTTCCGCGATACGCTGGCCGAGAAGGGGATCGTTTTCTGCTCGTTCTCCGAGGCGCTGAGGGAGCACCCCGATCTGGTGCGCCGATACATGGGCAGCGTAGTACCCTATACCGATAACTTTTTCGCGGCGCTGAACGCGGCCGTTTTCTCGGACGGGTCGTTTTGCTATATTCCCAAGGGGGTGCACTGCCCGATGGAGCTGAGCACTTATTTCCGGATCAATGCGGCCGGGACGGGCCAGTTCGAGCGTACGCTGATCGTTGCCGACGAAGGCGCCTATGTCAGCTACATGGAGGGGTGCACGGCTCCGATGCGCGACGAGAACCAGCTGCATGCCGCCGTCGTCGAGATCGTCGTGATGAAGGATGCCGAGGTGAAATACTCGACCGTTCAGAACTGGTATCCGGGCGATAAGGACGGCAACGGGGGAATCTACAACTTCGTCACCAAGCGGGGAATCTGCCGGGGCGAGAACGCGCGGCTGTCGTGGACGCAGATCGAGACCGGATCGGCGCTGACGTGGAAGTATCCGAGCTGTATTCTCGCGGGCGACCGCTCGGTCGGGGAGTTCTATTCGGTAGCCGTGACGAATAACCATCAGCAGGCCGATACGGGGACGAAGATGATTCATCTGGGCCGCGATACGCGCAGCCGGATCGTCAGCAAGGGTATTTCGGCCGGCGTCAGCCAGAACAGCTACCGGGGACTGGTCAAGGTATCGCCCAAGGCCGAGGGGGCGCGCAACTACTCGCAGTGCGACTCGCTGCTTATCGGCGACCGGTGCGGGGCGCACACGTTTCCCTATATCGAGGTGGGCAACCGCTCGGCCGTCGTCGAGCACGAGGCGACCACGTCGAAGATCGGGGAGGATCAGCTCTTTTATTGCAATCAGAGGGGGCTTTCGACCGAGGATGCCGTCGGGCTGATCGTCAACGGCTATGCGAAGGAGGTGCTCAACAAGCTGCCGATGGAATTTGCCGTCGAGGCTCAGAAGCTGTTGTCGATCAGTCTGGAAGGTAGCGTCGGGTAGGGCTTCGCGCATGGAGTCGGGCCATCGGGTCCGCAGTCGTGCGGAGTTGTGTGAAAAATAGCGTTCCGACCGGAGAAATTTACCGGATTTCGCGGTATGGACGGGCGGGACGACAGGGCGTATTCGTCGCTCGGGAAGAGAATTAACGGGCCTCCGGCTTACGCGTAAGCGCAAGTCGTGCAGGCCGCATGAGATAGATGCTATGTTGGAAGTGAAAAATCTGCATGCCGCTGTCGACGGCAAGGAGATATTGAAGGGAATCGATCTGACGGTTCGTGCCGGCGAGGTCCATGCGATCATGGGGCCGAACGGCTCGGGCAAGAGCACGCTGGCCTCGGTGCTGGCGGGCAACGAGCGCTTCGAGGTGACCGAGGGCGAGGTTCTTTTCGAGGGGCGCGATCTGCTCGGCATGCCGGTCGAGGAGAGGGCCCGCGCCGGGCTGTTCCTCGGCTTTCAGTATCCGGTCGAGATTCCCGGCGTCAGCATGGCCAACTTCATGAAGTACGCCGTTAACGAGAAGCGCAAGTATCAGGGGCTCGAGCCGCTTACGTCGGCCGAATTCCTGCGGATGATGCGCGAGCGGGCCGCCGTCGTCGAACTCGACAGCAAGCTGACCGGCCGGGCCGTGAACGAAGGGTTCTCGGGCGGCGAGAAAAAGAAGAACGAGATTTTCCAGATGGCGATGCTCGAGCCGAAGCTCGCCGTGCTCGACGAGACCGACAGCGGCCTCGATATCGACGCGCTGCGGATCGTGGCCACCGGCGTGGCCAAGCTCAAGCGTCCCGATAACGCGACGATCGTCATCACGCACTACCAGCGCCTGCTGGATTATATCGTGCCCGATGTCGTTCATGTGCTTTACGACGGACGGATCATTCACTCGGCCGGCAAGGAACTGGCCCTGAAACTCGAGGAGCAGGGCTACGACTGGCTGATTAACCAATATAAGTAGGCGCGATGGACGGTTCGTTGGAAAAAAGGCTGGGCGATCTGTACTGGTCGAACGCCGACATCATCTCCGAGAGCGCGCCCGTGTTGAACGCGCCTCGGGCCGACGCGCTGGTGGCGTTCAACCTGACGGGAGTTCCCGCGCGCGGCTCGGCCGGCGGCGACCGCTATCACTATACCGGGCTGAGGGAAGCGTTCGGTGCGGAGTACGAGTCGTATTTCACGCCTTCCTATGCGTCGGCTTCCGTTCGGCATCTCGACCTCGAAGGAGGGCGCGCAGGCTTTATGAACGGTTTTCATTCGGGAGCCGAGCCGCTGACCGAGACGCCCGAAGGGGTCTTGTACGGATCGTTGGCGGCGGCGGCCGTTCGCTATCCCGATTTGATCGGCCGCTATTACAACCGGCTGAGCGGGGAGCACGGCGATGCGTTGTCGGCTCTCAATACCGTGTTCGCGCAGGACGGAGCATTCGTTTATGTGCCGCGCGGCGTTCGGGTCGCCCGTCCGTTGCTGGTCACGTTCGCTCATTACAGCGAGGACGAGGCTTTGCGCTGCTTTGCCCGAAGTCTGTTCGTATTCGAGCGGGATAGCGAGGCCCAGCTCGTGATCGACGACCGTTCGGAAGGCGACGGAGCGGCGCTCGACTGCCAGGTCCGCGAGCTGTTCGTCGGCAGCGGCGCCCGTGTCGAGTTGGTCGAGCTGCTGAGACTCGGCGATCGCTCGACGCTCGTGTCGAGCAGCTTTGTCGAACAATGGGAGTCGAGCCGACTGCACACGCTTTCGGTCGCTCTCGACGGCCGGCTCGTGCGGAGCAATCAGCAGGTCCGCCTGCTCGGCAGCGGGGCCGAGAACCATACCAACGCGCTGATGCTCTGCGGGGCGGGCGAACATATCGATTTCAATACGAGCTTGGAGCACGCAGCGGCCGACTGCACGAGCTACGAGCTGGTCAAGGCCATTGCGGCGGACGGCGGCACGGGCGTGTTCGGCGGCCGCATTTACGTGGCGCAGGACGCCCAGCGGACGCAGGCTTACCAGCAGAACAACAATCTGCTGCTCGGCGATGCGGCGCATGTCTATTCGAAGCCTCAGCTCGAAATTTATGCCGATAACGTCAAGTGCAGCCATGGGGCGACGGTCGGCCGGCTGAGCGCCGAAGCCCTTTACTATATGCGGCAGCGGGGCCTGTCCGACCGCGATGCGCGCCGTCTGCAAATGTTCGGCTTCGCCAATCAGGTGATCGAGAAAATTCCGGTCGAGGGACTGACCGGAACGATCGAGGAATTGGCCGCCGCCAAAATAGACCGTATGTGATGGCTTTCGACGTAGAGAAAATACGGGCCGACTTTCCGGTCCTTTCCTGCGAGGTCTACGGTCGTCCGTTGGCGTACCTCGATAGCGGGGCGACGGCCCAGAAGCCGCGCGCGGTGATCGACAAGGTCGACTGGCTGCATCGCCGGATGAATGCCAACGTGCACCGGGGACTGCACTACATGAGCGAGACCTGCACCGATGAGTACGAGGCCGCACGCGAGGCCGTCCGCCGGTTCATAGGTGCCGGCTCGACGCGCGAGATCGTCTTCACGTCGGGGGCGACCGGCTCGATCAATCTGGTCGCGTACAGTTTCGGCGGGCGTTTCGTCCGGGAGGGCGATAACGTGATTACGACCGAGATGGAGCACCATTCGAACATCGTTCCGTGGCAGATGCTCTGCGAGCGCAAGAGGGCGGAGCTGAGAGTGCTTCCGTTCGACGATGCCGGAGCGCTCGAAACCGGCCGGCTCGACGAACTGATCGATTCCCGCACGCGCATCGTATGCGTTACGCAAGCGTCGAACGTGCTCGGGACGCGGCCCGACCTGCGCGCGGTCGTCGATGCGGCACACCGCAAGGGCGTGCCGGTACTCGTCGACGGTTGTCAGGGGATCGTGCACGGCGGAGTCGACGTGACGGCGCTCGATTGCGACTTCTATGCCTTTTCCGGTCACAAGCTTTACGGTCCGACGGGGATCGGCGTGCTGTACGGTAAGGAACGGTGGCTGGAACGGATGCCTCCGTTCATGGGCGGGGGCGACATGGTGGCGACGGTCTCTTTCGCCGGAACGACCTATGCCGAGCTTCCGCTCAAGTTCGAGGCCGGCACGGCCAACTACATCGGCGCGATCGGGCTCGGCGAGGCGATCCGCTACGTGGAAGGCGTGGACCGCGAGGCTGCGGCTCGTTACGAGAGCGGGTTGACGGCCTATGCGACCGAGAAGCTCTCGGCCGTGGAGGGTCTGCGTATCTACGGCTCGCAGCCCGACAAGTGCAGTATCCTGTCGTTTACGATCGACGGGACGCATCCGTACGATGTCGGGATGATCCTCGACAAGCTGGGAATCGCCGTGCGGACCGGCACGCACTGCGCCGGTGATGGCCCATTACGGCATCACGTCGATGGTGCGAGCGTCGCTGGCCATGTACAATACCTTCGGCGAGATCGATATGCTTGCCGAGGGCCTGAAGCGGGCGGCACGCATGCTGCGCTCCTGAGGCGGGGCCCGTCGTCCGCTTCGTTCCGGCCGGCGGGGAAGAGCGCGCTCCGGATAGCGCGAGTCGTTATGAGAACCGTTCGTTGTGCTCGAATGGATATGACCGTCCCGCTTGGCGACGAGCGCTTGCGGCGGCCCCGCACAGGAAGCTGAAAACGAAGGAAGAAAGCTGAAAACGACGGGCGACGGCCTACACCCTGCCCGGATAACTCGATTTGAAATACGGAAGAAATGCCCTTGCTTGTTTTGGAAGGCCTCGACGGGGCCGGAAAGTCCACCCAGATTCACCGTTTGCAACAAATGCTCGCCGCGCGGGGCATCGGGTACGAATACCTTCACTTCCCGCGTTTCGACGCGCCCGTGTACGGAGAGTTGATCGCCCGCTTCCTGCGGGGCGAGCTCGGCGGAGTCGACCGGGTCGATCCCTATATCGTGGCGCTGCTGTACGCCGGCGACCGGGCCGATGCGGCTGCGGCGATCCGGGGCTGGCTGGCGGAGGGAAAAAGCGTAATACTGGACCGGTATGTCTATTCCAACGTGGCCTACCAGTGCGCCAAGGTCGCCGATCCGCAGGCCCGGCGGAAACTGCGCGACTGGATCGTCGATCTGGAATACTGTCATCATGCGATTCCCGTTCCTGATCTGTCCCTGTTTCTCGACGTGCCGTTCGGCTTTACCAAAAGGAAGCTCGAGGAGGTCCGCGAGGGCGACGACCGCGAGTATTTGCAGGGCAAGAGGGATATTCACGAGTCCTCGCTCATCCTGCAACAGCGCGTCCGGGAGGTCTATCACGAGCAGGAAGCGCTCGACGACCGGTTCCGGGTAATCGACTGTTCGGCTCCCGACGGCTCGATGCTCGATCCCGATTCGATTTTCGAGCGGATCGCCCGGCAGGTGGATCGGATGCTCCCATTACCCGAAGGGAAACGATAGCCCGAGACGCAGAAGTCGGCCTCGCGTGTCGCCGGCGCGCGGTGGGAGCACCGTCGCTCTGCGGCGGGGCGTTTCGCATGTCTTGTCCGGTTCTTACCGCATGCGTGTTTAATTTTTTACCCGGTTCCGATTTTTGTCGCGAGGAGGATTCTGTCCGATAATCGGCTGTCGCCTGCCGTGTAGGGAGAATCTTTGGGCACGGCGAGTCCGGGAGTTCCGCACCGTTTCCTGCAAATATGCTGCGGCGCTTTTTGTCGGGCGGTATCTTTCGGGCGGCCCGACGATCGGCCGGTTCCGGACAGCGCTTTTCTGCCGTGTCCCGTTATGCGAGGAACGCCGGAGTTCACTCTTGCGACCGAGGCGGTTCCATCGCGAGAAAATCTCCGGTCGTCGGTAAGCCGTTCGGAGCGATCTGCCCGCCTCGCGTACCGTCCGTGAATGGCTGCCGTCGCATGGACTACGCGCCGGGATGCTCGGTTGTCGGTGATGCGGGACTTCGCCTTATAAACTTTGTCGGGCGGAATTTTAAGCAAAGTTTTCCTGCGTGACCATACGCTCGGCGTGTGAGCGGTCTTCTGCGGCGGCATACGGTACGCGACCGTTGCGACTGCGTGAGCCGGTCGGTCTTCTGCGCGTCTCACTATTCTTCGGGGCTCTCGTTCGTTCGGTCCCGAATTCTTTCGACAGGGACCGATACGCGAAGATACGGATGCGGCTGCGCCGGCGGGCGAAGGAAAGGGCATGTTTCATTCTTCGAATAAATTGCATACATTTGCATGAACGACTGAAAGAGAATACGATATGAAAAAGCATGCCCTTTGGCCGGCCCTGTCGCGGTGGATCGTCGCTCTGGTGTTCATTTTTTCGGGATTCGTCAAGGGCGTCGATCCGTGGGGAACGGCGATCAAGCTCGGCGAGTACCTTAGGGCCTTTT
>ERZ825324.4753-NODE-4753-length-10944-cov-4.519240_pt1 | contig 10944 bp, 8 predicted proteins | sample MGYA00519859_ERZ825324 | MGnify/ENA primary metagenome ERZ825324 (study PRJEB31778, sample SAMEA3449198) | human gut metagenome | biome: human gut; feature: human-associated habitat; material: faeces | place: United Kingdom | collected 2010/2012 ... | reverse complement strand
CTCCGGCTCATTACCATATACAAAATGACCTTCAGTAATCTCTACCCACTGTGGCTTAGAGATTGTGTAATCATGAAGCGTTGGATCATAAATCAAAAGCTTTTTCTTCTTCTCGATTTCTGGATCCGGAATCGGAACTGCTGAAAGCAGTGCCTTTGTATAAGGATGCAGTGGATGATGGAATAATTCCTCTGCCTCTGCCAGCTCCACAATACGGCCTTTATAGATAACAGCAATACGGTCTGAAATAAAACGTACTACAGAAAGGTCATGTGCAATAAACAGATATGTCAGTCCTCTTGATGCCTTTAACTGGTTTAACAGGTTCAATACCTGTGCACGAATAGAAACATCAAGCGCTGAAATCGGCTCATCAGCTACAACAAACTCTGGCTCCATAATCAAGGCTCTTGCGATACCGATACGCTGTCTTTGTCCACCAGAGAACTCGTGCGGGAAACGAGATGCAAACTCCGGAAGAAGACCAACCTCTCGAAGTGCCTTCTGTACCTTCGCCTCGCGATCTGCCTCATCCTTATACATATGGAAGTTTAACAGACCCTCAGAGACAATGTAATCAACCTTTGCACGCTCATTTAAGGATGCCATAGGATCCTGGAAAATCATCTGGCAGCTCTTAATAACCTCGCGGTCAAGCTCCCTTGAAATCTTTCCATTGATCTTCTTGCCCTTAAAGTAGATCTCTCCGGCCGAAGTAGGATTGATACGGGTAATAGCGCGGCCGATGGTAGTCTTTCCGGAACCGGACTCACCTACCAGGGAGAATGTCTCTCCCTTATAAATATCAAAATTCACATGGTCAACTGCTACAAACTTTTTTCGTCCTTTTCCGAAACTAATCTGCAGGTCTTTGACCTCAATCAGCTTTTCTCTCTCAGCCATACTCATACCTCTTTTACTTATGCGCTCTCATTTTCTGTCTGAGCTGCTGCACAGACTTCGGCGGTTCTATCTTCGGTGCACGCGGATCCAGATACCAAGTCTTTGCCTTGTGCGTCTCTGAAACTTCAAAATATGGAGGCTCTTCCTCAAAATCAATAGCCAGTGCCTGTCTGTTTCGCGGTGCAAATGCATCACCCTTAATCTTGTTAAACAGATTCGGCGGTGTACCGTCGATCGTTGGCAGTGCCTCGCCCTTCACGCCAAGCTGCGGAAGTGCAGAAAGAAGTGCCCAAGTATAAGGATGTCTTGCATCGTAGAAAATCTCATCTACCTTGCCTACCTCCACGATCTGTCCTGCATACATAACTGCAACACGGTCAGCTACGTTTGCCACAACACCAAGATCGTGTGTGATATAAATAACAGACATATGATACTCTGCCTGCAGATTTCTGATCAGCTCCAAAATCTGAGCCTGAATTGTTACGTCCAGTGCGGTGGTAGGCTCATCGCAGATTAAAATCTGCGGCCGGCATGCAACCGCAATAGCAATAACAACACGCTGTCTCATACCGCCTGAAAACTCATGCGGATACTGGTTATAACGCATTTCAGGATATGGAATACCTACCTTCTCAAGAATCTGAAGAGTTGCCTTCTTTGCAACTGCTCCCTTAAGACCCTGATGAAGCTCGATACACTCCTGAATCTGCTTTCCAACCTTTTTCAATGGATTTAAGGAAGTCATAGGATCCTGCATAACCATCGCGATTTTCTTACCACGAATAGTCATCCACTCCTTTTCCTTCTTAAACTTTGCCAGATCCTTGCCATCGTACATAATGCTTCCGCCAGTAATGCTGCCGTTTCCATCAAGCATACCAACAAATGTCTTTGTAAATACACTTTTTCCTGAACCGGACTCTCCTACGATTGCAAGTGTCTCTCCATCATACAGATCAAGAGAACACTTACGGATCGCATTTAATTTGTTTCCGCGAAGGCTAAACGTAATTTCAACGTCTTTGGCGGATAATATTGGTTTCTTTTCCATTGTTCTCCCCCCTTAAACGTGATTTCTCGGATCAGCCGCATCGGAAAATGCGTTACCAACCAGATAGAATGTGATCGTAACAACAGATACAATAACTGCCGGGAATACCAGCAAATATGGATAATTCAGGAAATAGCTTCTTGCATTACGAAGAAGGATTCCAAGTGTAGGTGTGTTAATATCAAGACCAAGACCAAGATAGGAAAGAGTAGTCTCCATACTGATTGTTCTCGGGATTGACAGTGCCACTCTTAAGATAATAACACTAATCAGATACGGTAAAATATTCTTAAGAAGAATACGGTAAGTCGGAGTACCTAAACATCTTGATGCTAAGTTATACTCGCGGTCACGATACATCATAACAAGGTTACGGATGTTTCTTGCCATTCCAAGCCAACCAAATGCAATCAAAGAAACTGCCATGATGGTAAAGCTCTTACCAACCATTAAGGCAATCAGTGTCATGTAAATGATCTGCGGAATGTTATCAATTACATTGTACAGCTCTGTAAAGAAACGGTCTAACTGGCGAACATATCCCCAAAGAAGACCAATCGTAACACCAAGCACGCACTCACCGATTGCAACGATACAGGCAAGCTTAATAGATGTCTGTGTCGCATACCATACCTGGCTCCAATAGTCACGTCCTAAGTTATCAGTACCAAACCAGAACTCTGAGTTTGGAAGGATAAAGCCCTTTGAACTATCTGTGACAAGATTACGATAATCGTATTTTCCGATTACAAGTGCAACGAATGAAAATACAACAAGTGCAACAAACACGATTAAAAGCGCAACTGCACTCTTTTTCTTTAAGAAATTGTGAAATACAGATTTCCAATAAGAATAATTGGAATATCCGATCATCTCGGCCTTTTCAGGGGAGTACTCGACAACCTTAAAGCGTGCGTCATCATTTGAATTGACTGCCATTATCTTGTACCTCCCTTTCCGGTCAATGTAATACGTGGGTCAATGATCATCATCAAAACATCACCCAAAAATACGCCTATGATACCAAGTGCAGCGTATAAAATAACAAGCGTCTGAACAACATTTGTGTCATCTTCTGAGGTTTCATTCTCAGTGTTCTGTGACTTAGCTTCATCCGGGTAGGTGTAAAACTCGTGAACACCATATTTAAATAATTTTTTTAAATCCTTATCAAACCAGGACACGTTCTTTTTGTCCGCAGCAGAACGCTGAACAAAGAACAGAGCTCCTTCTGAATAGTCAGTTCCCTCTAATGCCTGTTTCACAGCTTCCCTGGTCTCATCTGTTACCGTTACTTCATAAAACTTACCATCGTAAACAGGTGAAAACTGAGGAATTCCATTTCTCTGATCCAGAATAACACCTGTAATGGTATCTGGAAATTCCTCATGGGAAAGGCGGTTCATAATTACATTTGCGATCAGTACACGACCTTTAATGTCCTCTGTGCCCGCCTCTGCCTCTACTATATGAAGCAAGTTATCATAATCTGCGTCCGACATGATCTTCGGATTTGCAGACATGGATACTGCAGCTGCATCAAGGCTCGCAACTGTATCAGCCATAGAGTCCCCTACATTCAACTCATCCACGTTTCCTTTTATCTGCTTCACGCGCTGGCCTACCATGACTCTCTCGCATGAAGTTCCAATTCTTGTTACAGATGTTCCTGCTGAAGGAGTATCTGCAACACTGGTTACCATACCGGCAATTCCGGTAGGCAGATCATACTCTACACTTCCAAGGTCAGTCCAGGCATCCGCGGATCTATTCTCTTTGTCCAAAGCTGCATATACCTGGCTCCGTGGACCAAACTCCGCCACCTTCGTTCCAACTGCCAAAATCATTGCCAACGTGGCGCAGGCGCTAAGAGCTACAAAATTATGTACAAGAGCATTTCCATTCTTTTTTTTCTGGGCATCGCTCTTGCAAGTTGTTACATGTTGTAAACTTCTTTTTAATTTCATATTCTTCTTTCCTTGCACTTCTGTTATGTTTTGATTTCTTTTATTATTTATTCTGTAACATTTCTGTAATTTATAGGAAAATTATATTTAATAAACTCCAAAATGTCAAGTTTTTTTTGCTTTCTATAGCTTTTTTCTCTAAAAACAGGTAAAAAAAGAAAGGCAACAAGAAAGAAATAGGATGATTCATTCAAAAATCATGTAATATTTTTGATAAATTTACCCTGTTTCTATTTGTCCCCTTTTATTCTTAGGTATGGTTATTTCTCCCCTTCTTATGGATTTTATTATAGCTTTTCTTTTTCTGTTCGTCAAACCTTTTTTATCGCCGAATTCTGACAAAAAGCGCCGTTACCTTTCAAAGCAGCAAACCACCGCACAGTCTTTTTTATGAACTGATTTGCGGTGGTTTGTCTTTTTGTTATCAAATATGCTTCTTATTATAAATAAGGTTTAAACAAATCTCTCAGCGGTTATTAATTGCTGTTACAAGTGCATCAATGGAAGCACGGATAATATCCGGGTCTACGCCTGCTCCCCACGCCATAGTTCCGTCAGGTTTCTTGATTCCAACATATGCTATAGCCTTAGAACTGGAGCTGCGCTCTAACGCATGTTCCTGGTATACTTCCAGAGAATACTTCAATTCGTATGCTTTCTTCAGGGCATTGCTCACTGCGTCAAGACGTCCATTTCCCACAGCCTCTGTGGTAATTGTTTTTCCATTAAATGTGGAGATTACCTTAGTTGTAATTCCCTCGCTCGTCTGCTGGAAGTGCACTTCATTAATGCTGTACGGCTGTCCCACATTCTCAAAAGTCTTTTTGAACAGATCAAAGATTTCATCTGGATGAAGCTCTTTATGAAGGTGATCAGAAACACCCTTGGCTGCGTAACCCATTGCCTCACGCATTTTTGGCGGAAGGTTCAGACCGTATTTTGTTTCCAGAATGTAGCCTACGCCGCCTTTGCCAGACTGGCTGTTGATACGGATAACATCTGCATCATAATTACGTCCAACATCTGTGGGATCAATTGGCAGATACGGAACTGTCCAGCGGTTCGGATCTTTTTCCTCGATCCAGTGCATACCTTTGGCAATTGCATCCTGATGGGAACCAGAAAATGCTGCAAAAACAAGTGCTCCACTGTATGGACTTCTCTCTCCAACTGTCATTCCCGTGCAACGCTCATACACCTCGCAGATGTGAGGCATATCGGAGAAGTCAAGCTTCGGATCTACTCCCTGGGAATACATGTTCATTCCAAGTGTTACAATATCAACATTACCAGTACGCTCTCCGTTTCCAAAAAGAGTTCCCTCGATGCGGTCTGCTCCGGCAAGAATTCCCATTTCAGAATCTGCCACACCACAACCTCTGTCATTGTGAGGATGTAAGGAAACGATTACATTTTCACGGCGAAGCATATGTTTGCACATATATTCAACCTGACTCGCATATACATGCGGCATGGAATGCTCCACTGTTACCGGAAGGTTGATGATACATTTGTTGTCCGGAGTCGGCTGCCATACATCGATAACCGCATTGCAGACCTCAAGGGCATATTCCGGCTCAGTTCCTGTAAAGCTCTCCGGACTATACTCAAACTGGAAGTTTCCTTCTGTCTGTTCAGCCAGTTCTTTTAATAATTTCGCACCTTCTACGGCAATCTTTAAAATCTCTTCTTTGGATTTCTTGAATACCTGTTCACGCTGTGCAACAGATGTGGAATTGTATACGTGAACAATAGCTTTGGGCGCACCTTTTACGGCTTCAAAGGTTTTACGGATAATATGCTCCCTTGCCTGTGTCAGTACCTGGATCGTAACATCTTCAGGAATCAGTTTGCGATCGATCAGGGTACGAAGGAACGTATACTCTGTCTCGGAAGCAGCTGGAAATCCTACTTCAATCTCTTTAAACCCAATCTGTACAAGAAGTTTGAAAAACTCAACCTTCTGTTCCAGGCTCATTGGGATGACAAGTGCCTGATTTCCGTCACGAAGGTCTACAGAACACCATGCAGGTGCCTTATCAATATAGTCCTTTTTTGCCCAGTCCATATAGGTTTCTGGTGGAAGATAATACTGTTTTTTGTATTTGCTTACATTCATCATTTTTTATTCCTCCATATTGTAAATTTAATTTTTCTCTTTTCTGTGACGGAAGGATTCTTTGTCTGCTGGGTCAGAGCTCAGTCTGATAAAGCAGCTTTATGTGGTATTAAATTCCAATGGAATTACTATCACATAAAAAAAGTCCTCCAGCTCTGCACACATACAGGTGCAAGAGACGGAAGACATACATCTTACGCGGTACCACTCTTATTTCATGAATAGAATCCATACACTTATCGGATACGGGATTACTCCTTATATCCTTTCCCTGTAACGGTGGAATCCGGCTGTGTCTACTCTCGCTTCTTCTAATCATTCGAAGTAATTTCAGACAGCTGCTCCAAGGCGAGTTCTACAGTTTCCTTCCGTCATCTCACACCACCCGATGACTCTCTGCGCTCCGGTACCTGTGTACTACTCCTTATCAAAGCATTTCTCTTATATGTTCTTTGTGGTTATTACCTTAACATTTTTCAAGTCACTTGTCAATGACTAATCGGGGCAACAGGATTTGAACCTGCGACCTCACGGCCCCCAGCCGTGCGCGCTACCAAGCTACGCCATACCCCGCGAACAGTTGATATTGTATCAAATGTTATAATAAAAATCAACAGTTTTTTCAAAAAACAAATTAAAATCGTCTGTAAGTGTTACTGTGAACGGAATAGACGGGTAACCCATGTATAACTCTCCTATCCAATTATAAAAGAACCTTGAACGTAGGTAAAACTGCAATTTTATTGAGAAAAATCACAGAAATCAAGGTTTTCGCCCATATACCAAAAGACCTTGACAGCTGGTTTTCCCAGTCCATCAAGGTCAGTTTTTATGCTTGGACAAATTTCTATTGATTGGGCGATTTGCCCTTTAACAGGATATTTTACTTTGCCTGTTAACAATTATATTAATGCTGTGCATTAATATAATTAACAAGTCCTTCCGCCTTAATGATCTTCTGCATAAATTCCGGGAAGGCCTGCCCCTTAAATTCAGTTCCTTTGGTGCGATTGTAGATCATGCCAGAATCAAAATCCACCTCTACCTCATCCCCCTCATCAATGCCCTTGCTTGCTTCCGGGCACTCAATGATCGGAAGTCCAATGTTGATTGCATTTCTGTAAAAAATTCTGGCAAATGTCTCTGCGATAACACAGCTGACACCAGCTGCCTTAATAGCGATCGGCGCATGTTCACGGGAAGAACCGCAGCCAAAATTCTTAGTTGCTACAATAATATCACCCTTCTGTACTCTTTTTACAAAAGTATTATCAATATCCTCCATGCAATGAGTTGCCAGTTCTGCCGGGTCTGAAGAATTCAGATAACGTGCCGGAATAATAACATCTGTATCAACATTATCTCCATATTTAAAAGCTCTGCCTTTTGCCTGCATGATAAGTACTCCTCCTTATAATCCTAATTCTTCCGGTGCACAAATATAACCGGTTACTGCACTTGCTGCAGCTACTGCCGGGCTTGCCAGGTAAACTTCAGACTCCACATGTCCCATACGTCCTACAAAGTTGCGGTTAGTAGTAGAAATGCAGCGCTCACCAGCGGCCAGAATACCCATGTATCCACCAAGGCACGGTCCACAGGTAGGTGTACTTACAACTGCTCCAGCCTCAATGAAAATCTTAAGAAGTCCCTCTTCCATTGCCTGCAGATAAATTGCCTGAGTCGCAGGAATCACAATACAGCGAAGCCCTTTCTTAACCTTGCGTCCCTTCAGAATCCGGGCTGCAACACGAAGGTCGTCAATACGGCCATTCGTACAGGATCCGATTACAGACTGGTCTACAACAACCGGTTCTCCAATCTCAGAAATGGTCTTAGTGTTCTCTGGTAAATGAGGGAACGCAACAGTTGATTCCAATGTGCTAAGATCAATTGTGTACTCAGCTTCATAAACAGCGTCCTCATCAGCCTCGTATGCTGTATACGGGCGCTTGGAATGCTCCTTCATATATTCGATTGCAAGATCATCAACCGGGAAAATTCCATTCTTTCCGCCAGCCTCAATTGCCATATTAGCAATAGTAAAACGGTCGTCCATAGACAGGTTTTTAATTCCCTCTCCCACGAACTCCATAGATTTATAAAGAGCTCCGTCCACGCCGATCATTCCAATGATATGTAAGATCACATCCTTACCGCTTACCCATTTTTTCGGTTTGCCAACGATGTTAAATTTAATGGCAGACGGTACCTTAAACCATGCTTTTCCTGTAGCCATGCCAGCTGCCATATCAGTACTTCCGACACCAGTGGAAAAAGCTCCAAGAGCTCCATATGTACAGGTGTGTGAATCAGCTCCGATAATCACATCGCCTGCAACTGTAAGACCCTTTTCCGGAAGGAGCGCATGCTCAATTCCCATCTGTCCTACATCAAAATAATTGGTGATATCGTGGCGACAGGCAAATTCACGAACACATTTACAGTGCTCAGCAGACTTAATATCCTTATTCGGAATAAAGTGATCCATTACCAGTGCAATTTTATCTTTGTCAAATACGGTATCTACTGTCATCTTATCCATCTCATGGATAGCTACCGGAGAAGTGATATCGTTTCCAAGAACAAGGTCAAGCTGTGCCTCTATAAGCTGTCCTGCTTCTACATGATCCAGACCTGCATGCGCTGCCAGGATCTTCTGAGTCATTGTCATTCCCATTTTAGTATTCCTCCTGATTCATTGTATGTTGATATTTTAGCACACTTTCTGTTATAATAAAAATACATATTAATCATAGTTATTATAATTTGTAGTTATATATCACTGTTTACTGGTGCTATTCTGTAAGATATTATTTTGAGCGTAGTTCACAAAAACCTGAGAAACTTGGCGAAAAATCATTCGAATGCGTGATTTTTGTACATTGTAAGATATGTTGTCATGGACAAGGGTAAGCAATATTGTTATATATTCAGGAGGAATTTATGCAGGAAAATCTGTCTCTTTATCATATATTTTACACAGTCAGCCGCACTGGCAATATCTCAACTGCTGCTAAGGAGCTGTACATCAGCCAGCCTGCCATCAGCCGCGCCATTAAGAAATTGGAAAATAATCTGGACACCACTCTTTTCAAGCGCAGTTCCAGAGGCGTAACCCTCACCCCTGACGGCCAGATTCTATATGAAAAAGTAAAAGGAGCCTTCGACCTTCTTTCCGAAGGAGAGGATTCCATTCTTCACAATCGTTCCAGAGAGATTCCCAGGCTGCGCATCGGTGCCAGCACCACTTTATGCAAATATGTACTTATGCCCAGGCTGAAAGATTTCATAGCTGCCAATCCGCAAATCCGTATTACAATCTCCTGCCAGTCCACCTACCAGACCCTGAAACTTCTTGAAGAAGACAAAATAGACATCGGCCTGATCGGACGACCGCAGAAGCTATCCGGATACGAATTTTTGCCTCTGCTGCAGATCCAGGATACCTTTGTCGCTACACATCAATACCTGGAGAATCAGCACCAGCTTTTTCCATCAGAACCCCTTCAGCACACTGCTACTTTCATGCTTCTTGACGAACAGAATATAACCAGACAGTCCGTCAATACCATGCTTCATGAGCACCAGATGCAGCTTGGTCACATTCTGGAAGTCAGTTCCATGGATCTTTTAATCCAGTTTGCACAGGTGGGCTTGGGAATTGCCTGTGTGATCAAAGAATTTGTGCAAAATGATCTTGATAAAGAAATACTTGTGGAAGCGCCTCTGGGTCTGACTTTCCCATCAAGGGAAATCGGATTTGTATGCAAGAAAGGGAGCGAAAATCAGAAGCTTCTGACACAACTGGCAGAAATCTAGAGAAATTCCGCTTCGCTACACCGAAGTAGCGCAAAAAAATCCGGGTTTCCCCGGATTTTTTTGCTTAGTTATTAATAAGCTTATCTTCGCCGTTCCAGCTGTAGAGTTTACGGATTTCTTCGCCAACTTTCTCAGATGGATGCTCAGAAGCTTTCTTTCTCATAGCTTTGAAATGAACCTGACGTCCAGCTGGGCTCATATCAAGCAGGAAGTCTTTTGCGAAAGTACCATCCTGGATATCGGAAAGGATTTTCTTCATTGCTTTCTTTGTATCTTCTGTAATGATCTTTGGTCCTGTAATATAATCTCCATATTCTGCTGTATTTGAAATAGAATATCTCATTCCTTCAAATCCTGATTGATAGATTAAGTCTACGATCAATTTCATTTCATGTAAGCATTCGAAGTAAGCGTTAACAGGTTCATAACCAGCTTCAGTTAATACTTCGAAACCAGTTTTGATCAATTCAGTAACGCCACCGCACAATACAGCTTGTTCACCGAAGAGGTCAGTTTCAGTTTCGGATTTGAAGTTAGTTTCCAAGATACCGGAACGGCCACCACCGATACCAGAAGCCCATGCTAATGCAACTTCTTCAGTATCGCCAGATGGGTCTTTTTCTACAGCGTACAAGCAAGGAACGCCGGAACCTTCTTGGTATGTACGACGAACTAAATGACCAGGGCCTTTAGGAGCTACCATGAATACGTTGATGTCTTCACGAGGTACGATTTTACCAAAGTGAATGTTGAAGCCGTGAGCAAATGCCAAGTATGCGCCTTGTTTCAAGTTTGGCTCAATATCGTTTGCGTAAACGTCAGCTTGTAATTCGTCTGGAATCAATACCATAACGATGTCAGCACCTTTAACTGCTTCTGCAGTTTCTTTTACTGTAAGACCTGCTTCTTCAGCAGCTTTCCAGCTAGAAGAACCACCACGAAGACCAATTGTTACGTCCATACCATTTTCTTTCAAGTTCAATGCATGCGCATGACCTTGGGAGCCGTAACCTAAAACTGTAATTTTTTTGCCTTCCAATTTGCTCAAATTACAATCTGCATCATAATAAACTGTAGTA
>ERZ825324.4743-NODE-4743-length-10964-cov-7.403887_pt1 | contig 10964 bp, 7 predicted proteins | sample MGYA00519859_ERZ825324 | MGnify/ENA primary metagenome ERZ825324 (study PRJEB31778, sample SAMEA3449198) | human gut metagenome | biome: human gut; feature: human-associated habitat; material: faeces | place: United Kingdom | collected 2010/2012 ... | reverse complement strand
TCTTTTTGACGTAGCCCTTGGGCTGGGTCAGGATGATGAGATTGCGCTTGTACCCGATGGACTCAAAGAACCGCACCGGGATGGAGTCCGCCACGCCGCCGTCCAGCAGGCCGTAATGGCCGATCTTGACGATTTTGGCCGCCAGCGGCATGGAAGCCGAGGCTTCCATCCAGAGCACATCCTCAGCGTCGCCCTTGCGGCACTTATGATAGATGGGCTCGCCTGTTTTCACATCGGTGCAGACCACAAAGAAATCCATGGGGGAGGCGGCAAAGGCCGCCTCGTTGAACGGATCCAGCTTTTCGGGCACCTCGTGGTAGCAGAACTGCTCACTGTACAGGTTGCCCGTTTTGACCAGATTTTTAAAGCTGGCGTAGCGCTTATCGTTGCAGTACTCGGTGTTGTAGCGGATGACGCGGCCGATCTGGTGTGATTTGTAGTTGCAGCCAAACACCGCACCGGCCGACACGCCGATCGCACCGTCGGTCACAAGGCCGTTCTCCATCAGAACGTCCAGCACGCCCGCCGTGAACATGCCCCGCATGGCACCGCCTTCCATGATCAATCCTGTTTTCATACGGGTCCACTCCTTCTCCCCAGCGGCTGGTTCGTTGCAAAACAGCCGCACCCTGTTGGCCGGGGCAGCACAGAATCCCCCGGCTGATTGCTTCCAGTATACTCGAATTTTTCCAGAAAACAAGCCCGCAGGCCGGAAAAATCGCCCCCGGACGCAAAAGAACGATCAAAGTCATACTCTTTGGAGCTAAGACTGAAATTCCATGCGCTTTTTTGTCAAATTTGGGTATAAAACACCTTGCAAACCCCGGGTGGTTCCGGTATACTTGGTAAAATAAAAATTGAGAGTCACAGGAAAAATTTGAGAGTCACTGGGAGGAACGTGCAGAGTTATGAAAATGCTGGAAGATCGCATCCGCAAGGACGGCATTGTCCGCGAGGGCAATGTGCTCAAGGTAGACAGTTTCATCAACCACCAGATGGACATCCCACTGTTCAAGGAGATGGCCCGGGAGTGGAAGCGCCTGTTTGATGGCAAGCCCATCAACAAGGTGCTCACCATCGAGGCCAGCGGCATTGGCATTGCCGCCGTGGTGGCCAGCGAGTTCAACGTGCCGGTGGTGTTTGCCAAAAAGTCCATGAGCATCAACCTGGATTACGATAACTACGAGACCAAGATCCAGTCTTTTACCCACAAGAAGATCTACAACGTCATCGTCTCCAAAAAGTTCCTCACCCCGGAGGATCATGTCCTCATCATTGACGATTTCCTGGCCAACGGCTGTGCCCTGATGGGCCTGCTGGAGCTGGCACAGGAGGCCGGTGCCACCGTGGAAGGCATCGGCATCGCCGTGGAAAAAGGTTTCCAGCAGGGCGGTGAGCTCATTCGCAGCAAAGGCATCCAGCTGGAGAGCCTTGCCATCGTGGAATCCATGAACAGCGAGACCGGCGAGATCGTGTTCCGCGAGCAGCCCCATCAGAACTGATCAGAACCCTCTCAGTCAGCCCTCCGGGCTGCCAGCTCCCCCGAAAGGGGGAGCTTTTTGTTTATACGGAAAAGTTTCCCGTTTCGTCAAAAGCTCCTCCCTTGGGGGAACTGGCATCGCCGCAGGCGATGACGGAGAGGGCTTACGCCCCATCCGAACTGTCCCCGTCTGCCGGCAGGGCGGCGGTCTGCTCGGCGGGGACGTCTGCGGCGGCGCGGGGCACGCCTTTGTACACCAGCGTCTGTTCCAACACCTCGGCACACACCGGGGCCGAAAGGCTGCCGCCGGCGGTGGTCCAGCTGTGGGGTTCATCCAGGCAGACCAGACACAGAAACTGCGGGTCGTCGATGGGCGCCACGGCCACAAAGCTGGCAATGCGGGCTTTTTCGTCGGTGCTGTCCAGCTTCTGGCTGGTGCCGCTCTTGCCGCCCACCCGGTAGCCGGAGATCTGCGCGTTGCGTCCGCCGCCGTACAGAACAACGGCTTCCATCATCTCCCGCATGACGGCGGAAGTCTCCGGCTGGATCACCTGCTGTTTGCACACGGGGTCCCGGTGTTCCAGCACCGTGCCGTCCGGGGCCAGAATGTTCGATACGAGGTAGGGCTGCATCAGTTTTCCGCCGTTGACCACTGCGCACACGGCGGTGGCCATTTCCAGATAGGAGATCTTGCTGCTTTGCCCGAAGGCGCAGGAGGCCAGCTCCACCGGCCCCATACGGTCGGCGGTGTAGTACAGGCTCTTTTTCGGCTCGGCGGGCAGGTCGATGCCGGTGGGCTCCCGCAGGCCGAAGGCGGCAAAGTAATCGCAGAAGGCCTCCTTGCCAAGCCGCGCTCCGATCTGGATAAAGCTCTGGTTGCAGGAATTTTCCAGCGCCTGCGTCACGGTCTGGGTCCCGTGGCGCTTGTGGTTGGCGCAGTGGAACCGGGTGCCCGCCACCGAGATGGACTCCCCGCAATAAAAGCTGGAGTTCCGGGTGATGGCTCCGGCGTCCAGCGCGGCCGCGCAGGTGATGAGCTTGAACACGCTGCCCGGTTCGTACAGGTCGCTCACGGCCTTGTTGCGCCACTGGGTCTGCTGGGCCAGCTGCAGGGCGGCCGCCCGCTGCTCCCCAGAGAGGGCGTCTACGGCGGCGCGGGCAGCTTCGTCGTAGAGGATGCGCGGCTGGTTGGGGTCGTAGGCCGGGGTGGTGGACATGGCCAGCACGGCCCCGGTGTTCACGTCCAGCACGATGCCCACGGCACGGGCGGCCACATGGTGTTCCTGTACGGCATAATTCAACGCATTTTCGAGATAATGTTGAATGTTGGCGTCGATGGTCAGCCACAGGCTGCTGCCCTCCACCGGGAACTGCTCGGTCTCGTAGCTCTGCTCCAGCGTGTAGCCCCAGGCGTTCACGGCGGTGAGCACCACGCCGTTCTGCCCGGTGAGCTGCTCGTTGTATTCCAGCTCCAGCCCGCTCACTCCGGCGTTGTCCACATTGGTAAAGCCCAGCACCGACGCAAGAAACTCCCCCTGCGGGTACCAGCGCTTGCTGTCCTGATTGATACGGATGCCGGTGATGCCGTTTTCCTCGCAGAAATCCCGCACGGCATCCGCCATGGAACGCTCCACCCGGTAGCGCAGCAGACAGTCGTTGGAGGCACGGTCCCGGAACTTTTCCAGCAGGGCGGCTTCGTCCAGCTCCAAAATCTGCGCAAGACCGTGGGCGGCCAGCTCCAGTTTGTCGGCAGGCATCTCCCGCGGGCTGGCCCGCAGGGTCCAGCAGCTGCTGTTGGCCGCCAGCAACACGCCGTCGGCACTGTAGATGCGGCCCCGGTCGGCGGGCACCACGGTGTCCCGCAGCTGCTGCCCCAGTGCCCGCCGGGTGTACCAGTCCCCGGCGGCCAGCTGCAGCCAGTAGAGCCGGGCAATAAGCCCTGCAAAGCAGATGCCGCACAAAAGCAGCGCCACCAGCTGGGCACGGGCGCGGAACGCCTGCTCCGGCAGGGTGCGCAGGGGTTCGGGCCGGGACATGGCAGCACCTCCTTTTCCGGCTCAGTTTATGCGGGCAGGGCCTGCGGCTATGACTAACAGCCCGGCGGCCTGCGTACAATAGACCAAAAGGACTGCCGGAGGTGATGAGGATGCACAGGGCCGCTGTGCCTGCCCGGGCCCGGCGCGGACTGCTGCGTCCGCTGCCCGCCATGGACCTGCCGTTTCTGATCCTGGTGCTCACGCTGGTGGGCTTTGGGCTGGTAATGCTGTACAGTGCCAGCAGCGCGGTGGCGCTGTACCGGCGGGGCGATGCCTGGGCCTATGTGCGGCCGCAGCTGCTGTATGCGGCCATGGGCATCGGGGCCATGTGGGCGGCCAGCCGGGTGGATTACCACATCTATCACAAACTGGCCTGGCCGCTGCTGGCCCTCTCGCTGGTGCTGCTGGTCGTGGTGCTGTTCATGCCGGAATACAACGGCTGCAAGCGCTGGCTGGTGCTGCCGGGGCTGGGCACTCTGCAGCCCAGCGAGATCGCTAAATTTGCGGTGGTGCTGGTGTTTGCCCACATCATCTCCCTCAACCACAGCCGGATGGAGAGCTTTGCGGTGGGGGTGGTGCCCTTTGCGCTGGTACTGGGCGCGGTGGCGGTGCTCATGCTGCTGGAGCCGCACCTGTCCGGCACAGTGCTGATCCTGGGCATCGGGGCAGTGCTCATGTTCGTGGGCGGCACCGGGCTGCGGTGGTTCGTGCTGGCCGGTGTGGGCGGAGCGGGTGCCATCGGGGCGGCCATCGTCATCATGCCGGATCTGGTGCCTTATGCGGCCAGCCGCCTGAGCTCCTGGCTGGACCCCTTTGCCGACCCGCTGGGCGACGGCCACCAGACCATCCAGAGCCTGTACGCCATCGGCTCCGGCGGGGCCGTGGGGCTGGGGCTGGGCAACAGCCGCCAGAAGCACCTGTTCGTGCCGGAACCCCAGAACGACTTCATCTTTTCCATCCTGTGCGAGGAGCTGGGGTTTGTGGGGGCCTGCGCGGTGATCCTGCTGTTCAGTCTGCTGCTGCTGCGGGGCGTCACGCTGGCGGCCCACGCGCCGGACCGCTTCGGGGCACTGCTGGTGGTGGGGTTCGTGGTGCAGGTGGCCTTGCAGGCGGTGCTGAACATCGCCGTGGTCACCAACACCATCCCGAACACCGGCATCAGCCTGCCCTTCTTTTCCTCCGGCGGCACCAGCCTGATGATGCTGCTGGGCGAGATGGGCATCGTGCTGTCCGTCTCCCGCGGGGAAACATAAAGGCGGCCATTTCTGCCGCAAAATGGGATGTTTGCCCCGCAAAAGGCGCAAAAAACAGACAAACGACCGGACAAATGCGTTTTGCGGTGTCCGGGTACAAAACAGGGAACCGACGGCCCTCGTTCTGCATACCATGGGGTATCTTTGGCAGAACGGGGGTCTTTGCATGGCAGGGGATTACATCATCACGGGCGGGCGGCCGCTGAATGGAACGGTACGGGTCCCGGCGGCCAAGAACAGTGTGCTGCCGCTGCTGGCAGCGTCCCTGCTGTGCAGCGGGCCAGTGCGGCTGTGCGGGGTGCCGGAGCTGGCCGATGTGGCCGAGAGCCTTGCCCTGCTGCGCAGTGCAGGCTGCACAGCGGAGCGGCAGGGGGCGGATGTGCGGGTGGACGGGGTGCCCGGCAGCGGGACGCTGGCGGCAGGCCCGGCGAGCCGGATGCGGGCATCCATCCTGTTCTGCGCCCCGCTGCTGGCCCGGCTGGGCCGGGCACAGACCGTGCTGCCCGGGGGCTGCCGCATCGGAGCGCGGCCCATTGATCTGCATCTGGCGGGCCTTGTGCAGATGGGAGCCTGCCCGCAGCTGGAAGGCGAACGCCTGCTGCTCACGGCTCCGGCGGGGCTGCACGGAGCGGACATCACCCTGCGGTTCCCCAGCGTGGGGGCCACCGAGACCCTGCTGCTGGCGGCGGCGCTGGCACAGGGGGAGACGACCCTGCGGGGTGCGGCCCGGGAGCCGGAGATCGAAGATCTGGCGGCATTCCTGAACCGGTGCGGCGGCCGGGTGCAGGGCGCGGGCACCGGCACGGTGCGGGTGCAGGGGGTGCGGCGGCTGCACGGATGCAGCTTTGCGCCCCTGCCGGACCGGATCACGGCAGCCACCTTTGCCTGTGCCTGCGCAGCGGCTGGGGGACGGGTGGAGCTGGCAGGCTGCGCGCCCCGGCTGTATGCGCCGGTGCTGGAAATTCTGGAACAAATGGGGTGCGGCGTTGTGCGCCGGAGCGATGCTGCCGTTATTACCCGGTTCGGGCGGCTGTACGGGCCGGGGCGGGTGTTCACCGGGGCATACCCGGCGCTGGCCACCGATGCGGCCCCGCTGCTGGCGGCGGTGCTGCTCTGCGCGGAGGGACCCGGCAGCATCGAGGATGTGATCTTTGAGCGGCGGTTCGGCTGCGCGGCAGGCTTTGCGGCGCTGGGCGGCCGGGTGCGGGTGGAGGGCCGCACCCTGTATGCGGAACCCGGCGGCACCCTGCAGGGAACGGTGCTGGAAGCGCCCGACCTGCGGGGCGGGGCAGCGCTGGTGATCGCGGCGCTGGCGGCACAGGGCAGCAGCCGCATCACCCATACGGAGTTCATTGACCGCGGCTATGCCGATTTTGCACAGAAACTGACGGCTCTGGGTGGGCAAATTGCACGAGAAACCCCGCGCGGGGCAGACTGCCCGAAAAAAAGAACTTCAAAAACGTAAATTTGACTTGCATTCACGGCAAAAAGATGATACGATACAGTTATATAAGTGTAGGTTGATATTTCTGTGCGTTCTGCACAGTTCTACGATAAAATCCGGATGGAGGACAAAGTTATGGCATTGATGCTCGATGAAGAAATGGACGAAAATGTTACGACGATCAAGGTGATCGGTGTTGGCGGCGGCGGCGGCAACGCCGTGAACCGCATGGTCAGCGATGGTCTGCAGGGCGTGGAGTTCATTGCGATGAACACGGACCAGCAGGCGCTGGCCAAGAACCATGCCACCGTCAAGGTCCAGCTGGGCTCCAAGCTCACCAAGGGCCGCGGCGCAGGTGCCGACCCTGAGATCGGCCAGCGTGCCGCTGAAGAAAGCAAGGACGAGATCGCAAACGCGCTCAAGGGCTCCCAGATGGTGTTCATCACCGCCGGTATGGGCGGCGGCACCGGCACCGGTGCGGCTCCTGTGGTGGCTGAGGTGGCACACGACCTGGGCATCCTGACCGTGGGCATCGTCACCAAGCCCTTCTCTTTTGAGGGCAAGCGCAAGATGGGCCTGGCTGAGCAGGGCATTGCCAACCTGCTGATGCATGTGGACAGCCTGATCGTGATCCCGAATGAGCGCTTGAAGATGATCAGCCAGGAGAAGATCACCCTGATGAACGCCTTCCAGGCTGCCGACAACGTGCTGCGTCAGGGCGTCGAGTCCATTTCCGCCCTGATCAACGTGCCCGCCTTCATCAATCTGGACTTCGCCGACGTGCGCTCCATCATGAAGGATGCCGGTTACGCGCACATGGGCGTGGGCAGCGCCAAGGGTGCCGGCAAGGCCGAGAACGCCGCCAAGGCTGCCATTTCCAGCCCGTTGCTGGAGACCAGCATTGCCGGTGCACACGGCGTTATCATCAACATCACTTCCAGCCCCGACATCGGCCTGGAGGACGTGGAGACCGCAGCCGGCCTCATCACCCAGAGCGCTCATCCGGATGCGAACATCATCTGGGGTACTGCGTTTGACGAGAACCTGTCCGACGAGATGCGCGTGACCGTCGTTGCTACCGGCTTCGACAACAAGAGTGCCAGCGACCTGCGCAACAGCATCAACAACGCCATGGGCGGTGCCCAGTCGGTGCCGTCGGCAGTATTCAGCAGCGACACCGGCAGTGCAGCCACTGCCGCTGCTCCTGCTGCTCCGGCAGCAGCCCCGGCCGCTCCGGCAGCTGCCGCAAAGCCCGTGGAAGAGGAAAGCAGCGACAACCGTTACTACGACGAGCTGCTGGCCATCCTGAACAAGCGGAAGTAAGGCTGGCAAATAATAAACGCATCGTGGCACAGCGCCCGTGAGGAGGGCGGGTCTCTTGCGCGCAAGCGGAGGGAGGCAATGCAATGCTGAAACAGGACGTTCCGCTGCGGACCGGATGGTTCGGGTACCGGAAACTGGATGTTGAAAATTGTATTGCGCACATCCGCGCAGCGTATGCGGCAGAACTCCGCCTTGCCCGGCAGACGCAGCAGGGAATGGAGGAGACCATGGCGCAACTCAGGCAGGAGAACAAAGCTCTGCGGCAGCGCTTTGCCCAGCAGGCGGCGGCGCAGGCCGCAGCATCGGTGCGGGCAGAGGGCAGCGACAAGCTGCAGCAGCTGACCCGCAAGCTGGAAGCGGCCCACGCCGAGATCCGCCGCTACCAGACCCGGCTGTTTGCCTGCGAGCGCCAGATGATCGCTCTGCGGCGGGAAAATGCCGACCTCGAAGAAGCCTGTGAGCAGGCACGGGAGGAGCTGCAGATGGCCGTGGCCCGTGCCGAAAAGGCAGAGCAGCAGGCTGCCCAGACGCCTGCCTGTCCGGAAGTGCCGGTGCAGGCCCCGACGCCGGAACCGCCCGAAGAAGCTGTGGCCTGCTGTGCAAGACCGGTCGCACAGCCTGCGGCGCAGCCGGAACCCGTGTGGCAGCCGGAAACGGAGCTGGAGAAGCTTTCGGTGGAGCTGCTGCGCCGGTTTGATGAAATGATGCAAGAATGATTCGACAAGCTGCTGTGCCGGCATGGACTGGTGCAGCAGCTTTTTGTGTGAACAGGGGATTTTTGCTGCGGCAAGGCAGCACATTGCCAGATGGGGATGGCGAGGAGCAAGGCACATGAATGTGAAACAGAAGATCCTGATCGCAGACGATTCTGAGATCAACCGCGCGCTGCTGATGGAGATCCTGGGCGACGGGTATGAGTATCTGGAAGCGGAAAACGGTGTCCGGGCGGTGGAGCTTTTGCGCGAGCACACGGACATCGCACTGGTGCTGCTGGACATCATGATGCCGCAGATGGACGGCTTTGACGTGCTGAAGGTCATGCGCTGCTATTCCTGGCTGGACGAGATCCCGGTGATCATGATCTCGGCGGCAAAGGACACGGCCAACATCGAGCGTGCCTACGACCTGGGTGTGGCCGACTACATGCGCCGCCCCTTTGAGCGGGTCATGGTGCTGCGCCAGGTGCAGAACGTGCTCATGCTGTATGCCAAGCAGAAGCGCCTGACCCGGCTGGTGACCGATCAGGTGTACGAAAAAGAGCACAACAGCGTGCTGATGATCAGCATCCTGAGCCATGTGGTGGAGTTCCGCAACAGCGAGAGCGGCCTGCATGTGCTGCACATCCGCACCCTGACCGACCTATTGCTGCACCAGCTGGCGGGCAAGACCGACCGGTATCAGCTGGACGAGAGCGACATTTCGCTCATCAGCACGGCATCGGCCCTGCACGACCTGGGCAAGATCGTGATCCCCACCGAGATCCTCAACAAGCCCGGCCGCCTGACCGCCGAAGAATACGCGATGATCAAGACCCACACGGTGAAGGGTGCCCGCATCCTGCGGGACCTGAGCAACACCATCGGCGAGGAAAACGAGCCCCTGCTGCAGGTGGCCTATGCCATCTGCCGCTGGCACCATGAGCGCTGGGACGGCGGCGGCTACCCGGACAAGCTGAAGGGCGATGCGATCCCCATCGCAGCACAGGTGGTGGCACTGGCAGATGTGTACGACGCCCTGACCAGCGACCGCTGCTATAAACCGGCCTACGACCACGACACGGCCCTGCGCATGATCCTGAACGGCGAGTGCGGGGCCTTCAACCCGCTGCTGCTGGAATGCCTGAATGAGTCGTCGGAGCTGCTGCGGCAGGAGCTGCAGCGCAACGAGTGGGACCGCAGCTTCCACCAGGACACCCACCGCTTGTCGGAGGAGATCCTGCACCGGGAAGCCCTCCCGCGGGAGGACCGCAGCCAGCGGCTGCTCAACCTGGAACGCGAGCGCACCCAGTTCTATGCGGACCAGTGCGGCGGCATCCAGTTCGACTACGACCTGCTCAGCGGCCGGGTGACGGTGACCAACCACTACGCCAGCGCCGCCGAGCGCACCCAGGTGCTGGACTTTGACCATGGCGAAGGGTTGAACTTCCTTTCCCTGAAGGACCGCCGCCGCCTGTTGGAAGCGCTGGAAAAGGCAACGCCGGAGATCCCGCAGGCCAGCTTCCCCGTGGAGGTGCAGACCGGCGGCGGATACCAGCCGCACCGGCTGGTGCTGCGCACCCAGTGGAGCCGCGGCGGGCAGCGCCGCTGTGTGAGCGTGGCGGGCCAGCTGCTGCCGGAGCAGACCGAGGATGCAAAGGCGCAGCCGGATGTGCTGCTGCACAGCTCCGGAGGCTCGATGGCGGCTGTCCTGCAGCAGCTGCAGGGCGTGTTTGACCTGGTGCGTCTGGTGGACCCGGAGCGGGCCAAGGTGCTCACCCTGCACCCGGACGGCACGATGGAAGAGCAGGCCGGTCACTGCCATGTGGTGTGGAACAAGGCCGGCCGGTGCGAGAACTGCATCTCGGCCAAGGTGTTCACCAGCAAAAAGACCCTGAACAAGATCGAATTCAATGGCGAGGACGCCTATTTTGTGCTGTCGCGCTATGTGGAGAACAACGGCCGCGGCTGCGTGCTGGAAATGGTTTCCAAGCTGTCCAACGGACGCTGGCTGGATATGGGCGGCCGCCGCATGCTGCTGGACCGCAGCGAGGACTTTGACAACAGTGCCTTCATCGATCCGCTCACCGGGGCCTACTCCCGCCGGTACTTTGAAAAGTTCCTGGCCGACAGTGAGCAGATCAACGGTGTGGTGGTCATTGACGTGGACCGCTTCAAGGCCGTGAACGACAGCTACGGCCATCTGGTGGGCGACAAGGCACTGGAGAGCATCTCTGCGGCGGTGCAGGCCTGCCTGCGGGAGAGCGACATTCTGGTGCGCTACGGCGGCGACGAGTTTTTGCTGGTGATGCCGCAGCTGCGGCCGGAGGGGCTGCCGCTGGTGATGGACCGCATCCAGGAAGCGGTGCGGCAGGCCCGGGTGGAGAGCCACCCGGAGATCCGGCTGTCCATCAGCGTGGGCGGTGTGTGCGGCGTGCACCCGCTGCGGGAGGCCATCCGGCAGGCAGATGACCGGATGTACCAGAACAAGGCCCGCAACAAGGAATAAAAAACAGGACCCGGACACGGGGCAGGCACAAAAAGGTGCTGCCGGTATCCGGGTCTTTTTTGGTATCGGGATAAAATATGCTCAGTGCACGGCGCTGGTGCGGTGCTCCATAAGATAGGTGGCTTCCAGATCCGCGATGTGCAGTTTGACGGCAAGGGGGTACTTGTCGTAGGCTTCCGAGATGGCAAAGCAGCCGCCCCGGGCCGCATCGTCAAAGCCGCCCA
>ERZ825324.4742-NODE-4742-length-10965-cov-3.112191_pt1 | contig 10965 bp, 27 predicted proteins | sample MGYA00519859_ERZ825324 | MGnify/ENA primary metagenome ERZ825324 (study PRJEB31778, sample SAMEA3449198) | human gut metagenome | biome: human gut; feature: human-associated habitat; material: faeces | place: United Kingdom | collected 2010/2012 ... | reverse complement strand
AGAGAAATTATATGAATATTTTTTTACACTTTAAGTTTAGAAAAACTAAACAGATGACAATGTAATAAAAAGGAGTAAAGAATATGGAAGAAATAACTAAAAAAGACTTAGAAATACTAAATAGTATTATTAAAGAATATGCTGAAAAGCAATTTTCATTATTAGGTTTAAGGGATGTTTTTCCAGAAATAATACAAGATATACAACAAAAACAAAATACATTATTAAAAATAGAAATGATAATAAAAATGCAGTCTAACACACAAAAAGAAGGGAAGTGATTATATGTGGATTACGAAAAAATTAATAGAGCATTAATGGAAATACTTGAAGAAAAGTTTAATGCAAAAATTCAAAAGAAAGTAATTTTGAAAGAAGGTGAAAACAAATGAAAAGAAGTTGGAAGAATTTCAGAATAGACAAAAACAAAGTTTATATGAGGATAGGACAAGCAGTAACATACATAGCATTTAATTTATTATTATCAGCATTTGGTTACTGGGCTTTCTTACAAGGCTTAACATACTAATTATAAAGAAAGGAGTTGAAAGAGTATGAAAGAATTAATTTTAATAATTTTAGCTTTAGATGTCATAACAGAAATCTTTTACATAAGAAGGATAACAAAAGAAAGAGACAGTGCAGAAGAAAGAGCAACAACACATTTTAAAAGAGCAAATAACTTTGAGAAACAATTAAAAGAAACAAAAAATGAATATGAAGAACAAGCTGAAATACTTTTAGATAATGCATCAGAGTATAGAACAAAAATAGTAGATTTAGAAAACAACATAGAATTATTAGTAAATAACTTATCAGACGAAAATAAAGAACTAATTTCAGACTACCAATCACAAAATTAGTTCAGACATTAACTTATAAAAGCTACTCTACTATTAGTATAACACTAATTTGTAGAGTTGTCAAAGGAGAATGAAAAATGTTAGAAAACAGAATGGTCGAAGATGACTATATAGAAACAAACAATGATTATGACAGCTATCTAGAATATTTACTAGGAAAAGACGATGAACATTATGAAGATGAAATATATGAAAGGTTGAGTGAAGAATAATGCAAGATTTAAGTTTATATCAAATAACAAATGCGTTTCCAATGTTGATGTCACAAGAAGAAATGACAGAAGAAGATAAAAAGAAAGTAGAAAAGGAATTAACAGAATTATTACAACAAAAAAGCCAAAATTTAATTGGTTATACAAGAAATATAGAATTAACTATTGAAGCAATGAAAAACGAAGAAAAACGAATTTCAGAGCAAAGAAAGACATTAGAAAATAGACTTACAAAATTTAAAGAATATGTAAAAGAATGTATGGAACAAGGAGGATTTACAAAACTAGAGACACCACTAGGAATATTAAGTATAGCCAAAAATCCAGTTAGTGTTGAAATTATTAATGAAGATGAGATTCCAAATGAATATAAAACACAAATAATAACAACAAAAATTGATAAAACAAAAATTAAAGATAATTTTAAGAAAACAGGCGAAATACCTGCAGGAGTAAATATAAATACACAGAATACAAGTTTAAGAATAAAGTAATTGAGGTGATTAATATGTTAGCAAAAAAAGCAACATTGGATGATGTTAATTTAAAAATTATGGTTTGGGGAGAAAGTGGAAGTGGCAAAAGTAGATTTGCATTATCTTCTCCAAACCCAATAGTAATAGATTTAGAAGGCAGTACAAGACTATATGCTGAACAATTTGATTTTTACAAAGCAGAAGTGGATAAAACAAATAATAGAGCAAGTAACCCAGCAACATTAACAGTAAATTTAATAGAAGAAATTTTAAAAGGAGAATATCCTGACAGAAAAACATTAATAGTAGATCCAGTTACAGACTTATTGGATTGCATAGAAGATGTAAGTGCTAAGAAATATGAGCAGATGATAGGAAAAAGAGTAGGGGAGTTAAATCAACTTCAAAAAACAAAATGGTATGCATATAGAAGAGAAATGGCAAGAACAGTATTAAATCAATTAAAAGATGTTCCTATGAACTTAATATTAGTAGCCAGAGCCAAGAATATGTGGGATACAAAAGATGGAAAAATGCAACCAGTTGGGCTTACATATGATGCATTAGATATAGTGGAATATTTAATGGATATAGTTATTCAACTAGAAAAAAGCGGAGATGAAACAAAAGCAATTGTAAAAAAATCTAGAATAGGAAATTTGCCAAAGATATTAGATGTTAAAGACTATTCATCAATAGAAAATGCATTAAAAGATAATAGCAAGAATTTAGCAGAAGAAAATAAGTAGGTGGTTAAATGCAAACTACAGGAACATTAGAAGAAATAAACATAGATTATAAGACAGGAAAACCTAAAATAAGCTTTTTAATTGACGGAAAGGACAAGTTATCAGATATAGAACAGTTAAAAGGCTTAAAACTTAAAATAGAAGCAAAGAAATACATCAAGAAAAGAACAACTAATGCCAATAATTATTTTTGGAAACTTTTGCAAGAACTATGTGAGGAAGAAGAAATAGACACAATAGAAGAATATAAAAAAAGAGTAAAGGAACTTGGAATATTTAGAAGATTTAAAATAGAAACAGAGAATATCAAGACATTTGAAAAAATGTGGGTAGCACAAGGAATAGCTTGGTTCTGTGAGATAGCAGATACAACATATATAGGAAATACAGAATTTAAAATAATAAATGCATATTATGGTTCAAGTTCTTTTAATTCAAAACAAATGTCAAGATTAATAGATGGAGCAGTCCAAGACTGTAAAGCTTATGGAATAGAAACAAAATCAGATGCAGAAATAAATAGTTTATTGAAAGAATGGGATAAAAAATGAAATCAATTTTACAAAGCAAAAAAGAAAGCTATATCAGTGAACAAACTTATGGACTAGAAGAGCATCATATATATTTTGGTACAGGAAAAAGAAAAATATCAGAGCAAAACGGATTCAAAGTATGGCTAACATATTTAGAACATAGAGGAACATACGGAGTACATGGTAAATATGGACATGAGTTAGATTTGAGATTAAAACAGGAATGTCAAAAAGAATATGAAAAAAATCATACAAGAGAAGAATTTATAAGATTAATAGGAAAAAGTTATTTATAAAGAATATTAGGAGGAAAAGAAAATGAAAAAGATTATAGGAATTTTAATAGCAATTGTAGGAATTGTATTAGGAATATACGTGGGAATATGGTTAATGCTTGCAGGAGGAATAACGCAAATAGTTAATTCAATAAATCCTGTAAATGGATTGGGAATAGCATTTGGAATAGTAAGGATAATATTTTGTGGAATTGGAGGATTTATTGCTTGGTTAGGTGTAGCAATAGGTTCAGCAATTGGATTAAGTGATTAAAAATTAGACAACAGGGATAAGACAAAATAAAGTTTTATCCCTTATATTGTAAAAGGTGGGAGATATGGAAAATACAAGTTATATAAAATTATTTAGAAAATTATTAAATTCTCCCATATTTGAGAATGAAAAAGCATTGAAAATTTGGATTTGGTGTCTACTAAAAGCAACACATAGAGAAAGAGAGCAGTTAGTAGGACAACAAATAGTAAAATTAAAAAAAGGTGAGTTTGTATTTGGAAGAAAACAAGCATCAGAAGAATTAAAAATGACAGAAAGTACTATTTACAAATACATAAAATTATTAGAAAAATTACAAATGATTAGTATAAAAAGTAACAACAAATTTTCAGTTGTAAGCATTGAAAAATGGGAAGATTATCAAATTGAAGAATTAAAAAGTAACAACAAAGTAACAACAGAAGAACAACAAAGTAACACAAACAAGAATGTAAAGAATATTTATTTATATTTATTTAATAAGTATAAGGCGAAAATTGAAAAAGGAAAAGCAAATGAAAGAATAAGAATTATATCAGAATGTAAAAATTGTAGTGATTATTCTTTATTGACAGAAGAAGAGCAAGACCAATTATTTATGGATTTAATGAGTATAGATAAAAGATTTAAGTAGAGGAAGTGATAAACAAATGATTACAGCAGAAACAAGGCAAATGAGTTTTAATGACATACAAGATAAAACAAAAATAAGATATATACAAATCTTAAATAGATTAGACAAGCCTAAAACAGCAAAAGAATTAGCAGTAGAATTATTTGATTTAGGATTTATACCAAGTACAGAAAGAAATTATACAGCACCAAGACTAACAGAATTAGAAAAAATGGGATATGTAAAAGCAGTAGATAAAAAGAAATGTGAATACACAGGCAAAACAGTAGCAGTATATGAAAGAACAGAAAACGGTTTTATTGCAATAAATATGAACCATATTCCAAGAATTGATTAGGAGGCAATTATGCAAGAAAAATGTAGTAAATGTGATAGTGAAGAACTATTTGTAGAAATACAAGGAAATAGAAGAGGCTTATATTGTGGTAAATGTGGGAAATGGCAAAAATGGATTACAAAACAAGAATTACAGATAGCAAAGTTTAAAGGTTTAAAAATTTTAGGAGGTAGTTATGATAATAGTAAAACAAAATAAAGAAGATATTGTAAATTTTTCTAGGGTAGCAGAAATAAAAATAAATGATTATGTAGCACAAAAGGAAGTCTTAGAAGATAAATTAGGAGATATATTTGCATCAATTTTAAAAGCAAATGTAGGAATAGATAATACGAAATTAAGCGGATACGCAATATATGCATATTTTGAAAAAGATAATTTTACCATATTAGGTAAATATAAAACAATGAAAAGAGCAAAAGAAGTATTACAAGATATTAGTTTAAGATATGAAGCAATAGAACTTTGTAAGAGAGAACACAGTATGTCAAACATTTTGGGTTATACATTTGCAGATTATACACCAATTTATGAAATGCCAGAGGACTAGCCTGAAACAAATAAAAAAGAATACACTATGCTATTACTGCTTAGGCTGTAACAAGCAAGAATGTGAAGAATATAAGCCAGTAATAAGATGCAAGAATTTTATTCCAGGAATAGAAAATTGGCAAGACAAGTTAAGAGAGGAGCTAAAGAAAAGTGAACAAGATAGAAATACCATTTAGGCTTCCAAGTTTAAATCAATACATAAACGAATGCAGAAAAAATAGATATGCTGGAGCTAATATGAAGAAGAATGTAGAAAAAGATATAGGCTGGTATATAAATTTATTACCTGAATATAAAAATCCAATTAAGATTCATTTCATCTGGGTTGAAGAAAACAAAAGACGTGATTTAGACAATGTATGCTTTGCCAAAAAGTTCATATTAGACAGTATGGTAAAAGCAGGAAAGTTAAAAGATGATAATAGAAACTTTGTAAAAGGTTTTAGAGATGATTTTGAATATGGAAAATCAAGTAAAGTTATTCTAGAAATAGAAGAAATTAAATGAAAGGAACATAAGAAATGATAGAAGTAAACGAATATGTAAGAACAAAAGATGGAAAAATTGATAAACTTATAAATTCTAATTTTTATATGAGCATATATGTAGAATGTGAAAAGGGACTTTATTTAATAGAGAACATAGTAAAACACAGTAAACAACTAATAGACTTAATAGGATGTGGAGATATAGTAAATAGTTGTATTGTCGTTGGATTTGGGTATGAATGTGTAAATGGCAATAAAGAAAAAAGTATTCTTGTTGAAGGCAAATATACAAAAGTTAATTTTGCTTTGTTAAATTGGGATATAGAAACAATACTAACAAGAGAAAGTTATATGGCTAATTGCTATAAAGTAGGAGGTAGAGAATAATGAATTTAAAAGAGGCTATTAAAATACACAATGAATTATGCAACAAAGAAGAAATTAAAAAGTATTGTGAAGCACTGCATATAGTATGTGAAAAAATGCAAAATTGCAAACCTAAAAAAGAATATTATAAGTCATCTATAATTAATGATTATTATATAGAACTTCCTTATATGGAATTAACAATAAGTAATGGAAAAGCTGTTTATAGAAGGCATGAATATAGTTGTTCAAGTAAATCTAAAGATAAAAAAACAGGGAGTAATTATTGTTTGAGTTTTTGTAGATATAATAGAGAGGAAATAGAAAAATTTATAGAAAGAGAAATAGCGAATGATAATTTAAAAGTAGGAGGAGAAGATGAGCGTTAAAGGAAAAGTAAAAAAATTAAATAAAGAACTTATAAAATTAAGAGATGATTTAGAAACAGAAAGATTATCAAATAGAAGATTAAGAAAAAAATTAGATAAACAAATCGAATCTAGTGTTTATACTAGGCAATTAGAAAATATAGTAAAGTTTGCAATAACTAATCATATAGGAAATTTAAGAGGTGGAATGCAAATAGAAAGATATGGAATAGATAAAATGCAAGATTTAAGACTAAGTATAGATTATCAGCCAGAATTTAACAGTTATATAATTAGAGTTAATTATTAGGAGGAGAATAGATATGTGTGAATACTGCGAAAAAATAATAAATAATAAAAAAATATTAGATATAGACAATGAAGAAGAAACGCATATGGAAATTATTAATCAAAAAAAGTCTTGGAGATATATGTTATATGCTGAAATAGAAGGACAAGACAATGATGGATATAAGCCAAGTCAGTTTTTTCAAATAAATTATTGCCCGATGTGTGGCAGAAAATTGGTAAAGGAGTAAATAAGATATGAGTTATGGAAAAAATATAGGAAGTTTAATAGTTGATTTACTAAAATTTGAAAAAGAGCAAAAAGAAAAAGGAAAAGGCTGTTCTGATTGCAAAAAATATAAGACTATGGAATGTCCTAATTCAAAAAAGTGTTATTCAAATTATGATAGACCTTATTTTGAGAGGAGTGATACTTAGTGAAAGAAAAAATAAATAAAATAGGATTATTTAACTATATGTTTTGGAAATTATTATGTATCATAGAATTAATTTTAAATGTTCCATATTATATTTTAAAAATTATAATAGAGATAATTTATTCCATATTTGATAAATTGAACGATGTTTTTTATGAACAACAATTTGTTTATTTAACATGGTTTAAACCAATAAGAAAATATTTTGAATATTTAAGAGAACGAATGGTGTAGGAGGTGTTTTAAGTGAAAGAAATAATAAGAGAATTAATGAAAGAGATTAATTTATTTGAAATTATTGTTGCATTTATAGAAGCGATTATTGGAACATGTTTAATAAAAGCGAATATAAGTATTTTATCAATGCTTTTAATATTAGCAGGATTTCATGTAGAAAAGCGGATTATATGGAGGTAAAGAATAAGCAATGAATAAAAATAGTATAGAAGATAGAATTGAAGAAAAATATACAAGATATATAAATTGTGAAACAGATATTTTAGAGTTAACAATAGAAGAAGCAATATTTATATTAGAAAAAGATGCAAGTGTACATTATGTAGAAGACTTACTGCAAGAAGCATACAAAGTAATTTTATCAGATTATAAAAGAGTATCAAAAATAAATAAAGTTTTATTAAAAGAGAAAAAAGAAATTTCAATAAAAAACAATGCAATAAAAAGAGAAAGTGAAGCATATCTTGAACACATGATTAGATTAGATAATGAATTAAATTTAGAAAAAGAAAAATCAAAATATGAATGGATTAGACAAAATTGTTTATCGCAAGAATTAGTAAATAAGTTATATATTCCAGTTCAAAAAGTAAAAGACAAGATAGAAGAATTAGAAAAAGCGTATGAAAATAGTAAAGATGAAAATGGAGAAAGTATATATTATTATCCTGATTATGCGATTAATATTTTACAAGAACTAATAGAAGAAAGAGAGGAAAAATAGAAATGAAATTTACATTCGGAGATATAGTTGTTGTAGATGAAAACTTGATTGGAGTAATCACAAAATGCTGGATTAACTTTCATACTGATAAAATAAAAAAAGAATATAGTTATGATGTATATGTAAGAGAATTTAACTGCATAAAACAATATAAAGAAAATGAAATACAAAGATACATGGTAAGACATAAATATTTATCAAATGAAGAAATGGAGTATCAAAGAAATGCGATAAACGGATTTTAAAAGGAGGACTAATCTATGACAAATGAACAAGCACAAAAAGTACTAGATGAAATGCAAGGTGTAAGACCAGAGATGCTAAATGGCGAGGCTAAAAAATTATTTGAAGCAATAATGCTAATTGCCGACGAGCGAGATGAGTACAAGGACGAAGTAATAAAAAAAGACAATAGAATAAAACAACTAGAAAATATGAATAAATTTCAAAGTAAAGATATTAAAGAAACAGTAGATTATACCTTTGAATTAAATAAAGAGATAGAATTAAAAGACAAAATAATAGATTTAATGTCAGATGAAATAGAATCTTTGCACAGTAGTCTGATAGGAGAATTTGGAGAATGGACAACAAAATATTGTCAGGGCGGAGAGGAAACAACAATAGAAGAGATAAAACAATATTTTGAAAATGAAGCAATTAAAGATTAGTAAAACAAAACACCTATAAAATATAGGTGCTGTGTGGAGGTAACGAGATTCGAACTCGTAAAGATAAAATCTACTAGTTTGGTAAACTAGCGTGTTTACCAATTTCACCATACCTCCATATTGAAATATTAGCATATTATTATAAAAAAATCAAGATAAAATTTATAAGAGGAGAAGAACAAATGAAAATACCAAAAGTAATAAGCAAAAATGGACATGAGTACATATTTGTAAAACAAAACAATGAAAAGACATATTTATACAAAGATATGATATACGGTTGGAATGAAACATTTACAGATTATGATTTGGGATTAGTAAAAGAAATAGTAAAACCACCAAAATCAGACTTAAAAGTAGAAAAAGTAAAAATTTGAGGAGGATACATATGAGTAAATACATAAAAGAAGATTTAGAAAAAGCAAAACAAGAATTAAAAGATTACATATACGAAAAAAGATGGATTGATGAAAGATTAGAGGATATAAAAGAGAGAAAAAGTTTATTGGATAATATAACAAGTACTTTATCAGATATGCCAAAAGGAAGCAAACAAGTATATGATTCACAAGCAGAAAAATTGGTTAAAATTTTAGACTTAACAAATGACTTAGAAAAGTATTTAAATGAATTAAAAGAAAAACAAATACTAATAGAAAATAAGATAGATAAAATTGGACAACCTTATAAAAATATACTTTATTTTAGATACATTAAGGGATACAACTTGACAGAAGTTTCGGCAGAAATTAATGAAGAATATGATTATACTAGAAAACTACATGGTATAGCATTAATAAAATATGCAAAGGTAGGAATAGAAGATGGACAATTTGGTAAATAAAAATATTAACTATAAAGAAGAAAAGCCGTACTACATATATATACATACATGTCCGAATTATAAAGTATATGTTGGATTGACTAGGAAGCCAAAACAAAGATGGAACAATGGAGAAGGATATAAAGCTAACAAAGAATTTTATAAGGACATTAGAAGTTTTGGATGGGATAATATAAAACATGAAATTGTTGCAGAAACATATTATGGCTGGGTGGCAAGAAAAATAGAAAAATCTTTAATTTCTAGATTTAAAAAATATGGAAAGTCATATAACATAGTAAATGAAGATAAGCTAGCATATATTAGCCAAAGAATAATTCCTTTGAAAAAAGTAGGTAAATATAGTAAAAATGGAGAGCTGATAAGAGTTTATGAGTCTGCTAGTGAGGCGTGGAAAGATGGAAACACTTGTGTACAAAACATACAAGCGTGTTGTAGAGGAAAAACAAAAACAGCAGGCGGATTTGTTTGGAAATATTTATAAAAATTTCAAAAAAATACACAAAAGTGACGGAAAGTGCACATAAGAATGTGATAATATATATAATGAAAAAGAAACAAAGTACAGGAAACCTGTCGACTAACAAGCAAACTATTTTTTTGACAAGAGCAGATGTTTTAAATGTCTGTTCTTTAATTAATTTTAGGAGAAACATAAATGGAAGAAATAAAAAGAAAAGATTATAGAAAGTTTACTACAAGATTAACAATATACTTAATAATATATTTAATTTTAGTATTTATATTAAAATCAAAAGCAAATACATTCTTTTGTGTGGCAGTTGTTACATTTATTTATTCAATCATAATTGATATAGATGTAAGAATATCTGCAGAAAGAACAATAAAAAAACTTGAAAATATGAAAAAATAATTGTTATTACCAGTATGCTAGGTAACTGATAATATATAGTTTGTTATGTTTGGTTGAATGTAATAAACCTCCTTTCTGAATATTTTTTTATATAAACTTTTGCAGAACTTACCTAGCGAGTTCTAATATATGTGCTTTTAGCTCAGTTGGTAGAGCATCTGGTTGAAGCCCAGAGTGCCTAAGTTCAATTCTTAGAAAGCACACCATATTATATATAACTTACATATTTCGTAGTGTTTATAAATAAAAAGGAGATGTACATATGACTAATCAAGAAAGAATAGAAAAGTATAAAAAAGAGCATTGTTCAAAATGTAAAAACAAAAACAAGTTTGACTGTGAAATAAGAATATTCAAAAACAATGATACTATATGTACAAAGTGTGTATATTATGAGCAACAAGATTAACTATGCAAATTGCATGAAAAGAAGATGTGAACAATGCAGATACTATGATTATTGTTTCAGATATAGAGGTGATATAAGTGGAAAATACAATGACAGAAGAACAAATGGAAAACATAAAAAGTCAAATAATAGAAGTGGTTAAACCAGTAATGAAAGTAATAATGCAAATATATGAAAAAATAAAAGAAGCAGGATATAATGCAGATTTATTTGTATTTGAAGCTGGAGAAAAAAGCAAAACAAGAAAAACTAAAGAAGAAATAGAAGATGCAATGCTAGAAAAGGGTTATCGTAGAGACTGTTGTATTATTGCAATTGGAGGAGGAGTAGTTACTGATTTATCAGGTTTTGTAG
>ERZ825324.4735-NODE-4735-length-10984-cov-3.614237_pt1 | contig 10984 bp, 4 predicted proteins | sample MGYA00519859_ERZ825324 | MGnify/ENA primary metagenome ERZ825324 (study PRJEB31778, sample SAMEA3449198) | human gut metagenome | biome: human gut; feature: human-associated habitat; material: faeces | place: United Kingdom | collected 2010/2012 ... | reverse complement strand
CGTCTTATGAAGCAGAATATGAAGGCTTACGAGGTGCTTGCCAAATGATAAGATTGAGCAAAGAGCAGGTCATTTTACTTCATGAGCGACTGATTGAAGCTACTGGCGGTAGTAATGGCATTCGTGATGGTGGGATGTTGGATTCAGCACTGGCTAATCCATTTCAGTCATTTGGAGACGAAGAATTATATCCAAGTGTACAGGCAAAAGCAGCACAGCTTTGCTTTGGAATTGTAAAGAACCATCCTATGGTTGATGGAAACAAAAGATTAGGTACACATGTAATGTTAGTGTTCTTGGCATTAAATGGTTATGAGCTTTCCTATACGCAGAAGGAGCTGAGTGACGCTATCCTGGATTTGGCATCGGGCAAAACAGGTGCGGAGGATATATTGCGATGGATTATAAGCCATCAAAAGTAATGCACGAGACTATGATATACAGTTAAGACAAGGCCGGTCAGGGAAAGATTCTCTGACCGGCCTTTTGCAAGTTCATTCATCAGCCGGATGGTTGTCTGTGTCTTTTCAAAATTCTGCATATCGAGAATTGCATATCTGCCGCGTCCGTTCTTTGTCAGAAAAACCGGAGCACCAACAGCTGCATCATGCAGCACAGTTACGCAGACGGCCGGCGGCAGGAAATACAGGCACAGCAAAATGCACAAAAGTCCTGAAAACAATATAAAAAATATGAGATGGGATACTAGAAATGTTATCTTTAACATATTAGGATGATAGGAAATGAATGAAATACAAAAATATATGCGGTAAAAAAAATGCATATATTCTTAATAACGATATTTGTGAAAAGTTCTTAAATTTTTAATATAAATCTGAAATATTCAATATGCCGATGCTATTGCCTTTGCACAGAAAAAAATCTACAATTTAGTTAAATTGAAATTAAGGTATAAAAACCATTGTGAAACAGAAGGAACAAAACAGGGGGAAAGGAAAATCGGTATGTGGAAAGCGGCAATATCACCAGAGAAACGGAAAAAAATAAAAAGATCTGTCAGCTTTTTTCTGAGCTTACTTTTGATACTGGAAATGGTATCGGGAACTGGCATGTTTGCAGAAGGAAACAGAGTCAAAGCGAAGGAAGAAACTCCATATGCCGTATACCTGGATCTTTCAGGAAGCAGCGCAGCAGAGGCGCTGGCATCCAAAGGGATCTATGCATACGCTTATGACGATGCAGCAGAGGCAGAAGCTGCAGAGCCGGTGAAGCTGGAAAAGACAGAGGGACAGCAGGAGATCTGGCAGCTGGGTCTGACCCGGAAATATGAGCATGTAGTATTTTGCCAAGGACAGAAAAAAGAAAACAAAAACACCACAGGGGAGCTTACGATAGACTGGTCCTTACAGGCACCCTGCTACCGGCTTCAGGGAGAAGACCTGACCGGGGCAGGCAGCTTTTACGGACTGTATACCGTATATTTTGATGGAAGTCAGTACAGTGAGTTCTGTAAAAACGGCGTCAGCGTCTATGCATATGATTCGGAAGAAAGCAGTGCAGAGGACGCACCTGTTGAGATGAAGCCCTCTGATAAGGGGAATGGAATTTACGAATACTGTCTGGACAGACCTTATGAATATATCGCCTTTATGGCCGGGACAGACGGATGGGATTATACGGAAGCGACCACACCGGTTTATACGGAATGGGACTTCCAGGATCCCTGCTTTGTACTGGAGGAGGTAGACGGAGAAGAATCCACAGGCAGCTGGGTAAACCTTCATTATATAATTTATTTCGATGCATCGAAGATCAAAGAGGATCCGGAGTTCTTAAAGTCTGGCGTATCCCTTTATGCCTGGACAGAGCAGGAGGGCGGCAGACAGGAGCTTTCTGCAGAGCCGGTTCGGATGATTGCGTCTACGAAAGGCGAGGATATTTATCAGTACACCCTGGATCAGGCATATGACCATGTGCAGTTTTTCCTGGGCACCTCCTTTGATGCAGCCATCCAAACAGATGTCATCGAAATTGACTGGAACAGTCTGGCAGCACCCTGCTATCAGATGACCATCGAAAGAATCGAAGCGGAAACAGAAACCGAGACGCAGACCGAAACAGAGACTGAGACGGAAACGGAAACCGAGACGCAGACCGAGACGGAAACACAGACGGAAAACGAGTCTGAAACAGAAAACAAATCCCAGACAGAGACTGCTGCAGAAACACATACCACAGTAGAAACCGAGACCAAAGCAGATCCCAAACCAGAAACAGAGACTGGCACTGGCACAGAGACAAGCTATGAAACGGAAAACAATGTGCCCTCTGCACCGGAAACAGAAAACGACGCAGCAGGCTCCGAAGGAAACACTCCGGACAGCGATCCGGCAGCAGAAGCTGCCTGGGAGCAGGAAGCGAGGTGCGAGACCCGTTTTTTTCACCTGGAGGTGCTGAGCGAAACGGTTGAGGCGAAAACCGTAGAAACCCTGGAGCGGGAAACACAGTCCGCCACAGAAGGATCCAAAAAGGAAACTACAGAAGAAAACAATAGAGAAACTGCATCGGAAAGCAAGCAGACGGAGGAAGAGACCAAACAGACCGAAACAACAGAAACCGGCACAGAGGATGCCGGCAAAGATACAGCTCCTTCCAAGGAAGCTGCCGGAAAGGAAACAACAGAAGAAATCCAGCAGGACGGAAGCCTGTACGACATGGGCGGCGAAATGAGAAAAGCCAGCCGTGTGGCGAAGGTTGGACTCAGAAAGGCAGCAGGAGGACTGGATTCTAAATATGTATATCTTGATACCACAGACATGAATTTGGTTGAAGGACCAAATTGGACTGAAAAAGATCCGATATATCTTTTTAGAGAGAATGATAATGGAAAATTTATCACTGGAGAAAAAGTCGAGGTTTATGGCAAATCCTATTGGAGGTGGGAAATTGACAAAAAAAGTGAACGATTTGCATTTGTCTATGTAAATGATTGGGGGCCGATTAATGGTCAAGATTACTACAGAACGGCATTGACAGATGTAGGTGTGGTTTTTTCACAAGCTGGCGGAAAGGTGTTTAAAGGTAATGGTACAGCACCAGGTACGATTGAAAATCGAAAAGTCTATGCCCTCAAAGATATCACTGCAGAAATTGCGAACAAGATGCCTTTATATTTCTATGACTTTACGGGTGAGGTTACAGACCCGGTAAAGGTAGTCTATTCGTCAGGCAGCAGCTTCTCTACGGAAACAGCAGAAGCAACGAAATCAGTTAAGATGAATAGCGTTGATGGTTTTCCGAATCTCTATACAGTAGAACTGAAAAAGGAAGAAATTGAAACAAAGCCCTATGTGAAGTTTATAGATGAATCTGGAAAACGGCTGGGAGAGATTTACTATTTCGGGGAAGACAGTACCAAGGCAGGCACTGGCGTAGTTCCTGTAACCTATAAATCAGGTTCTGTGGATACCTTGCTGTATGGAGCTACCGAGCTGCAGAACGACGATGGTACAACGACAACTACTATAAGCGGCTGGGGCACAACACCGGGTAACGAGAGTCTGAAAGACGAAATCCTCTATTTTGATAATCAGCATTTTCCGGTAGACCCAGAAGGGGAAAGCCAGGAGGTAACCCTGAAGATTGGATCAAAAACAGTGACGCTGGAAAAAGATCCAAAGTTTCAAAATAGCTTGTATAGCTATACGTTTACGGAGGACATAACCCAGCAGACTGTTCTGACAGTGAATGATCCCAAGGGCAATATCTATCATTTTTTCTGGACAGATCGGGGCTGTAACCTGCTTCAGGTGACGAAGAACATAGCGAATGTCACAGGCGAATATGGAACCGGAAAGAAAATCTATTTTGATGCGACCTATTCAAAGCTGAATACGCCGGATGGGGGAAATGGTGGACAAAATTCCATCCCGAAAAATGACAATGCGAAGGTTTATTTTTGTGCATGGAACGAAATCACTAATGAGTACCGGTGTGGAGAGATGATAAAAGCAAAGTCCCACGAAAAGGATGGACAGACCTGGGACAATGTGTGGTATGTGCGGATTCCGGAAGATAAGGAAATTGATAAAATTATTTTCTCTGCTGACGCGTTAGATAATGAGAATAGCTTGGCTAACAACTTGTATGGCAGAAGAACTGCTATTCTGACGATTCCGGATCCGGATGAGTGTGGAGGAAAACCCTGCTTCTATGCAGACGCCGGTGATACTGCGGCATACAGTGCTGGTGAATATAGGGGCGGTTACTGGGCTGAAGCATATACGGTTCGGGATGCAGAGAAGTATAAGAAAACCGATGATGGTAAGAGCGTCGATGTAGTTGATATTAAGGAAAGTGCTTCTTCGGCAGATTCGAATACCCTGTATGTGGACTCTACCTTCTATGATTATTACACGGATTATGAATTGAACGGAAATAATCGGGATTCTTATCCGGGTGATAAGGGAATGTCTCATCGCAACTGGGTCACATTCCGACAGTTTGATCAGGCATTGAGTGATTATTATGAAAAGAATCAGGTTTCCATTCCGATCTATACGGGGCATTTTCAGCCGAGTATTGACAAATGGGGCTGTCAGTTCAACAGTGATAATATCGGGAGCACATTGAATCTATATGGAAGTGAGAACTATAACAACTTCTTTTCCACAAACAACTCTGCAATCGATGCGGATGGAGAAAATAATGGAGACTATAACCGTGCAGCACAGGGACTTGTAAATGCGGCACTTTCCAATGGAACGCTGATGACTGCAGATGGCAACAGTGCAGAACCCCATTTTGATGAAGCATTTTTACTGGGAAAAAACAGCAAAAATGCGGTCTTGGGTGAGGTCTATCATAATGTATCATTTCCGTTTAAACAGAAAGTGATCGACGAAAGAAATGGAGTAGAATACTGGTGCTTTGACAGCAGCGAAACGACACTTGCGATGCAGAAAGATTCTGCAACCGGGGAATATTACCTGAAGGATACAGGGAAACAGAACTGGGCGAAAAATGTAAACAGTAGCGGAGCCAGTGGAGATACGTATGGTTTTTTCCCCTTTAACGAAAGCCCTACTGTGACAAGCGGAACAAAATATAACTTTGGATTTGGTACTAAATTGGAGATTAAATTCCGCCTGACAGAGAATGGAAGGGTTCAGGGAAATAATGGAGAAGTGCCGATTACTTTTGAGTTTGCCGGAGATGATGATGTATGGGTATTTATTGACGGGAAGCTGGCACTGGATGTTGGCGGAGCTCATGGAAGGGTAGAAGGAACGCTGAACTTTGCTGATAAGCAGGCAACCGTGAGTGCGGTAAAGAAAAGTGCGGCAGACGCGGCAGACACAACGGTAACTTCTCCTAAAACAACAAACTTCGAATTGAAGGGCAGTAACGAAGCCGAGCATACTCTTACCATGTTCTATATGGAACGCGGTATGTGGGAATCTAATATGAAGATTACCTTCAACTTCCCGGATGAGAACGAATTTGCAGTAGAAAAACAGGTAGATAAAAGTAAGGTAAATCCCCTGTTTGCCGATTCCTTTGAGGATGCCTCTGTATTCCCCTTTACGATCCAGAATCAGGCGACACACTATGGACCAAAGGGCGCAGAAAGCGACGCAACGGTAAAAAAACAGACATTTAACAAATTCGACAGCAATTCTTCACAATTGATGTCTGCCAGCTCGGATATTACATTTGAGTGGCTGGATGGTATACCTGGTCAATCTGATCAAAGTGGTGTTGCGCACTGGTATGCACCGGTAGATGATACGACCGGAGCGTACAAAGACTTGAGATTTGGTACTATCCCATATCAATCAGACGGAACTCTGGATGCGTCAGCGATGAATAAGTATCTGGATTTCAAGCTGTATTATGCTTATAACGACACTCCAACAGCAAAATGTATTTATCTGGAGCTGGTGGATGGACAAGGGAGGAAGACAGGAGACTGGTTATCCGGAAAGCTATACGGAAACACAACCCTTAAGGGAAACGAATGGAATACCCTGACGGTTGATTTAAGCAAATTAACTACAGAAGAGGGTTTTGACTATACCAAGATAAAATCCATCAAATTTAATTACAGCTATTCCAGAAACATATATCTGGATGACTTTGTATTCCGATCCGGCGTGCAGGTAACGCAGCATATCGGATTCGAGGTGGATCAGGAAACCATTCCGGATTATGGTTCTGCTACATCCGGAAACCTGAAGAAGCCAAAGGGTGCAGTCTATTCTCTGAGTGATTCCTCCAGTACAGATACCGGAGTGATTGAAGAAGATGGAACCTTTGTACTGGCGGATGGTCAAACCGCAACCTTCCGAAATCAGTTCCGCCGCGGCAGCTACATTTCCGTGAAGGAGGAAATAGATTCACCTGCATTTGATACAAGCTGGAGCCTGTATGAAAACGGACATATAGTTGACAAGGTAACCAAAACGGGAAGCACAAACAAGGTAACGATTATATCAGGGCAAAAGGTTTCCAACGTATCCGGAACGCAGATCAAGGATGGCAGACAAGAGGTACATACGGAGGAGAATGAAAACACCGGATATCCTTCGACGCAATGGGCAAATAAAGGTCAAACCGAGGATACCATCGTGTTCCGTTCCTACGATAATCCGGATAATGAAAACGGTGTTACAAAATTAAAAGCGGTATTTGTAAATAAAGTCAAGGTTGGTTCTCTTACGATCAAAAAGGAACAGACGGAGGGTTCAGATGAGCTGAAAGGAACTTATACTTTTCAGGTTAAATTTACAAATGTCGCAGGAATGTCCCTGGAAAAGGGAGAATCCATTACGACAACCTTTACCTTAAAGAAGGGAAAATCCCATAAGATTTCAGGAATTCCCATCGGAACAGATTATGAGATTACAGAAGTAAAACCGACAGATGGAACTACCCTGAAGAAGGTTTTGATCAGTAACGATGGAACAAGCTTTAAAGATGATACATCCTTTAAAGTAGAGAAAGGCTCCGTAAACGGAACCATTACAGCGGATGCAACAAATCCTGTTGTAGAATTTCAAAATAATAATAAACCGACCGGCAGCATCGTTGTAACCAAAAAATGGAAAAATACAGATGGCACTGAGATTACGGATCGGAGCCAGCTTCCGGGCAGTATTTACCTGCAGCTGCAGAGAAAAGAGAAAGATAATGAAGCTGCGGTGTGGGAAGCAGTTGACTATTCCGGCAATATCTCAGAAAAAAATTGGGTTGAAGTTACTCCCAAGTATAGTGGTTCATCATCCTACGTTTGGTCTTATCCCTTTATGGATCTGGAACAATATGTGGACAGCGCAGCAGATCCTAAAGTTCGGTGGATCTATCGGGTTATGGAAGTGAATGACAAAGGAGAGGTGATTGATTCCGACGGGACATACACTGTGGATGAAAAAACCTATCGAGTGACCTATTCCATGGATGCTACGGCAGGCACAACAACAGATCCGACAAAAACAGGCATTGAACTTGCAGCTTTTGCAACAGCCGATGTCAAGCAGCCGACGGTGAATATGACAGTGACCAATACCTATTTGGAAGAGCTGAACCTGAAAATTACGAAAAAGGGTAAAAACACAACGGACGAATTGCTTTCCGGTGTACAGTTTAAGCTGGAGAAGAAGAATCCGGATGGAACGTGGTTTGAACCAGTCGGTAGTCTGCAAATTACTGGAGATAAAGGCGACGATAAAGGCATTGCCACCTTTACAAAACTCGGTCAGGGAACCTACAGACTGATAGAAACAAAGGCTGCAGAGGGCTACAACCTGTTGGGTGATTCGATCTTAATTGAGATTAATGAATCGAATCAGGTGAAATGGAAGATGGAGAAGGAAAAAGATGACCACTGGGAGTCAATAACTCCAATAACTATAGAGGGAGACAATGTAATTCCTCTCACCATCTACAACACAAAGCAGCTGATCCTTCCTGCAACAGGAGGATCCGGGTTTGGATTGGTTACTATGGGAGGCATTGCGCTGATGGCGCAGGCAATCCTTATGGGTACATACTTCACGCTGCAATGCAGAAAGGGGGACGATAAGCTTCGTAAAAAGAGATAGTACCCCCAAAGGTATGAAACACAGGCTGTTGGAGCAGGGGCTTATGTCCGGCAGCTGCATAAGGAGAAAACCTTAAAAACAAAGTACGGAGCCAAACGTACAAAGCAGGAGAAGTAAAAAATATTTCGGCTGTCCCAAACACAAAAGGACAGCCGGACAAAAAAGGAGAATGCAACAATGAAGAGAATGAAAAAGCTTCTGACAGGGCTCCTGACCCTGGCGATGACATTGTCGATGATGACAATGACGGCATTTGCGGCTGAAGGCGGTTCGACTGCCACAACGACCAAAATGCCGACGATTGATACGAGGAAGGATGTTTCTTTAACAATTCATAAGTATGAATATAATGGAAATTTGAAACCAGATGGAACGGGTAGTGCAACGGATGTAAACAATGTTCCGGCTGGTGAGAATGGTGCAAAACCGTTATCAGGTGTACAATTTACAATCTGGAAAGTAGCTGATTTAGCTGATTATTATGGCGAGGATGGAGCTGTATTGCCAAAGGTAGAGGATTTTGAACTTACCGGGAAAGGTGATGCAGCTGAATTAAAGAAAAAAGGAAGTACAACTCCATTCAGTGGCAAAATTTCAAAAGAAACAGTTAATGGAGTAATCACCTTTGATGGGCCCAAGGTTACCCAAGGCTTATATTACGTTAGCGAAACCAATGCTCCTGCAAACGTAACAGGGAAAACTGACGATTTCCTTGTATCCCTGCCTATGACAAACGTAGAGGGAAATGACTGGATTTATGATGTGCATGTATTCCCCAAAAACAAGACTACTTACGGTGGAGTAACACTTGTTAAGCAGGGAAAAGAAGGAACTAAGGCGGCAGTATCTCTGGAAGGTGCAGAATTTATCCTGCAGATGAAAGATAAAGAGGCTACTACTGCAAAATGGGATTATTTAAAATATGATGATTCTAGTACTAGTGCTAAATGGACTTATACTGGTGTGGCACCGACAGATGCAACAAAATTTAAAACAGACAGCAATGGTCAGATCAACGTAAAAGATCTGACAGCCGGAACATACCGCTTTATCGAGGTTAGCGCACCCAATGGTTACATTATGGATGGCACAAAGAAATATCAGTTTACGATTGATACTGACGGAAAAGTTACCTGGGAAGAAGATGCAAACGTAGGTGGAATCGGAACAACATCCAATGTAGGAGGAACGCATAGTGCAATCGTTACCATTACAAACGAAAAGCCCGACACAGAAAAATTTGTAATGGATCGGAAAAGTAAAGATTGGGAAGCTGACGCAGATTATAGAGTAGGCGCTGTGGTTCCTTACTTAATCAGAGTTGACGTGCCTTCCAATGTTGCAAAGTTAAAAACCTTTAAGCTGACAGATACAATGAAAAATTTGACATATAAAGATGGCAGCTTTAAGATTTATAATACGAAAGCAACAGATTACACAGGCACAGCTCCGATTTTAACAGGAATCACACCTACTGTATCTGGTAAAACCTGGGAAATCGAATTTAACACCGTGGGCACAGATGGAACAATCACTTCCTCTGTTGAAGCCTATAAAGGACAGTCCATTTACATTTATTTCGAAGCAACCTTAGATAATAATGCAGCGATGACAGAAGCTGGTAACCCGAATAATATTACATTAGATTATTCCAATGCAATTTATCCGACAGGGGATCCCAGTAACCCGAATGATGGAAAGGATCCGATAGTCGATTACATTAAGGATGTTGTCAATGTATTTACCTTTGGAATTGATGTTCTCAAGTTAGATGGCGAAGCTACTACTCCTAATACTCCACTGGATGGTGTTACATTTGATTTGTATCGTGTAAAGGATGGAGTAAGCCTTCCTGCAGCTCCTGCTAAAGTTACAGAAGCATGGCTGAAAACTGCGGGCAATGCTGTAAAAATTGGTTCCAAAACGACTGGTGCAGACGGTAAATTGTCCTTTGAGGGTCTTGATAACGCAACCTACTATCTGGTTGAGACACAAACAAAGGCTGGTTATAACCTGTTAAAAGAGCCCTACAAAGCAGTATTAAACCTTACAGCCACATTTACTAAAGAAACAACGAAAAAGATTACGACAGATTCTGTGAATGAAACAGTAACCACAGAGACAACAACAACAACTATTTATGGTACAGGAGCTGGAGTTGGAACAACTAACGGTAAATTCGTGGTAACCGTTAAGAACTACAAAGGCTTCACCCTTCCCACCACCGGTGGCATCGGTACCTTCGTATTCACCTTCGCTGGTATTGCCATGATGGCAGCAGCAGTGATCCTGCTGATCACCAGCAAGAAGAAAAAAGCAGAGTAATTCAGACAGATAACTCTTTTGTTATCTCTTCTATGGATACTGCGAAGCTGTTGTGAAGTACAGCTGCAATTTTATCAGCAACGGGTCTGTATCGCGTTTCGTGTGCGCGAGAACAGATACCGGCACAGGACGGGGGTCACGTCCCGCCCTGTGCATCGCTCCTTCAGAACCCCCTTTCCCCCTGAACGGAGCGATACTGCGGTGATCGCCGTCGGTCTTAGAAACCGGCTGCGGCTGCGGTAATCGGGAAAGAAAAATTTGGGATTTTCTTTTCCGTGTTGTGTTTTCCCATTCCCTTCCTGAAAAGGACATCCGGGCGCTCTCCCGTGCCCTTGGATGTCCACGAAAAAACGGCGCAGAGAAAATGCAGAAGCGGCGGCTGCCGCAGGCCTTTGATCTGTGCCTTTCCTTATAAAATGTCCGGAGGTTACTGTCATGGATAAAAAAAGAGCATGGTTTATCGCGATATTGTTTTTTTCAGGTCTGTGTCTGACGCTGTATCCCTTTGTCAGCAACCTGATCGCCCAGTCCCATGCAAGTCAGGCAATCGCCCCCTATGATGAGCAGGTTGCAGAGATGGATCAGGAACAGATCGA
>ERZ825324.4729-NODE-4729-length-10992-cov-3.073969_pt1 | contig 10992 bp, 7 predicted proteins | sample MGYA00519859_ERZ825324 | MGnify/ENA primary metagenome ERZ825324 (study PRJEB31778, sample SAMEA3449198) | human gut metagenome | biome: human gut; feature: human-associated habitat; material: faeces | place: United Kingdom | collected 2010/2012 ... | reverse complement strand
TATGACGGCGCAGGCCACGAGAGCCGCGAAGATGATCCAGAGACGTTTGATTATCTTTTTTGTGCGGGGCTTGATTGAGTTCGCACTTGTCTTTGACGAAGTCTTTGATGCTGAGTTGTTTGATGTTGCCATAGTGATATGGTAAAGTTAACTTACAAAGTTAACACTTCTCGTTCAATTATGCAACAGCACTATCGGCGACGGGAATGAGCAATAAGTAATTAGCAATGACTAATGAGTAATTAGCGATTAGTGATTTGCTTTTGCCCGGGGCGGAAACGGAGGCTCCCGACGCAGCGGTGACCGGGTCGGGAGTCGTGTTGACGGGTTTAGAGCCGTCAGAGTATTGTTTGCCTATTGGCGTGGTTTCTTATTTGAGGGCGTCTTTTACAGCGTCGTTGGGAACCATGTCTTCTTTGAAGACGTAAGCGCCTGTCTTGGGAGATTTCACCATTTTGATGACTTTGCTGTATGTGCGGCCTTCACCTTTCTGAAGTGATGCGACGGTTTTCTTTGCCATATCTCAGTGCCTTATTTTATTTCTTTGTGAACGGTTACACGCTTAAGGATGGGGTTGTATTTCTTAAGCTCAAGTCTCTCTGTTGTGTTCTTGCGGTTTTTGGTAGTGATATATCGTGATGTGCCGGGCATACCGCTTGCCTTGTGTTCGGTGCATTCGAGTATTACCTGCACGCGATTGCCTTTAGCTTTCTTTGCCATCGTCGATTAAAATGCTAAATATTTGATTTCCGTTAAATAACCCTTCTGAGCTGCTTCCTTGATAGCTGCGTCAAGGCCCTTCTTGTTGATGGTGCGGAGACCTGCTGCCGAGAGAGTCAGCGAGATCCACATCTGCTCCTCCACCCAGTAGAACTTCTTGCGGAAGAGGTTGACATTGAATTTGCGCTTGGTGCGGCGCTTCGAGTGCGACACATTGTTGCCCACCATTGCTTTCTTGCCCGTGATTTGACAAATCTGTGACATGGCTTTTGTGTTATTTAGTCTTTGTTAATTATTTGAAGCGGTTGGATTTACGCAGCAGCCTCCACGCTCTCATATCGGCTCCGGGCGCATCATTTTCCGGAGCCTTTTGTGCAGAGGCCCGCAAATCAGAGTGCAAAGTAAGTAATTTTTCAGCTAACCGCCAAACATTTCGCCATTTTTCAGTAATTTTGCCGGTGCAATGGAAAGTCAGACGCCTCTGGAAGGCAATCTCAACAGGCTCGCCACAGGGGGCATCGCCCGTCTGCTGTGGGACTACAGCCTGCCTGCGGTGGTGGGCATGGTGGTGATGTCGCTGTATAATGTCATCGACCGCATATTCATAGGCCAGGGGGTGGGCACCGAAGCGATAGCCGGGCTGGCCATCACGTTTCCTGTGATGAACGTATCGTCGGCCATAGGCGTGCTCATAGGCGCGGGAGCCTCGGCAAGAGTATCCATAATGCTCGGCGCGTCCGACCGGCGCGGGGCGCAGCTCGTGCTCGGCAACGCGCTGGTGCTTATAGTGGTCAACGCGCTGGTCTACCTCACGGTGTTCCGCATTTTCCTCGATGACATACTCCTCGCTTTCGGAGCCAGCCAGGCCACTCTGCCCTACGCCCACGACTTCATGGCCTGGATATTGCCCGGCATGCTCGTGATGAACATATCCTTCAGCTTCAACAACATCATGCGCGCCTCGGGCTATCCCAAGCGGGCCATGCTGACCATGTTTTTAGGCGCGGGCATCAACGTGGTGCTCGCCCCGCTGTTCATATTCGCCCTCGGCTGGGGCATCAAGGGCGCGGCCATAGCCACCGACATTTCGATGACATGCTCCATGGTGTTTGTGATGGTGCATTTCTTCAGGCCTGAGAGCAATCTGCGGTTCACACGCGGCATCTATCGCCTCAGGTGGCGCATCATCACGGGCATCATCGGCATCGGAGCAGCCCCGAGCCTCGTCAACCTGGCAGGAAGCGCCATCAATGTCATCGTCAACAAGACACTCTACGCCTACGGCAGCGACAATGCCGTGGCCGCCGCCGGCATATTCACCACCTACACCTCTCTGCTGGTGATGATCGTGGTGGGACTCTGCCAGGGCATGCAGCCGATACTGGGCTACAACTACGGCGCAGGCCTTCACGGACGTCTGCGCCGCTGCTACTGGCTCGCCACCGCGGTAGCCACGGCAGTAGTCACCACCGGATGTGCTTTCGGCCTTATATGGCCCGACCTCATAGCCAGGGCATTCACCACCGACGCCGAACTGATCGCCGTCACCTCGCGGGCGATGTCGCTCGCCCTGCTCGCATTCTGGATGGTGGGATTCCAGATAGTCTCGACAACCTTCTTCCAGTCGATAGGCAAAGCCGGAAAGTCGATATTTCTCAGCCTTACGCGCCAGGTCATCTTCCTCATACCGCTGCTGCTGACCCTCCCCGGCATGCTCGGGCTCGACGGGATATGGCTGTCATTCCCCACCAGCGACGTCCTCGCCACCGTGGTCACGGCTCTGCTGATCGCATGGCAGCTGCGCCGCCTCCCCGCTGCCGCCTCACGATAGGCGGCGCACTTTCCGGGGCAAGACGATGCATATCACAGCGACAAGAATCAGCAGCATTGTGACCGAAACCACCAGGCGGAAACCGGTCGTCTCAGATCCGAGACCCTCACCGAAAGGATACAGAGCATTGACCATACTCGAGAAATCCCACAATGTCGAAGCCACGGTAAGCACCGTCAGCAGTGTCAGCAGAGAATTGAGCCTGCGGTCGGACGCCTTGCTGCGCTCCTCGTTGCTCGCCCTTATGCTCGCCTGAAGCAATCGGCGCTCCTGCGCTATGTCGAGAGCCCTGTCGATAGCCTTGTCGATCTCGCCCGGCATGAAATTATAGCTGATGCGGTTGAAACAGTAGCGACGCTCAAACTCATTGAGTTCCTCCTCAAGCTGATCGCCCCTCTCCGGACAGGCCCTGAAACGCATATTCTGCCGGTAAAGAAAATATTTGCAAAACAGACTGTGCATATATATCTTGCCGAAATAATCGTCGCACCAATTGCCCACCATCCAGTCGGGCACATCTCCGGCCAGGATGGTGAAAGTGTCGAAAAGGGCGAGGGCGCTCCAGTTGTTGTAAAAGCTCAGCTTATGATCCCTGATCGTCGAATCGAGATAGGCGGCCGAGATCTCGGCCGGATCAGACGGATCATATGGAGCCACCCGCGAGAGAGACCCGAGCTGAAACAGAGTGGCGTCGGCCGCCACGGCTCCGACACCGTCGGCTGACAGGCAGCGCACTATCTGAAACACTTTCAGCTTGTTGCCGCTTTCCATCATGCCTGCCGACATGTCGAGTCCCAGCGAGTTTCTGATCTGGCACAGACCGGCTGCCACGGCTTCCGAAGCCTCCGGACGGCTCCTGAGCCGCGACAGAAACAGAGTGAAAGCATTGAGATCATCGCCCTCAAGATCCACTTCAACCGCATACAGCGCCATGCCAAGCGGCATCATGCACAGGCGCATGCCGCGCAGCCGGGCCGTGCAGCCTGCATCCGCGGCAACCACGTCATCAACCGGCACTTGCGGGGCATATACGACACTGAATGTCGTCACCGGACAGCTGCCGCCGTCACCGAGCCAGAAATCCACGAATTCCGGGTAATAAAACCGCCTGTATTCGTCTACATCGTTGCGGGTGCAAACCTCACGCGACCATCCGGAGGAAGCCAGCGAAAGCCCTGCCTGTTCAGGCGCCACTGTGGTGCTGAAATAGCCGCACAGAAAACATTTGTCAACAAATCTCGTCATGATATTGCAAATCTAACACCTTAATTTCATATTTGCAAAAACAATTTGTAACTTTGCGAAAAGCTACTACATACCCCTCTTTCCTACCGACACTAATGCCATCGACATCCTCACCGCAAGACAGCAGCACGCACACATCAGGCGACGGACAAAGACCGCCCGGCACAGACTCCCTCATCGGCCGCAGCATCGACAGCCTGCCCTTCACCATGGCCAATCCCCTCTCACGATCGGAACGGGCCCGCGCCGAGGGCGACTACAAGGAGGCGCTCATCAACCTGCTCGACTTCTTCGAAATGACCGTGCAGTGGCTCAACTGCTATCTTATCTCCCGGCTGTCGGAGATGATGCCCCAGGCCGACGGCGCCGCCAGAAAAGCGCTCCAGCGCACGGTCGGCACCATCGACGCCAAGCGACCGCTGTCGTTCGGCGACCACGTCAATGAGCTACTCCATCAGCTCATGGCAGCCGCCGTGCGCATGACGCCCGGCGATCCGCTCGTCAAGGCCCTCTCCGCTCATGTAGTGTCATCGCGATTCAACATCCTTGCCGGATCAGCCCGGCAGAGAGGAGTGGTGAAAGTGCGCAACGACTTCAAGGGCCACAGCACATCGCTCGCCCAGACCTTCTATCGTCAGGCGCTCGAAAGTCTCTCGCCCCACCTGGAGGCCATGCTGCTCGGACTCGAACCGCTCCACAGATACTCATTCTACGCCGCCGACCATGCCGGCCATCTGCTCGACGCCCGATGCAGCGGCGACACCCTCGCGCCCGCAGGCATCGACGCGCCACGCCAACCGGGCCATTATTACGTAGAGGCCGACGACGGCCGTCTGTGCGATCTGTGGCCGCTGGCCATCGTCAGCGACGACGGCTACATATTCCTGTTTCAGACACTGAAAGACGACAGCATATGCTACGAGTCTTCAAGCCAGATGGTCCACCGCTTCGAGACCGAAGAATTCAACGCCCCGATGGATGCGGCTCTGGGACGCATACTGCCGTCGTTCGACGTGGCCCGCGAGGCCAACTGGCAAGAGATCACGGCCGCTTCCGCCGAGCATTCGCGGGCGTATCTGCTGCAGGTGCAGAAAGAGAAGAAATTCAGCAGCGAACTATTTGTCGACCGACGCGAACTGAGCGCCACCTTCAGGCAGTTTGTCAGCGATCCGTCGCGCACACTCCTCGCACTGCCGGGAGAGGCCGGACAAGGGAAGACCAACCAGCTGTGTCATTGGACATCAGAGCTGTTGCGCGACGGCAAAGCGGTGATGATATTCAACTGCTCCGAACTCGGCGCCCGCGGACTCCCGGCAATGATGCGCGACATACTCCACACAAGCCGGCGGCGCAGCATAGAGAAAGTGCTCGAATCACTCCATTCCAAAGCCGACGAGGCCGGAGAGAACATCTGTTTTCTTTTCGACGCCCTCAACGAATGCCTCAGCTATACGCTCGACGACGGGTCGGCCGACAGCGACGGCCCCACGGCCCTGTTCCGCGATATAGTCACGCTTCTCGTCAGAACCGACCGCCCGCGCTTCAAGGTTGTGGCCACGTGCCGCAGCTTTACGTGGGAAAACCGCATAGTACCCGCCGTACGTCCCGACCCGCTACTGAATTACAAACCTGAGGGCAGCGACGGATACAGCGTCGGAGGATTCAGCGCCGAGGAGACAGAGGAAGCCTACAGGATCTATGGCAAGCTCTACCAGATGGGGTCGGAATTCGACACCATCGACCCCCGGATACTGCTGCGCCTGCGCGATCCGCTGACACTGAAATACGCCTGCGGCAATAATGTCGGCAAGCCCTTCAAGGATGATCCCGGCGAATTCACTTCCATGAGACTCTTCGCCACCATGACCGACGACATCTGCCACAGATCGTTCGCCGGACATCTGCAGTGCATGCTGCTCGACGAACTTGCCGACCGCCTGTTGCAGAGCTATCTCTCCGGAGAGCCTTCCAGCCACATCCCTGCCCCGGCGCTCCGGCAGGCATTGACCGACGATGCTTCTCCTCTCCACCGGCTCGCCACGATGATCTACAGCCCGTCAGGCGGCGTCAGCGTGGCCTACGCGGAGCTGCTGCGCAACCCCGAGCGACCGATTCTCAAGGAGAGCGTGCGTACGCTTGCGGGAGGCGAACGCTCCACTGTGGTTGAATTCATCTACGAGCGATTTCTCGAATACACCCTGTGTCTGGCTTTCAGACGGAAGTTTGCCCCGCAATGCCCCATGGCCGCAGACTATCTCGCCGTGCTCGACAGCGTCGACGCCAATGTGGTGCTGTTAGGAGCGCTCCGCAACTCCATGCTCATGGATATCGCCGAAGACCGCTACGCTACCCTGCTGGAACTGATAGGACGCCACAGCACGCGCACCGACGTGATGCAGCTCACCAACGACGTCATCGACGTGCTTATCCGCGAGAACTACGAGCCTCAGCTCTTCAAGCTCCAGCAGCGAATGCTCGACGCGATGCCCGACGACGTCACACTGATAGGAAATTACAACGACACGCAGCGGCGCATCGCGGCAGCAGAGGCCACCCCCGAACTGATCGCTGCCCACCGAAACCTCAGCGCACGCCTGGCACCGGTGAAACGCCTCAGATCGGCAGCCTCGGTATCGCTCGCCAACATGCTGCTCAGCGACTATTTCAACGAGGATCTCTACGCCGTCAGTCCGTTGCAGCTCATGTGGAGGCTGATGGAGGACAGCATCACCGACGTCAGCGACGAGGCATGCAAACAGGCTTATTACCTTTCACGACGCCGCTTCACCCGGGGAGGCGCTCCGCTGCGCGAGAACCTGACAGCCCGGATCGTGCGCGAGATGTTTGACGACATTCAGTCGCGCAGCATTCCCGCCAATCTGGCTGGACGACGCCGGCGGCGCAGGATGATACGTTTCATAGAGACCGGCGTAAGGCTCGCAGTGCTACTGATCATCGACGCATGCATGGCCCCGCAGCCCGACGACGCACTCGCGTCCGACATGCTGGCACGGATCCGCGGTATCGCCTCATACGCCACCATGCGGTTTGCCGTCGTACGCCTCGCCATGCCGTTCCTGCAGACTGTGATGCGCCGGCAGATCACATTCCAGAGCGAATACGTCAACAACGCCATCGAATATATGAGCTATTGGGACGACAGCGTGGTGCCTCCCGAATCAGGCGACGAGGGGACATGGAGCCGTCCGCTTCTTGGCGAAGCGATGCGTTTTGTCGGACATTACGGACGCGTCAGCCGCGGACTGACCGACGGAGCCGACGAGGCTGCCGAATTCGCCGCATGCGCCCCTGCCGTAATCGACGCCTACCGCCGGGGATGCAGCTTCTCATATTTCGTGCTTGAACGGATACTCGTAGTGATGGGGACGGCATCCTGGGCCAACATACGCCCCCTGATAACGACTCTGCTCGACCCGTCGCACCGGCGCGGCCCCTGGAGCGACTATTCGCAGATGTCGATACTCTACGTGCTCTATCAGGTGCAGAAGCACTCCGCGGCCGACAACCAAGAGATACTTGACATCTACACCCGCGAGGCAGCCGACTGGACCCGCCGGTGTCGCGGCCGATTCAAAGGGCGCAACAGCGAGAAGGCCAATCCCACCGGACTCTACAAGCGCAACGTCATGAACTGGTATGGCGCCGTCTACTGCTGTCACACAGGCGACGGGATCGCCCGCGGCGGCGACAGCCGCTGCGCTCCGCTTTTCTACGAGCTCATAGATCAGGCCATCGCGTCAGACGACCGCGAGATGCTCCTGCATCTGCTCGACAGCATCTCCGAAATGATAGGCGACTGCGGACTGATCGAACTGCCTCTGCAACTCATGCGCCACATACTTGGCTCCTACGGCAGAGCCGAGGATGTCAGGCGCATTGACGCGGCTCCGTCAGCCAATCCGGCGCACGATGGAAAGACCCTCGTCAAACAGGCCGGCCTCGTGCTCAGCATGGCCCACCGATACTTCCCGGCCCGCACGCGCCGGTTTCTGCAGAGCGAGCTCGCAGGCCTTTCATTCCCTGGAGTAGCCACCTACCGGGAGGAGATACTCGGCAACATCGGCGACACCGAGAAACTGAGCGACCTCTTCACCTACCGTTTCGGCAACTTTCTCATGTGGTCGCTGCTCAACAGCGAAGCCGTCGACCGATTCGCCACCGAGGCCATCTGCGCCGCACCGGGATCGCGCGATTGCTTTCAATGGTATGACAACGTGGTGCGCATCCTCTGCCGCCATCTATTCAATATAAAGATATGAAATCTAAGACACTTGCACTTATCGGAGCAGGCACTGCCTGCATAGCGCTCGGCTACGCGGCATGGTGTGCCGCCCCCGGGATATTCGTCAGCAAAGGAGTCAGCCCGGAGCGCGCCCGGCGCCTGACCGTCGTGGCCCATCGCGGAGGAGCCGGGATAGCCCCGGAAAACACACTCGCGGCGATGGAATGCGGCATCGCATCAGGCGCTGACATGCTCGAGATAGACATACATCAGACTGCCGACGGCATTCTGGTAGTGTGTCACGACCCGACAGTCGACCGCACGACCGACGGACACGGGAAGATCTCCCGAATGACGCTCCGGGAGATCCGGGAGCTGCACATCGTAGACAAATGCGGAAAGGTGACCGACCAGCATATTCCGACACTCGACGAAGTGCTGACTCTGGTAGGCGACCGCGCCCGGCTGCTTATCGAGGTCAAGCATGCCCGAGGAGAATATCCCGGTATTGAACGCCGCCTGGTCGAGACGATCCGCAGCCACGAGGCCGAGGAGAGGGTGACCGTCCAGAGCTTCAACGACGAAGTGTTGCTGACCACACACAAGATTGCTCCCCGCCTGCGTCTTGAAAAACTGCTGATATGCCGCATGCGCGGATTGCCGCTGATCATCGACACCGGCCTCTCGCGGTTTGACTATGACAGATACAGCCACGTGTCTTCGTTTAATTTCTATTCAGGATCGGTCACACGCGGCCTGGTCGACGACATACACGCCCACGGCAAGGAAGTCAAGATATGGACTCTCGACTCTCCCGCATCCGCTCCCGATCTTCCTGTCGACGGGATAATCACCGACCGACCCGACCTGTGGCGCTGAATACCGGGGCGCTTTCTGCAGCACCCGACGACCCGACACGGAGTAAAGCAGCCGAAAAAGTCAGAATGTATTTTTCGCCAAAAAATCACGAAAAATTTGCAACTTATAGAAATATTGGCTACATTCGCTCTGTAAATCATACCTTTGGAAATTTTACCTTAACAATACAATAACATGAGCTACTTGAAATTTGATAAAAACCTCATGATTAATCTGGAGCAAAGTCTCATGAAAGAGATGCTCCGCACCAATCAGTCAGGCGCTTATCATTGCACTTCGGTGGTAGACTGCAACACCCGCAAACAGCACGGCATGCTCGTAATCCCCATCCCCGAGATGGGCAATTCGTCACATGTGCTCCTGTCGTCGCTCGACTGCACTGTCATCCAGCACGGCGCGGAGTTCAATCTCGGACTCCACCGCTACAGCGGCGGCGTCTACAGCCCCAACGGACACAAATACATCCGTGAGTTTGACTGCGAGAGCGTGCCGCGTACCACCTACCGCGTGGGAGGAGTGATCCTCACCAAGGAGAAGATGTTCATCTCCCACGAAAACCGCATTCTGGTGCGTTACACACTCGTAGAAGCACACTCCCCCACAACCCTGCGTTTCCGCCCTATGCTCGCATTCCGCGAGGCCAACGCCCTCGTGATGGCCAACGACGCCATCAACACCCAGGTCGACGACGCTCCCAACGGAGTGAGCTGCTGTCTCTATCAGGGCTACCCGAGGCTCTTCATGCAGTTCAACCACAAGCCCGAATGGCATTATCAGCCCAACTGGTACAACGGCTTCGAGTATCTCAAGGATCTGGAGCGCGGAGTGCCCTACACGGAAGACCTCTGGGTGCCTGGCTATTTTGACATACCTATTAAAAAAGGCGAGTCGATCATATTCTCGGCCGGCGTCAGCGAAGTGTCGCCGCGCTCGCTCAGCAAGATGTATGAGACTGAAATCGCCACCCGCACCTGCCGCACATCGTTCTTCAACTGTCTGAAAAACGCCGTCAAGCAGTGCTATTTCAAGGACAAGGACGGAATGTTCCTCCTCTCGGGATACCCCTGGGGCAAAGTGCTCGCGCGCAACACCTTCATGGCGCTTCCCGGGGCCACCATCGCCATCAACCACCGCGAGGATTTCGAGGCCATCATGGAGAGCGGACGGCAGGCGCTCGTCCACTTCATGAACACAGGCGAGCTATCGCCCCGCATCAGCGGCATCGACCTCCCCGACATACCTCTCTGGTGCGTCTGGGCGCTTCAGCAATATGCCAAAGCCTACGGCAAGGACGACACCCTCAAGCGCTACCTCCCCTTCATCAGGGAGATCATGGAGTATATCCTGTCCAACCGTCACCCCAACCTGCGGGTGGAGGACAACGGACTGGTCTACTCCATCGGCACAGCCACGCCGGTCACCTGGATGAACGCATCGCTCTACGGACGTCCGCTCGTGCCTCGTTCAGGCTACATGGTGGAGTTCAACGCCCTCTGGTATAATGCGCTGATGTGGTGCGCCGCTCTCACCGAGGAACTGCCTGAAGGAGAAGCTCCGCAGCGCCAGCTCTGGATCGACACGGCCGAAAAGCTCAAATACGCGTTCATCGACACGTTCCTCAACGACTACGGCTATCTCTACGACTACGTCAACGGCACGTATGCCGACCCGTCGGTGCGCCCCAACATGGCCGTGGCCATCGGCCTCGACTACTCGCCGCTCGACCGCCGTCAGCGCAAGGGAGTGCTCGATGTCGTCACACGCGAGCTCCTCACCCCCAAGGGACTGCGCACGCTGTCGCCGAAAAGCTTCGGCTACCGTCCGTTCTACCTCGGATCGCCCGAAGAGCGCGAGATGGCGCTCCACAACGGCCCCGCACGCCCCTGGCTCTTCGGCTTCTACGCCGATGCATATCTGCGCGTGTTCGGAGTGAGCGGCGTCGGCTACCTCGACCGCATGCTCATCGGCTTCGAGGACGAGATGCCCAACGGCTGCATCGGCTCGCTCTCGCAGCTCTATGACGGCAACCCGCCCTTCAGCGGCCGCGGCGCCATATCTCACGCCACAAACGTGG
>ERZ825324.4728-NODE-4728-length-10993-cov-3.663467_pt1 | contig 10993 bp, 7 predicted proteins | sample MGYA00519859_ERZ825324 | MGnify/ENA primary metagenome ERZ825324 (study PRJEB31778, sample SAMEA3449198) | human gut metagenome | biome: human gut; feature: human-associated habitat; material: faeces | place: United Kingdom | collected 2010/2012 ... | reverse complement strand
TAGGACGCAAGATTTTCATTCTTGAAAGAGGAGTTCGATTCTCCTATGGGCTACATAATTTTCCCCCTTAATTGTTTCTGGACTGATGCGCCGTGAGGTGCGTCAATCCTTTTTTTTGTATCCGTCGGGTGGACAAAGCGGCCGCGCGACGGGCGTCACGCGGATAAAATTTGACGGCTTGCCGACTTTTGATTAATTTTGTAGCTGGCAAATACAGAATCGGAAATATATACATAACATCCTACAATGGAATACAATCATAAGGAAATAGAGAAGCGGTGGCAGGCCTACTGGAAGGAGCATGGCACCTACCGCACCAAGGAGGATCCTTCGCGCGAGAAGTTCTATGTGCTCGACATGTTCCCTTACCCTTCGGGCGCGGGACTTCACGTAGGCCATCCGCTGGGCTATATAGCCTCCGACATATATTCGCGCTACAAACGTCTGCGCGGCTACAATGTGCTTCATCCGATGGGCTACGACGCCTATGGTCTGCCTGCCGAGCAGTATGCCATACAGACCGGGCAGCATCCGGAGGTGACGACCGTAAACAATATCAACCGCTACCGGAGCCAGCTCGACAAGATAGGGTTCAGCTACGACTGGGACCGCGAGGTGCGCACATGCTCGCCCGACTACTACAAGTGGACGCAGTGGGCGTTCATCCAGATGTTCAACTCCTATTACGACACCGCGCTCGACAAGGCTATGCCGATCAACCGGCTTGAGGAGCATTTCGCGGAGCATGGCTCCGAAGGGGTCGCGGCGGCATGCGGCGAGGAGCTGACGTTCACGGCCGACGAATGGAAGGCAATGGGCGCGAAGCGGCGGTCGGACACGCTGATGAACTACCGCATAGCCTATCTGGGCAACACGATGGTCAACTGGTGTCCGAAACTCGGCACGGTGCTCGCCAACGACGAGGTGAGCGAGGGTGTGTCGATACGCGGCGGATATCCGGTGGAGCAGAAACTGATGTATCAGTGGTGTCTGCGTGTATCGGCCTATGCCCAGCGGCTGCTCGACGGTCTGGAGAAACTCGACTGGACCGACTCGCTCAAGGAGACGCAGCGCAACTGGATAGGCCGTTCGGAGGGCGCCGAGATGAAGTTTGCCATCGACGGACGCGCTGACGGACTCGCACTGGAGATATTCACCACGAGGGCCGATACGGTGTTCGGCGTCACGTTCATGGTGCTTGCCCCTGAGAGCGAATATGTGGCCCAGGTGACCACCCCGGAGCAGAAAGAGGCGGTGGACAGCTATATAGAAAGCATTCGCCACAAGACGGAGCGCGAGCGCATGATCGACAAGAAGGTGAGCGGAGTGTTTACCGGCGCGTATGCGGTCAATCCGCTGACGGGAAAGCACATACCGGTGTGGGTGAGCGACTACGTGCTTGCCGGCTACGGCACCGGCGCCATCATGGCCGTGCCTGCCCACGACAGCCGCGACTACGCTTTCGCGCGCCATTTCGATCTGCCGATAGTGCCTCTTATCGAGGGCGCCGACGTCAGCGAGCAGAGCTTCGACGCCAAGAGCGGCCGAATGATCAATTCGGCCGGCGCCGATCTGGATCTCAACGGCATGGAGGTGAAGGATGCCATCAAGGCCACCAAGGAGTACATATCGCGCAAGGGGATAGGCAAAGTCAAGGTCAACTACCGCCTGCGCGACGCCATCTTCTCGCGCCAGCGCTACTGGGGCGAGCCGTTCCCCGTCTACTACAAGGACGGCGTGCCTCACATGCTTCCGGAAGAGAAGCTGCCGCTTGAGCTGCCGGAGGTCGACAAGTTCCTGCCTACCGAGACCGGCGAGCCTCCGCTGGGACGCGCCAAAAACTGGACGACTCCCGAGGGTTATCCCCTGGAGCTCTGCACGATGCCCGGATTCGCCGGATCGTCGGCCTACTATCTGCGATATATGGATCCGCACAACGGCGATGCTCTCGTCAGCCGCGAGGCCAACGAGTACTGGCGCAATGTCGACCTTTATATAGGAGGCACGGAGCATGCCACGGGCCATCTGATCTACAGCCGGTTCTGGAACAAGTTCCTGTATGACCTTGGCTATGTGTGCGAGGACGAGCCGTTCAGGAAACTCGTCAATCAGGGCATGATCCAGGGGCGGAGCAACTTCGTATACCGCATCAAGGACACCAACCGTTTTGTCAGCGCCGGCCTGAAGGACCGCTACGACGTCACTCCGATACATGTCGACGTAAACATAGTCAGCAACGACATTCTCGACCTTGACCGCTTCCGTGCGTGGCGTCCGGAATTCGCCGACGCCGAATTCGAGCTGGAGGATGGCCGCTATGTGTGTGGCTACGCTGTGGAGAAGATGTCGAAGTCGATGTTCAACGTGGTCAATCCCGACGACGTGGTGGAGCGCTACGGCGCCGACACACTCCGCCTGTATGAGATGTTCCTCGGTCCGCTGGAGCAGAGCAAGCCGTGGGACACCAACGGCATCGATGGCGTGAACCGCTTCATCCGCAAGATGTGGAATCTCTTCTATCGCGGCGACGAGCTGCTGCTGACCGACGGCGAGCCTACCCGCGAGGAACTGAAGGCTATACATAAGCTGATAAAGAAGGTGACAGGCGATATCGAGGCGTTCTCCTACAATACGTCGATAGCCGCTTTCATGATATGTGTCAACGAGCTCTCGCAGCTCAAATGCCACAACTGCCAGGTGCTGACGCAGCTCGTGGTGCTTCTGGCTCCGTTCGCTCCCCATGTCAGCGAGGAGCTCTGGCACGCTCTGGGCAACGGGTCGACGGTGTGCGACGCCGAGTGGCCGTCGTGGAACGAGGAGTATCTGCGTGAGGATTCGGTCAACTATGCCGTGTCGTTCAACGGCAAGGCCCGCTACAATATCACCGTGGCCGCCGACATGGATCCCAAAGCCGTCGAAGCCGCCGCTCTCGGGCATGAGAACGCCGCGCGCTGGCTCGAAGGGAAGCAGGTGGTGAAGGTGATCGTCGTTCCGCGCAAGATCGTCAATATCGTAGTGAAATGAAGCGCAGGATAGTATTCGCCACCAACAACGCCCACAAGCTCGAAGAGATCCGGGCCATAGCGGGCGACAGGCTGGAGATACTCTCTCTGGCCGACATCGGCTGCCATGACGACATCCCCGAGAATGAGCCTACCATCGAGGGCAACGCCATAGCCAAGGCCCGCTGGGTGCGCGACCGCTACGGCTACGACTGCTTTGCCGACGATACGGGACTGATGGTGGATGCGCTCGGCGGCGAGCCGGGCGTGCATTCGGCCCGCTATGCCGGCCCGGGTCATGACTCGAAGGCAAATGTCGATCTGCTCCTGAACCGTCTGGCGGGTATCGCTGACCGCAAGGCCCATTTCACAACGGTGATAGCGCTCACCGAGGGCGATGAGGTCAAGGTGTTCGAGGGCCGTGTAGACGGCGAGATACTGACGGAGCGCGACGGCGAGGGCGGATTCGGATATGATCCGGTGTTCCGTCCCGAGGGTTATGCCGAGTCGTTTGCCTCGATGACTCCGGAAGAGAAAAATGCCATAAGTCACCGCGGCCGCGCTACTGCCAGGCTGCTTGAATATTTTAATTCGCTCTGATGATGCGCAGGGGGCTGCTGTCGCTGATGATGACGCTTATTGCCGTAGCGTCTGCCTTGGCCGGCATGGTGCCGGGCAGCTGGCGCGTGCGTCCGGTGTGGACCGGTGCGCCGCAGTCGGTGGTGGAGACGCCGGGTATGGTCTATTTCATGATCGGCGGCTCTCTTTTCGCCCGCGACAAGTCGACCGAGGAGGTGACAGCCCTTACCGTGGCCGAAGGGTGCGGCGCTACAGGCGCCACGATGATGGCGTATGCGGCCGACGCGGCTACTCTTGTGGTGGCTTATGAGTCGGGCCATGTGGATCTCATTACTGCCGACGGCATTACGCCGATGCCTGAGATCCGCGACGCCGCCGATGTCGGCGACCATACAGTGTATGACCTGACGGTCGACGGCTCCGATGCATATCTGGCTACAGGTTTTGGCATAGTCAGAATCGATCTGAAACAACAGCGTGTGGCTGATTCGGGTCGATATGACCGCGGAGTGGATCTCGTCACCGTCATGGGGCCGTGGCTCGTCATAAAAAGCGGCGAGGAGATCATGGGCGCTCCCAGAAGCGGGCCGTTGCGCAGCTTTGACGCTTTCCGGCCGATCGTCAGCCGCGGAGGAGCGCGCGATCTCGTCAGTCTGAGCGACTCGCGGCTTATGATAGTGTTCGACAGGCTTGTAGCGCTGGCCGAGGCAGATCCGGCGACGGGAGGCTACAAAGAGAAAGCGTGGGTCGACGTTTCGGCCCATCCGCTTATCACCGTCGCTCCGGGCACGGCATGGCTGCGCGGGGCCGACGGATGCATGTGGCGACTCGATGCCGCCGGAAAGTCAGAGCGGCTGACGGTTCTCCCCGACGCTAAGGGGGCACCGGCTGTCATGGCTTCGGATGAGCCGGAGTCGAGTCTGTGGTGTCTGTCGGCCGACGGCCTCATGCATGCGGTCAGCACGGGAGGCGGAGCGTGGACGACGGCGGTCGAGCTGTTTATTCCGCAGGGGTGCATTTTCACGCGCGATGTGGCCATGATCATACCGGATGCCACCGGCAGACGTGTTTATGTAAGCAATCAGGGAGCGACCAATTACCGTATGCAGCCCGACGACCGCGAGGGGCTTCCGCAGGCTACGACGCTGATAGATGGCGAGAATGCGGCCAACATATCGGCGGTCGATGTCGAGGCTGTCAACCCGGTGTCGGCCGCTCGCCAGAAGACAGCGGGCCGCGTGGCTCTCTCGCCTGAGCGCATCGCCCAGGATCCCGACGATCCCGAAACATATTATCTTGCCACGGCCAACGACGGAGTGTACCGCATCACCGGACGGCAGCTCACAGGGCGCTATAACGGCGCCAACGCTCCGCTGACTGACCTGTATGGCTGGCGTGTATATGATCTGGCCATCGACCGCGGGGGAAATCTGTGGATGGGATCTTCTTCGGAGAACGGCGATGCCGGCCTGGCTGTGCTCCCGGCCGATAAGCGGCGGCTTCCGACAGATGCCGTCAGCGCATCCGACTGGCGCACGTTTGATCTGCAGGGAGCGGTGCTTCACAAGGATATCAGGGTGTTTCACTGCATGAAATCCGACGTCACGCTGGTGTTTGACTCCGACGGGCGCAACGGACTGCTTGCCGTGGATCGGTGTGGAACCGACAATGATCTGAACGACGACCGGCTTGTGAGGCTTCATGATCTCGTGGATCAGGACGGCATCACCTTTACGACCGATCACTTCACTTCGATAGCCGAGGACCGCAACGGAGCGGTGTGGATAGGTGCCGACGGGGGAGTGATCGTGATAGACAGTCCGGCATCGGCGTTCACTCCCGGTTTCAGGGTGCGCCGTCTGAAGATGTCGCATGACGACGGCACCGGTCTGGCCGATTATTTTCTGGAAAGCGACATGGTGACCGACATATCTGTCGACGGAGGCAACCGTAAGTGGGTAGCTACGGCATCCTCCGGACTTTATCTGCTTTCGCCCGACGGCTCGGCGACAGTGGAGCACCTAACTTCCGACAAGTGCCGTCTGATGGCAGACGACGAAGTGAAAGCCGTGTACGCTTCCCAAATTGACAATGCCGTGATGATCGGCACGTCGCGCGGGCTTATCGAATACGGCGGCACGGCATCGGCTCCTGCCGACGACTATTCATCGGTGAAAGTCTATCCCAATCCGGTCACGCCGGATACCGGCTCCGACGTGACGATCTCCGGGCTGACGGAGGGCTCGCTCGTCAAGATAGCCGATGCTTCCGGACGGGTCGTGTGGCAGGGACGCGCCGAGGGGGGCATGCTGCGCTGGCCGGTGGAGAACCATGCCGGCCAACGTGTCTCTTCAGGAGTTTATTACGTGATGGCTTCGAGCGGCCGCGACGCTTCTCCGGCCAGAGGAGCCGTGGCGAAGATACTGGTAGTGAACTAACGGGCCCCTGACAGGGTTAGAATCATTAGATAAAACGAATAAACCGAAAAGATATGGAAAAACTGAGTTATACCAATGAAGACGACAAATGCTACGGCGCCACAGGCATGGCCATAGGCATAGTGGTGTTTGACGGCGAGGACAAACTCACCGGAGTAGGTCTTGACTCCGCTCCGGGCGAAATGATGGAAATGCACAGTAACTTCTATTTTTCAGGCAATCCCGGCCTGTCGGCAAAGGCCGCATGGGCGGAGATACGCGAGAATTTCAGCCTGACGGTGGCGATGCTGATCAGTAACGTGATGTGCCGCAGGATGATCCTCGACCGCTCGATGGTGGCCCCGGAGGTGCGGAAGGGATTGCAGGACACGGTGGTGGAAGAGGGTCGCGAGACGTGTTCGCTCGACGAGGATGAGGCACGCCACATTTTCGATAAGGAATATACATATCTTTTCAGAGTTTTCAATCATCAGGGCGTCCACAGGGTGGCCCATGAATTCGCCGATACGCTGAAGCGTCGGCGTCATCTATCGCGCCTGGAGGTGCTTGAGGAGCTGCGCGCCCTGTCGTCGCTCTGACGAGGGTTCAGGCATCCGGATCATTCACCCGCATAATTCATCATCAACTCAAGGGAGGCTTAAATAAGGAGACTTAAATAATATGAGCGACAGACTTAAGATTTATTGCGTCAACATCAGGGAGTATGTTGATATAAAGGGCGGCGAATCGCTGCTCGACATATTCGGCCGTATCAGTGAGCGCATAGGCTTCATGCCGATATGCGCGCGTGTCAACCACAAGACGGAAGATCTGAGCTTCCCCGTGTTTTCTCCCAAGATGGTGGAGTATCTGCCGGTGGAGAGCGATTCGGGGCACCGCACTTACATCCGCTCCCTGTGCATGATGCTCTACAAGGCTGTCAACGACTGTATGCCTGGCGCGAGGCTGCAGATAGTCCATTCGCTGGCCCACGGCTACAACTGCCGTGTGACCGGGGAGGGAGTGCGGCTTGATGCCGCTACGGTAGCCCGGCTGAAGGACTACATGCTCGGGCTTGTGGCCCGTGATGTCAGATTCGAGCGCAAGGAGCGTCTGACCTCCGACGTGGCCGAGATATTCCGCCGTCAGGGTATGGACGACAAGGCGCGTCTGCTCGATACGCTTCACGACCTGTATACGGTGTATTACCGTCTCGACGGACTTTGCGATTCATATTACGGACAGCTCGCGCCCTCGACCGGAATGCTCGGGGTGTTTGACCTGCAGCTCTACAAGGACGGCATGCTGTTGCTCGGCCCCGATCCGGCCAACCCCTCGGAGCCGCGCCATCCGGTCAGTCAGGAGAAGATGTACAAGGCTTTCACCGACTATCTTCAGTTTAATTCGATTGTGGGCGTGAGCAATTGCGGTGAACTCAACGAGGCCGTGGCACATGATCAGACGGCGATGCTCATCAACGTCAGCGAAGCGCTCCATAACAACCGCATAGCCACACTGGCCGACGAAATCTCCCGGAGGTTTGACGAGGGGGGCGCCAGAATAGTGCTGATAGCCGGCCCGTCGTCGAGCGGCAAGACGACTTTCACCAAGCGTCTGGCCATCCAGCTTATGACCTGCCTGCTGAAGCCGCAGATGATATCGCTCGACGATTATTTCGTCGACAGGGAACACACTCCGCGCGACGAGTCGGGCGAATATGACTACGAGTCGATCTATGCGCTCGACATACAGCAGTTCAATGCCGACCTCAACCGTCTGCTCGCAGGCGAGGAGGTGGAGCTTCCTTACTATAATTTCTCGACAGGCGCCCGCGAATATCGCGGCAACCGCATAAAGCTCGGTGACCGGTCGATCCTGCTCATCGAGGGTATTCACGGTCTTAATCCGGAGCTGACGGCCCGGGTGGATCCGGCTATGCGTTACCGCATATATGTGTCGGCGCTTACCACGATAGCCATCGACGACCACAACTGGGTGCCGACTACCGACAACCGCCTGCTCCGGCGCATAATCCGCGATCATAAATACCGCGGGACGACTGCTGTGGACACCATCAGGCGCTGGCCGAGCGTGCGCCGCGGCGAAGAGCGCTGGATATTCCCCTATCAGGAGAATGCCGACGCCACATTCAATTCGTCGCTGCTTTTCGAGCTCGGTGTGATCAAGGAGGAGGCCGACAGGGTGCTGTCGGGCGTGCCTCGCGACATACCGGAATATGCCGAGGCCTCAAGGCTCCGGAAATTCCTGAGCTATTTCGCTCCGATAGGCAATGAGTACGTGCCCTCGACGTCGCTTATCCGCGAGTTCATAGGCGGTTCCTCCTTTACCTACTGATACCGGTTTAGCTGAACGTCAGATCTGTGGCTCCGATCCTTCGGGGTCGGTGTACCAGCGCGAATACATCAGATAGTTGCGCGCTATCTTGATGTTGAGCTCGCGCGCCTGCTGCGGGTCGACCATCTTGATGAATTTGGCCGGCGCTCCCCCCCAGAGCTCGTTGGGGCCTATCTGTGTGCGTGAAAGCACGACCGATCCTGCCGCCACGAGGGCGCCCTCTCCGACTACGGCGTCGTCCATCACCACGGCTCCCATGCCTATCAGCGCGAAGGGGCGGATGTGGCATCCGTGGAGCGTGACGTTGTGACCCACCGACACGTCATCGCCGATCTCGATGGTGGATTTCTGATAAAGCGTATGCAGCACGGTGCCGTCCTGGATGTTGACGCGGTCGCCGATGCGGATTGAATTGACGTCGCCGCGAAGCACGGTGTTGAACCATATCGAGCAGTCGCGCCCTACGATGACGTCGCCTATTATCGAGGCATTGGGGGCAATGAACGAGCCTTCGCCTATCTGCGGGGTGAACCCCCTGAGTGGAATTATCATTGTGCGTGGAGTTTTGTCTTTAACGGTTTATGAGCGGAGCGGGCGTGTGCGGTCGGCAAGCCATGAGTTTTCGGCCTCGGAGAGGAGGGGCGACAGTTCTCTTCTTACGCGTTCGTGATACTCGTCGACCCAGCGGATCTCGTCGGGGGACATGATGGAGAGATCGAAGAGTTTGAGGTCGAACGGGAAAAGCGTCAGTGTCTCGAATTTGAGGAAACGGCCGAATTCGGTCTCCATGGCCGGCACCGTGAGCACGAGGTTTTCGCAGCGTATGCCATATTGGCCTGCCCGGTAGAGACCCGGTTCGTCTGACGTGACCATTCCGGGCATCAGCGGCGTCGGATTCTCGTTGAGGCGGATGCTCTGCGGCCCCTCGTGTACGTTGAGGAAGTGACCGACGCCGTGGCCGGTGCCGTGGAGGTATGAGAGACCATGCTGCCAGAGCGGCATGCGGGCCAGTGAGTCGAGCTGCGCGCCTCGTGTCCCTTCGGGATATACGGCCGATGCGAGGGCGATATGTCCCTTCATTACGAGGGTGAAGTCGGTGCGTTGCTGCGGTGTGGGATCTCCGAGGGCGACGGTGCGCGTGATGTCGGTGGTGCCGTCGAGATAGCTCGCTCCGGAGTCTACCAGAAGGAGACTATCTGTGCCGACTGGAACGTCGGTGTCCGGAGTGGCGGAGTAGTGGACGATAGCTCCGTGGGGGCCGTAGCCGGCTATCGTATCGAAGCTCTGGTCGAAATATAAGGGCTGTTCGGAACGGTAGTGTGTCAGGATGTCGGCGATATCTGTCTCCGTGATGCGCCGGCCGGCGGCTATGTCGGCCTCGATCTGCATGAATGCCTTTACGAGCGCCGCTCCGTCGCGGCGCATGGCCTGCCGGATGCCCTCGATCTGCACCTGATTCTTGCACCCTTTGAGCAATGCCACGGGCGAGGCGCCCTCTACGGCGCGTGATCCGAGCGTGCGGGCTACGTCGCCTGCGGTCTGCGAGGGGCTTACGAGCACTTTTGCGTCGCCGGGGAGGGCGGTAAGGAACGGGAGCGCGCTGTCGTAGGGCATCGTTGCTATGCCGCATCCGTCGAGATAGGCCTCTACGTCGGGCGTCAGTTTACGCGGGTCGACAAATAGGGTGGAATTGCTGTCGGAAAGATAGAGGAACGAGACCGCCACGGGGTTGGACTCAACGTCGCGCGAGCGGATGTTGAGCGTCCAGGCGATTTCAGCGAGGTCGGATATGAATATGGCGTTGGCGCCAAGGCTTCTGACGGCTTCCATGATCGTGGCTGTCTTTGATGCGGCTGATTCGCCGGCGTATTTCTCTTCATGGACGAAAACCGGGTCGAGGGGCATCTCGGGGCGCTCGTTCCAAAGCTCCCGCGCCGCATCGAATCCGACATCGAGCCGTATGCCGGCTTTGGCGAGGCTCTGCTCAAGGTCGCGCGTGGCGTCAATCGAAAAAAGCATTCCGTAGATGCCTACGGTCTGGCCCGGTTTCAGATTGCCGCATAGCCATCCGATGATGGTGGGCGTCTGGGGCTTTCCCTCTTCCATGACTCCGATGCCGGTGCCTTTGAGCTGCGCTGCGGCCTGAAGCCAGTAGCGTGAGTCGGCCCAGATGAACGCCTCCTTTTGGGTGACTACGAGCGATCCGGCTGATCCGGTGAATCCGGAGAGCCAGCGCCGCACCTGCCAATGGTCGGCGATGTATTCACTCTGATGTGGGTCGGTCTGCGGGAATATTGCGGCGTCGATGCCTCTGGAGCGCATCAGGTCGCGGAGCTGTTGTAGCATGGTGTTGACTATATTAAGGGTTGAATGATATGATGAGATGCAAATATAAGTATTATTTTGGTAACGGACAACAGGCTATGCGGCCGTGCTTGCTGCGATATGTTTGATAATCAGGTCGAAATGTCGGAAAAGCGGAATTTTTGCGAAAAAAAACGCCGGGATGTTTGGAGATATGGAAAATCGGTTGTAATTTTGCATCGCTTTTGAGCCGGATGCGTAAGTGTCAGCAGCTCAAATCTCGCCTCTTTAGCTCAGTTGGCCAGAGCACGTGATTTGTAATCTCGGGGTCGTTGG
>ERZ825324.4726-NODE-4726-length-10996-cov-18.903482_pt1 | contig 10996 bp, 9 predicted proteins | sample MGYA00519859_ERZ825324 | MGnify/ENA primary metagenome ERZ825324 (study PRJEB31778, sample SAMEA3449198) | human gut metagenome | biome: human gut; feature: human-associated habitat; material: faeces | place: United Kingdom | collected 2010/2012 ... | reverse complement strand
ATTTTCTTTGGTTCTTTCTTTTGTTGGCAAAAGAAAGAACAACCTTCCGGGAGGCTGCCGCTCCCGGTTTACGGCAGATCACTCAGCAGCCCCTTCATATCCTCGCTTAAATAGTAGGTGCTCCCGGCCTGATAGGGGTTGTCCTTGCTGTAGGGCACATGGGTGCAGAGATAGCTGACCCACCTGCTGTAGCCGGAGACTGTCAGATGCACGCCGTCGGGCTGGGAGAACTCCGTCGAGAGATACCCGGCGTCGTCGGCAAACTCGGCGCTGAGGTCAAGATAATAGCACCCACGCTCGGCACAAAGCTGCTGAATGGCCGCGTTGATGACCGCCAGACGGTCCGGGGCCAGACCCGGCAGACTGTCGGCGACCTTCTCCTGCGTGGCGGGCAGGACCGACTGCACATAGAATACCGTGTTCGGCAGGGCGGTGCGCAGATCGTCCAGCATTTTGCCGTAGTACGCCAAAAAGCTGTCATCGTTGCCGGGCTGGACCAGGGCGTTCGTGCCAATCAGGATGTACAGCTTCGCGGGCTGGGCCGCGGCCAGAACGTCCAGCGGCACCTCCTCGCCGCGGTCCGGGCTGGTGACGGTGGCGCGGTTGACGACAGTGTTCGGGCTGATGCCCTCATAGCCGCAGACCAGCGCACCACCCACATCAATGTTGTATTCGTTCACGCAGAAGCCCGCGGTCAGCGAATCGCCGAGGAAGGCGGCATCCGCAAACCAGCTTGTGTCCACGCGGCCAAACGCCGGCAGCGCGGCGGGGGCGGCGGGCAGCGCCGTGTAGGTGTAGCCCGTGTCGGCGCTCTGGCGCTGCGGGCCGACGGTGCCCCAGTTCAGGGCCTGTGCCGTGCCTGCGCTGCCGTTGCTGCCCGCGTAGGGCACGGGGGCCACAAGGCGCGTGTTGGCGGGGGCATCGGAGGTGAGCGGCGCGTCCGCACCCTTAGCGGGCAGCAGCGCCGTGATGACGCCCGACACGACCAGAATGCCGCACGCCGTACCGATCAGCGCCAGCTGACGGAGTCTGCGGCGCTTTGCCCGCGCGCGGCGGGCGGCGGCGCGGCGCTGCTCCTGCGTGGAGGTGCGGCGCGGCGGCGTCTGCGGCTGGTCGGGCACCGCCCAGCCATTCTCCACATGGTACTGTATATTTGTGCGCGGGCGGTGGGGCCCGCGGTCATTCGGGGTCGGCATGGCACAGCCCCCTTTCGTTAGGATTTGTTAGGATTTGTAAGAGCGGCAAATCTTAGGCATTGTAAATCAGTATTGATTATAGCACAAACCTTTTATAAATAACAGTAGGTGCAGGCAAGTTTTTACCTCTTGCTAAATGATATAAACCTATGTATAATAGTAAGATAATCAAAGCTAGCGTACCTATAGCCTTGCAGCGGGTCGATGCAGGCATCGGCCCCTGCAACAACGTGACGCTTACTAATTTTGGGGTGTAATCATGGCAGACGAAAAATTTTCCAACTTCCTGACGGATATTATCGATGCCGACCTCGCCGAGGGCAAGGTCGATGTCGTGCATACCCGTTTCCCGCCGGAGCCGAACGGCTACCTGCATATCGGCTCCGCCAAGGCGATCTTCATCAACTACACGATCGCCAAACACTACGGCGGCCTGTTCAACCTGCGCTTTGACGACACGAACCCCGCCCGCGAGGGTGACGAGTACGTGCAGAGCATCCTGCAGGACCTGAAATGGCTGGGTGCTGAACCGAACGGCGGCATTTTCTACGGCAGCGACTATTTTGAGCGCTGCTATGAGTACGCCGAGCAGCTCATCAAGGAGGGCAAGGCCTACGTGGATGACCTGACCCGCGAGGAAATGCAGGAGTACCGCGGCAACGACGCCGGCAAGCCCAGCCGCCCGAGCCCCTACCGTGACCGCACGCCGGAGGAGAACCTCGACCTGTTCCGCCGTATGCGCGCGGGTGAGTTTGCCGACGGCGAAAAAACGCTGCGCGCCAAGATCGACCTGGCCAGCCCGAACATGAACATGCGCGACCCGACCATCTACCGCATCAAGCATGTCGAGCATCACCGCCAGGGCGACAAGTGGTGCATCTACCCGATGTACGATTTTGCGCACCCCATTCAGGACGCCATTGAGGGCATCACCTTCAGCCTGTGCAGCCTTGAGTTTGAGAACCACCGCCCGCTGTATGAGTGGGTCATCACGAACCTGTTCGGCAAAGAATTTCCGAAGCAGCGCGAGTTTGCCCGCCTGAACGTGACGAACACCGTCATGAGCAAGCGTTACCTGCGCGAACTGGTCGAGAAGAACATCGTGGACGGCTGGGACGACCCCCGTATGCCGACCCTGTCCGGCCTGCGCCGCCGCGGCTACACGCCGACGAGCATCTTCACCTTCGTGAAAGAGGCCGGCATCTCCAAGGCTGACAACCTCGTGGATATGCGCCAGCTGGAGGCCGTGCTGCGCGCCGAGCTGGAGCTGAACGCCCAGCGCCGCGTGGCTGTGCTGGAGCCTGTCAAGCTGATCATCGACAACTATCCCGCCGACCAGTGCGAGTATTTTGACCTGCCCAACAACCCGAACCGCGACGCCAACGACACGACGACCCGCAAGGTCGCCTTCACGAAGGAGCTGTGGATCGAGAACAGCGACTTCTTTGAGGTGCCGCCGCCGAAATTCAAGCGCCTGACCTTGGGCAGCGAGGTCCGCCTGATGGGCGCGTATCTGGTGCGCTGCACCGGCGTGGACAAGGACGAGAACGGCAGGGTCGTGGCCATCCACGCCGAGGCCGACCTCGAGACCCGCAACGGCAACCCCGCCGATGGCCGCAAGGTGCGCGGCACGATCCACTGGGTCAGCTGCGCCCACTGCCTGGACGCCGAGGTCGAGCTGTATGATAAGCTGTTCACCGAGGCCAACATGAACAGCATCCCCGACGACGCGGATTTCAAGGATTACCTGAATCCCGACAGCGTCAAGGTGCTGCAGGGCGCGAAGCTCGAGGAGAGCCTGAAGGACGCCAAGCCCGGTGACCGCTTCCAGTTCGTGCGCAACGGGTATTTTACCCCGGACAGCAAGCATGAGGGCGTGTACAATCGAATCGTCACGCTGAAGGACAGCTTTAAGCTGTAATTTGCAAAAAATGACCCCCATCGGATGTTGCTCCGATGGGGGTTTTACTGTAGGGGGCGGCGTCCCCGACGCCCCGCGACAGGGTGAGGTCACCCCGCCCTACGTATTGTTTGTAAGGGGGATGTAGGGCGGCCTGCCCTCAGGCCGCCGCGGAGGGGTCAAGACCCCTCCCTGCAAAGCCATCCTTAAAGGGGCGGCAACGCAAGCCTGCGGGCCGGGCATGCCCGGCCCCTACAGGTGCGGCGGCAATTTACGCGGCATCACCCTGCCTGCTTTTTCTCCCACTTTTCCGCGCACCGCTGCATCCAGCCGCCCTTGACGTAGTACAGAATAAACAGCGCGGACGCGAGGGACCAGGTGATGGGATAGCTCATCTCCACCGTGGCGACCTCGTGGCGGATGGGCACGGCGATGAACAGCCAGAGCATCCGCAGACCGCAGACAAAGAACACGGTAATCAGCGTCGGCACGCGGACATCGCCGCAGCCGCGCAGCGCACCGGCCAGCACCTCAATACATACGTAGGTGATGTAGACCGGCGTCAGAACGTGCATCATGCCGACACCGACGGCGACCACCGCGTCGTCCTGGCTGAACAGGCGGAACAGCACCTCCGCCAGATTGTAAAATGTAAAGCTGATGACCAGCGTCGTACACGCGGCCATTGCCAGACAGACCCGCACGCCGCGGCGCACGCGGTCATACTGCCGTGCGCCGAAGTTCTGCCCCGCAAACGTTGTGATGGCGATGCCCAGCGAGTTGATCGTCATCCAGAACAAAAAGTCGATCTTGCCGTAGACGCCCCACGCCGCAATCGTGCTGGTGCCGAAGCTGTTCATGCTGCTCTGGATGAACATATTGCTGATGTTGTACATGGCGCTTTGGGCGGCGGCGGGCACGCCGATGGTGCAGATGGCCGTGAAAACGTCGCCGTGCAGCCGCAGCTTTTCGGCACGGATGTGCCACGGCATCCCCTGAGAGCCGACGATGCAGCGCAGCGTCAGCACCGCGCTGGCCACCTGACTGAGCACCGTCGCCAGCGCCGCGCCCATGACGCCCCAGCCGAACACCGCAATGAACACGACGTCCAGCACAATGTTGACGAGCGACGCCGCGATCAGAAAGTACAGCGGACGCTTGGAATCGCCGATGGCACGCAGGATATTGGTGCCCATGTTGTAGAGCATCTGCGGGATCATGCCCAGAAAGTAGATGCGCAGATACAGCGCTGCGTCGGGCAAAATCTCGTCCGGCGTGCCCAGCAGACGCATTATCGGCGCGGCGGTCACAAGGCCCAGCACGGTCAGCAGCGCGCCAACGGCAACGCTCAGCACCAGCGCCGTGTGCACCTGCCTGTCCACGGCATCGGGGTCATGTGCGCCCCAGCTCTGGGCAATGACGACGCCCGCGCCGCTGCAAAGCCCGACGAACAGGCCCACCAGCAGGTTGACGAAGGGCCCTGTTGCGCCCACCGCGGCCAGCGCGTTTGTGCCCACAAAGTTACCGACGATCAGGGTGTCCGCCGTGTTGTACAGCTGCTGGAACAGCGTGCCGAACCAGATGGGCAGAAAGAACAGGAGCAGCTGTTTGGGGATGCTGCCCGTCAGAATATCCGTTTGTTTGACGCTTTTCATAGAATTTCTCTCACTTTTCTGTTTCTCGCAACCACATTTTATGCTATAATGGCCCTAATGTAAAGAGGTGATTTTTGTGGGTCTTTATTGGGAGCCCTGTCCCGGCGGTGCGCGGCTGCTGCGGCTGCTGGGCGACACCCCCTGCCCCGCCGTGCCGGGAACAATTGAGGGGCTGCCCGTTGCGGAGTTGGGGCCGTACTGCTTTGCGGACAGGCCGGTCAGGCCCGGGGCCCGGCGCACCGGGGACGACACGCATGAGATCACCGGCAATTTTGTGGAGGAGGTCACCCTGCCCGACACCGTGCGGGTGCTGGACAGCGCGGCGTTTTACAACTGCCGCAGGCTGCGCCGGGTCACGCTGGGGCCCGGGGTCGAGGGGTTCGGCAGCGATTTATTTACGAACTGCCGCCAATTGCAGACCTTCCGCCTGCGGGCTGCCGCCGATGCCCCGACGGGCTTAAAAAAGCTGCTGGGGGCCGTCAGCGCGGACATTACGGTGGAATTGGACGGTGCGCAGCTGTTTTACCCCGAGTATTCGGAGTTTCTGGACGAGAACACGCCCGCGCATATCTTCAACCACAGCATTGAGGGCGAGGGCTACCGGATGCGGCAGTGCTTCACGCCCGGCGGCGTGGTGGATTACGCCGCGTTTGATGCGTCGTTTGCGCAGGCCTGCGTCGGCGAGAGTGAGGACAAGCTCTGCCGGTTAGCACTCGGGCGGCTTGTGCAGCCGTTTGGACTGGGTGACGACGCCCGCGCGGACTACGAGCTTTACCTGACCGCCCACCCGGAGGCAGCGTTCCGGCGTGCCATTGATGACCGGGACGAGGCCGCTCTGCGGCTGCTGGTGGGGCTGAGTCTGCCGACAGCAGACGCCGCGGTCTATTGCGCCCGCGTCGGGTGGAGCGCCGGGGCGGCGGTGCTGTTAGGCAGGGCCAAGCGAGCGAAAAAAACGTATGATTTTGACGATTTGTAGACCATAAGCGGGTGGCAGCGCAAGGCCCGTCAAAGCCCCTCAGGCCGGGCAGGCCCGGCCAGCTCCCCCGCATAGCGGTGAGCCTTTTGCGCGGGCAAAGCCCGCGAGGAAAGCCTCCCCATCAGGGGAGGTGGCCGCGAAGCAGGCCGGAGGGGTTCAGCCCGTTGCCGGGCAGCCACGTAAGCCCGCGGGCCGGGCAGGCCCGGCCCCTACATACAGTCATGGAAGAAGGTGTCCACTATAGCCAAACACATCCAAACCCAATCGGAATGGGAGCAGACGATGGCCCGCCGGGTCATGGAGCAGCTGCGGGGGGAGCTGTACCTTGACCAGCGCTACTTAACGGCAGCGCTCGGTGCACTGCCCGCGGCCCCGCGGGAAAGCGGCGGCAGCTTTGCCACCGACGGCGGGGCACTCTACTACCCCACCGCATGGCTGCTGGACACCTACCGCAGGAACCGGCGGTACCTGCCCCGGGCCTACCTGCACAGCCTGTTCCACTGCATCTTCCGGCATCTCTGGCTGCGGGACAGGCGCGACCCCGACCTGTGGGGGCTGGCCTGTGACATCGCCGTGGAGGCCACGCTGGACACCCTGAACACCCCCGCCACGAAGCGTCCCGTCGGCTGGGTGCGGCAGCAATGCTACACACAGCTGCGCGAAAAGTGCAAATTTTTAGCGGCAGGCCCCATCTACCGCGTCTTAGCACAGACCGACGCGGAGACCTTAAACAAGTGGCAGCGGGAATTTTACACCGACAGCCACCGCCTCTGGCCTGCTGACCCGGACAGCCCCGCCGCCCAGATGCGCGGCAAACAGTGGGAGAACCTGGGCCGCCAGACGGAGCTGAGCATGGAGGAAAGCGGCCGGCGCGCCGGGCAGGACACTGCCGCGCAAGCCCTGCAGGCGCAGGTGCAGGCCGGGCGCAGCCGCCGCACCTACCGGGATTTCCTGCGCCGGTTCGCCGTCTGGCATGAGGAGCCGCACCTCGACCCCGAGGAATTCGACCTTGGCTTTTACAGCTACGGCCTGCGCACCTACGGCAACCTGCCGCTGATAGAGCCGCTGGAAAGCCGCGAGGTGAAGAAAATACGCGACTTCGTCATTGTGGTGGACACCAGCGAATCCACGGCGGGCGAGCTGGTCAAGGCGTTCTTAAAAGAGACGTTCACCTTATTAAAAAGTCAGGACAGCTTTTTCCGGCAGTGCCGCATTTTGGTCATGCAGGCGGACAACGCTGTGCGGGATGAGGTCTGGCTGAACGATCTGGACGCACTGGACCGCTATACGGCGCAATTCACGCTGGTGGGCGGCGGCGGAACGGACTTCCGCCCCGCGTTTGCCCGCATTGCGCAGCTGCGGCAGGACGGTGTGCTGCGGGACCTGCAGGGCGTGCTGTATTTTACCGACGGCAAGGGCATCTACCCCGCCAAGCGCCCGCCGTTTGAGACGGCGTTCCTGTTTTTGGAGGACGGCACCCCGCCGCCCGACGTGCCGCCCTGGGCCATGCGCCTGGTCTTGCAGCCCGAAGAATTTGACCCGAAAGGACGATGAGCCATGGATATTCAACGTGCCAAAGAGGAAATCAAGCGCGCCGTGCAGGCGTACCTTGCCACGGACGACATTGGCCGCCCGCTGATCCCCGCCGTGCGGCAGCGCCCCATTCTGCTGATGGGCCCGCCGGGCGTCGGCAAGACCCAGATCATGGAGCAGATCGCGCAGGAGTGCGACATTGCGCTGGTGGCCTACACCATCACCCACCACACCCGCCAGAGCGCCGTCGGCCTGCCGTTCATCCGGGAGCGGAACTACGGCGGGCGCACCCGCAGCGTGACCGAGTACACGATGAGCGAGATCATCGCCAGCGTCTACGCCGCCATGGAGCGCACCGGCAAGAAAAACGGCATCCTGTTCATCGACGAGATCAACTGCGTCAGCGAGACGCTGGCCCCCACGATGCTGCAATTTTTGCAGTGCAAGACCTTCGGCAACCAGGCTGTGCCGGGCGGCTGGGTCATTGTGGCCGCGGGCAATCCGCCGGAGTACAACAAGAACGTGCGGGAGTTTGACCTTGTCACGCTGGACCGCGTGCGGCGCATCGACATTGAGCCAAAGCTGAGCGTCTGGCAGGACTACGCCCGCGCCCACCGGCTGCACCCCGCCGTGACGGCCTACTTGGAGCTGCGCCCGCAGCATTTTTACAAAATCGAAAACGATGTGGACGGCGTGCAGTTCGTGACCGCCCGCGGGTGGGAGGATCTGTCCGCCTATTTACAGGCTGCAGACAGGCTGGCGCTGCCCGTGGACGAGGGGGTCATCGGGCAGTACCTGCGCCACCCCGAGGTCGCGCGGGATTTTGCGGCCTACTGGGTGCTCTACCGCAAGTACCACGAGGATTACGGCGTCGAGGATATTTTGCAGGGCAAGCCCTATGACGCCGTCATTGCACGGGCGATGGACGCGAGCTTTGACGAGCGCATCAGTCTGGTCAGCCTGCTGCTGGCGGGCCTGAACACCCGCTTTGCCGACGCCCGCGCCACGGGTGCGGTGACGGATGCCTGCTACCAGCAGCTGCGCAGCTTCAAGCGGACGCTGTCCCAGCAGCCCGACGCCGACCCTGCCGACCTGTTTGCCGAGCGGTGCGACGCCTACCGCGCCAAACTGGAGGCCGACAAGACCGCCGGGGCGCTGCTGCCCGACGAGGCCGCGGCCCGCACCCGCACGCTGGCGCTGCTGACCGCGTGGAGCCGCAGCCTTGACAACGGTCTGGACGCCGACGAGGCGTTTGACACGGTGCGCGGCGCGTTCAACACCCAGGTGCAGCGCCGCGAGGAAGCGGTCTCCGCCGCCAGCAACGCGCTGGAATTTGCCTTTGACTTTATGGAGCAGGCGTTCGAGGACGGGCAGGAGATGGTCGTGTTCGTCAACGAGCTGGCACTCGGCCCCGACTCCGCGCCGTTTCTGGCCGAAAACGACTGCGAGCGGTTTGAGCAGTACAGCGAGAAGCTGCTTCTCCACGGCGGCGAGGATGAGCTGCTGGCGGAATTGCAGCGGGATGATGTGCGGGCGGAGGAGCATTCGGCGGAGTTTTGATGTTCACGATGCCCTGTAGGGGCCGGGCATGCCCGGCCCGCGCGTGAAAGGCAAGCGTTCGTCCGCCGTACAGTTGCGGGCCGCACATGTGCGGCCCTTACAAAGCGGCAGCTTGTTGGCTGTTCGCCTAAAAGCCGCGGACGTGACCGCAGCCGTCAGGTTCCGCGGGCGGATATGGAATCCGCCCCTACGGAACTACGGTAGGGGGCGGCGTCCCCGACGCCCCGCAGGCAGCTGCCCGCTCAAAAGTATTACTTCTCATTATATTCTTTACTCTTTTGCGGAATTTTGTTATAATGGCAGTATTCCGTTTATCATCGGACATTTTGAGGGGGTCATTTTATGAAAGCAGTCATCACGGTCATCGGGCGGGACACGGTGGGTGTCGTTGCCAAGGTCAGCGCGGTGTGCGCCGAGCTGAACATCAACATTGAGGACGTTTCCCAGTCCATCATGCAGGATATGTTCTGCATGATCATGCTGGTCGATCTGAGCAAGGCGAACGCCGAGGCCGCCGAGGTCCGGGACCGCTTTGCGGCATTGGGCAAAGAGATGAAGATGCAGGTCACCGTGACCCGGCAGGAAGTCTTTGATGCCATGCACACCATTTAAGGGGGCTGCCACATGAGAATCATCAACAGCCGCGACATTATGGAGACCATTGAGATGCTGACCGCCGAGAATCTCGACGTGCGCACCGTCACAATGGGCATCAGCCTGCTGGACTGCATCGACCCGGATGCGGACAAGGCGTGCGAGAAAATCTACAACAAGATCACCCGTCTGGCGGGCAATCTGGTCTCCGTCGTGGACGGCATCAGCGCCGAATACGGCATCCCCATCGTCAACAAGCGCATCAGCGTCACGCCCATTGCGATGCTGCTGGGCGCCGCGCCCGACGCCGACCCCGTGCAGTACGCCAAAACGCTGGACCGCGCGGCCAAGGCCGTGGGGGTCAACTTCATCGGCGGCTTCGGTGCGCTGGTACACAAGGGCTTTTCCGCGGGCGACAAGCGGCTGATCGCCGCCATCCCCCGCGCACTGGCCGAGACCGATATTGTCTGCTCCAGCGTCAATATCGGCTCGACGAAATCGGGCATCAACATGGACGCCGTCAAGCTGATGGGCGAGGTCGTGCGCGAGACCGCCGAGCTGACGAAGGACAATATGTGCATGGGCGACGCAAAGCTCGTCGTGTTCTGCAACGCGCCCGAGGACAACCCGTTCATGGCGGGCGCGTTCCACGGCGCGGGCGAGCCGGACTGTGAGATCCACGTCGGCGTCTCCGGCCCCGGTGCAGTGCGCGCCGCGCTGGCCAAACTGCCGAAGGACGCCCCGATGGACGAGGTGGCCGAGCTGGTCAAGCGCACGGCATTCAAGATCACCCGCCTGGGCCAGCTGGTAGCGAACCTCGCCAGTGAGCGCCTCGGCGTGCCCGCGGGCATCATTGACCTGTCGCTGGCCCCGACGCCCGCGATTGGCGACAGCGTTGCGAACATTCTGGAAGAGATGGGCCTTGAGAGCTGCGGCTGCTGCGGCACGACGGCCTGCCTGGCCCTGCTGAACGACGCGGTCAAGAAGGGCGGCGTCATGGCGTCCAACCACGTCGGCGGCCTGTCCGGCGCGTTCATCCCCGTGTCGGAGGATGACGGCATGATCAACGCCGCCAACTGCGGCAGCCTGACGCTGGAAAAGCTCGAGGCCATGACCGCGGTCTGCTCCGTCGGCATCGACATGGTCGTCATCCCGGGCGACACGAGCGCCGAGGTCATCAGCGGCCTGATCGCGGACGAGGCCGCCATCGGCATGGTGAACAGCAAGACCACCGCCGTGCGCGTCATCCCCGCCATCGGCCACAAAGCTGGCGACGTGCTGGACTTCGGCGGCCTGCTGGGCCACGCGCCCATCATGCCCATCAGCCAGTACAGCCCCGCGGTCATGATCCACCGCGGCGGCCGCATTCCCGCCCCGATGCAGGCATTGAAGAACTAATTGCAATACACACCGCCCCTGCCGGATTTGGCATGGGCGGTTTTTTTGTGGTATAATCAGGATGATAAATCGGAATTTGAGAAAGTAAGTGAATGGGATACCACGATACAAGATACCATGGAGGAATAGGATAATGTCGAAAGATGAGTATTTGATAACCGATACGCCCCTCAAAGCGTTGACG
>ERZ825324.4720-NODE-4720-length-11007-cov-7.664810_pt1 | contig 11007 bp, 6 predicted proteins | sample MGYA00519859_ERZ825324 | MGnify/ENA primary metagenome ERZ825324 (study PRJEB31778, sample SAMEA3449198) | human gut metagenome | biome: human gut; feature: human-associated habitat; material: faeces | place: United Kingdom | collected 2010/2012 ... | reverse complement strand
AAACTATACAAATAAAATATGTAAATGCAACAACATTAAACGTAAGAAGTGGACCTGATACTACTTATGAAATATTAACGACTTATAAATATGGACAAGAAGTAAAAGTAGTTAATATATCAGAAGATAAAGAATGGGCAAAAATTAAATACAATGATGAATACGCTTATGTATCTAATAAATACTTAGTTGATAAAAAATTCAGATATGATCCAAGTAGTTTGACACTGAAAATATATATGGATGGCGTTAGAAATCAACAAAAAGTCATTTCGCTAACGCAACTTTCATCAGGTGAAAAACAAATTGTCTCGCTGTTTTCAAAGATGTATTTGGAGTGCGAAGAAAAGAATATTGTTATTATTGACGAACCAGAGCTTTCACTTTCGCTAAAGTGGCAACAGATGCTTTTGCCGGATATTATGCGAAGCGGAAATTGCAATTTGTTAATTACTGTTACACATTCTCCATTTATTTTTGAAAATGAGTTTGATATGGATGCTAAAGAAATTAGAATGTGCATGACGATTAGTTAATGGGAGAAGAAGTATGCCAGAGGAAAGTGTCTCGCTGTTACAAGACATGCGAGAACATCGAAAAGATGCAGAAGTGATCTTTACAAAATTTACGCAAGATAAAAATAGATATGAAGGCTATGCATTTTGCTTTTATGAGGGAGAAGATGCAAAATATTATAACCAGCGTATAGAAAATGTGTTTGGAGATAAATATATCGCTTATATAGCGGGAAGTAAGAAAGAGGTGATTAGAGCATTAGGAATAATAAGAAGAGAAATGCTGTATTCAAATCTTTGCACAATGTTTTTTGTTGATAGAGATTATGATGAGTCAATGAAAGATTACGATCCGGATCTCTTTGAAACGCCATGCTATTCAATTGAAAATCTATATGCGAGGAAAGAAGTATATGAAAAAATTTTAAAAGCAGAGTTTGGACTAAATATATCGGATGATGATTATAGGAAATGTGTGGCTCTATACGAAAGCAGATTATATGAATATAACGAATTGATAGTGAAATTCAATGCATTGTTAAAATATAAACATGATTTGCTTCCGGATGCGAGATGTTCTTTTGGCGGCATTAGAATGACATGTATTGCTAAAATTACATTAAATGCTGTTGAAAAATCACGAAAATATGATGAAACTATTGAGTCGTTCCATGAAAAAATGAATGTGAATGAAATAGAATTGGAAAAAATAGAACGTCATTTGACTCAAGGACAACAACTTGAAAATGTCCTTCGAGGAAAAAACCAGCTTGATTTTTTTGTGGAGTTGATAAAAAGGCTTAAAGAAGCAAATGAAAAGGGAGAGTTTTTCTCACAAAAGATGGAGCATGTACGTATTAATATAACAGACAATAGATTGAGTGAGTTAAGTCAGTATGCTTTAACACCAACAGAATTGATCTTTTTTTTTACAAAAGCATTTTGATCAACTGAAGAGTCATGAGGAAACGTGATTTGTAGCAGATCTGTAGCAAATCGAGCCTATTTAACGAATCATCGTTCTAAAAAACGAAAAGTCATTATGCATCACACGCAGGGGGTCTGGGGTTCGAGTCCCTAATTCTCCACCATACAGTTCGTACTCGAACCCGATTCTTTGTGAAAAAGGGTTCGGGTGCGTTTTTTGTTTATCAGAAGTTTGCGTTTGCGACAGCAACAAACACCCCAGTGGGGTGTTTGAGCAACAGAATAGGCTACCAGGAAATCCCAAGTCGTATGACGTGGAATTTTTTGTTTCGATCAAGGACTCGAATGGCATCTACGTAAAAAATCCATAGCAAATGAGCCGGAAGCCTTCTGTAGATCAGAGGCTTCCGGCTCACTGTATATTCATGATAAAAGCAAAATTCCTGCCACCAGTACCATGTTGCAGGCAAAAAAAACAGCGCGGGCAGTGCATCCACAAAGGCCGGCGAAAGAGTGAAATCGTCCGGGACAGGATCGTTTTGATTCATGTGATCGACCTTGACATTTCTCCACGCAGCGCCGGAGAGACCTTTCTTGCTGAATTTCTGAAAAAAAGAGCAGTGCTTTTACGCAAGATCGTCAATGCGTTCTGTAGCATGTCACGGGTCAATATCCAGCTCACGCAGAAGCAGCCGGAGGGCGGGCGAGATGTTCTCGCGGTTCCACACGGCCCAAGCGGGAACGGTATCGTTTTCCAGCGGGATAAAAGTGAGGTTTTTGTTGGCGGGCAGCTGAGCCAGCACCGGCTCGGCAAGGATGGTATAGCCGCCGTAGAAAGCCAGCTGCAGCATCAACTCCTCCATGGAATACGCAAATTTGATGTTCTGCGGGTCGCTGCCGTGGCGGGTGAGAACTTGCGCAAACTGGTTCCACAGCTCCCGGTCCATGGCGGGTACATAATATTGTTCGCTGGCAAGCTGGCTGCGGTGCAGGGACGCATAGCTGGACAGGTGGCTCTGGCGATTGAGCACTACGTACTGGCGCAGCTGGCCTACTTGAGCACGCAGCAGGGAGGAGGCATCCTCCAGCGGGACCAGCTCCAGCTGCAGGGCAAAGTCCAGCCTTTTCTGCTGCAGGCGTTTTTTCAGGGTGGGAAAATCCCCAAGATGAAAGTGCAGCGGAATGGCAGGGTGCTGCTCCTTGAACAGCAGCAGCTTTTCCAGAATGGGCAGATTTTCCATGCCGCTCATCATGCCGATCTCAAGCGGGGTGCTGCACTCGGCGGCAGCGGCGCGGGTGCGGCGGGCGGCATCCTCCGCAAGATCGGTGATGCGCACCGCATACTCGTAGAATACCTGCCCGGCACTGGTAAGCGCCACCGAGTGCCGTGTGCGCTGGAACAGCTCAGTTTCAAGTTCTTCTTCTAGCAGCTTGATCTGCTGGCTGACCGCCGTTTGGGAAACATAGTGCTGCTGTGCCGCTTTGGAAAAGCTCAAATTCTGTGCCACCGCAATAAAATAGCGCATCTGCTGCAGGGTCATGACCGGCTCCTTTTTCTCTTAAAAAAATGCTTATAACTTTTACTTCTAATTATAAGAAGAAAGCAATATTTTTCAAGTGAGAGATATTGTGATAGAATTAACAATCGAAAGGGGCACACGACCCCGCACATTGAGAAGAAAGAGAAAAACGAAAGGAATCACCAAGATGAAAAAGATCTCGCGCAAAAGCTTTCTGAAGCTGGCTTCTGCTGCTGCCATGAGCGGCATCACCGCCAGCGCACTGGCTGCCTGCAATGCTGCTTCCGGCAGCACGGCTGCATCTTCTGCCGCTGCAAAGTACACCCCGGGCACCTACACTGCCACGGCCAAGGGCATGAGCGATATCACCATGACCGCCACCTTCAGCGAGACAGCCATTACTGACATCCAGCTGGATCTGTCCGGTGAGACCGACTCCATTGGTCAGGCCGCAAAGGATGACCTGATCAAGCAGCTGCTGGAAGCTCAGAACAGCACCATCGACGGCGTGTCCGGTGCAACCATTACCAGCGATGCTGTGAAGCAGTGCATGAACGACTGCATCACACAGGCCATGGGCGGCACTGCAGTGTCTGCCCCGGAAGCTTCTGAGCAGGCTGCCAGCTGGCGCACCGCCCCGGAAGCCATCCCGGACAGTGAGATCACCAAGACCTACGATGTTGACGTTGCCATCATCGGTATGGGCTATGCCGGCCTGAGCTGCTACCGTGAGCTGGCCGAAGAGGGCAAGAACGTTCTGGTGCTGGAAGCCATGCCCCGCGAGAGCTGGTGGACGGTCGGCCACGATATCGGCCACATCAACTCGGACTACCTGCTGAGCCACGGTGTGCCCAAGGTGGACGAAGTGGAGTTTGTGAACAACTGGATGATGCAGACCCACGGCAAGGCAAACACCGCACTGGTGATGAAGTTTGCCAAGAACAGCGGCAGCACGGTGGACTGGTGGCTGGACAAGATCAACCCGGACACGCTGGCCAAGACCCGCATCCAGTTCTGGCCGGACAACGAGTACACCGTGCACCAGCTGAACAACGGCATGCACTACTACACCGGCACGCTGGAATGGTGGGAGAACTACTGGGAGAACCCCGCCAGCGGCGAGAAGAACAACAACACCGCCGGTCAGCTGGAGCTGAAGGACCTGAGCTGGGACAACTACAATTATGTGGAGGAGAATTTCTCTGACAATGCCACCGCTCTGTTTGGCACCAAGGGTGTGCAGCTGGTAATGGACGGTGCAAAGGTCACCGGCGTGATCGCACAGGACAGCGACGGCAATTACCTCAAGATCAACGCCAAGAACGGCGTTGTGCTGGCAGGCGGCGGCTTTGGCGGCAACAAGGAAATGATGGACGATCTGCTGCCGGACATCAAGCGTCTGTTCACCAAGGATGAGGACTTCTTTGCTCCCTTTGGCCGCGACGGCTCCACCATCCAGATGGGTGTGTGGGCAGGCGGCCGTCTGGAGGGCGACATCTCCACCATGAACTTCGACTCCATGGCCGTGCCCGACTATCTGCCCGGCCCCCTGTGGGTGGACGAGAATGGCCAGCGCTTCCAGAATGAAGCCTTTGCCGGCCCGGAGATCAACGGCTTCTTCATGGCACGTGCAAAGCGCGGCAATATCACCTCCATCTACGACAGCACCTATGAGACCCAGATCCTGCGCGGCTTCCCCGGCCATCAGGCATTCGAGTACGACATGCCCGCTGTGGTGGAAGCCATGAAGGGCAACTTTGAGGCCGCAAAGGCTGCTGGTGCCGAGGGTGCCAACGGCTGGTACTGCGCCGACACCATCGAACAGCTGGCTGAGTACATCGGTGTGGAGCCTGCAGCCCTTTCCGCTACTGTGGAGCAGTACAATAAGGTTTGCGCCGAGGGCTACGACAGCGACTTTGCCAAGGACCCGCACTTCCTGAATGCAGTTGCAAAGGCTCCCTTCTACGCCCATGTCACCACCCCGAGTCTGGGCTTTGCACTGGTGACCACCGGCGGCTTTGTGACCACCAATGACCAGCAGGTGCTGAACGAGGATTATCAGCCCATCGAGGGCCTGTACGCTTCCGGCAACACCTGCGGTATGCGCTTCGGCCCCGAGTACATCACCCCGATCCCCGGTGTGAGCATTGGTATGTGCCTGACGCTGGGCCGCGAACTGGGCAAATACCTGGCTGCAAAGTAAGCAGCTGCCTTCGTCAAAGCCTGATCGGCTGCAGGAAAGCCCCATAAGCAATAAAAGATCCCGTCCACTTCTGGGTGAACGGGATCTTTTTTGCGTATCAGACAGGGAAAAGCGGCTCAGAGGTCGTTCTGCTCCTGCCCCAGATTATCGGATTCCAGGACGACACAAACTATGTTGCCATTGGCGGCGTAACGCCGGAGAACATCCCGGAGTTCCGCAAGGCGGGCTGCCTTGGCGTGGGCCTTGCCAGCAGCCTGATGCCGAAGGACAAGGCCGCCGCCCGCGACTGGGATGCCTGCGCGGAATACGTGCACATGCTGCTTACAAAAGCCAAAGGCGAATAAACCGCAGAAACAGCAAGACCGCTCACCCGAAAAGATGAGCGGTCTTTTGTTGTGTGATGGCATGGCAAGGCCGTCTGCCCGTTGTGGGTGGGCGGCTTTGCTGCGTGAACCACTTTCACTCCTGAAATGAACTGCATGAAAAATCAGAAGGCCTCATTCTATTGACTTTGCCTTTGCAGGGGAGTATACTCCATGTCACCAAGAATATTACGGCTATGACGAGAAAAAGTACCCGGAAGGAATGCTGCAGAGAGCTGCCGGTTGGTGCAAGGCAGTGCAGGGCATCCGTGGGAAGATCCTCTCCGAGCTTTTCGGCTGAATGGACGGTGTGCGCCCCAGTAAGCAGGAACGGCAGGCCCCCGTTATCACGGGCCGCGCGTTGTTGGACGTGCACTGAGTGGTCAGCGTTGTGCTGGCAATAAGAGTGGTACCGCAGAGGATTTTACACGCCTTTGTCTCTTACAGACCGTAGGGGACAAGGGCGTTTTGTTTTGCGGATGCTTTTGTCCCAAAGCATGTCAGAAGGAAAAGGAGAAACAATTATGAAAACACTGGAAAAAGTAAGCGACTTTGTGGGCAAGTACATGGCCGCCATCGTTATTGTGGTGGCCGCGGGTGCCCTGTTCTTCCCCGGCCCGTTCAGCGTGGTAAAGACGGCGTGGGTCAATAACCTGCTGGGCATCGTGATGTTCGGCATGGGCCTTACCCTGAAGCCGGGGGACTTCAAGGTGGTGTTCAGCCGCCCGAAGGACGTGATTATCGGCTGCGTTGCACAGTTCACCCTCATGCCGTTTCTGGCATGGGCGCTCACGCAGGTGTTCCACCTGCCCACCGAGCTGGCCATTGGCGTGATCCTGGTTGGCACCTGCCCCGGCGGCACCTCTTCCAACGTGATGACCTACCTTTCCAAGGGCGACGTTGCACTGTCCGTTGGCATGACCGCTGTTTCCACCGTGCTGGCTCCGTTCCTCACTCCGCTGCTCACCCTGCTGTACGCTGGCCAGCGTGTTGACGTGAACCCCATGAGCATGTTCATGTCCATCGTCAAGGTGGTGCTGGTGCCCATCGCACTGGGTTTTGTGGTCAATCACTTCTTCCATAAGTTCACCGAGGAAGCCGTCCGCGTGCTGCCTCTGGTCTCCACTACCGCCATCGTGCTGATCATCTGCGCCGTGGTCTCCGCCAACAGCGCCAAGATCATGACCAGCGGTCTGCTGATCCTTGTGGTGGTCATCCTGCACAACGTGCTGGGCTACCTCACCGGCTTTGGCGTGGGCAAGCTGCTCAAGCTGGACTCCACCAAGTGCCGCGCAATCTCCATCGAGGTGGGCATGCAGAACTCCGGCCTTGCAACCAGTCTGGCCGCCGCACACTTTGCACAGTATCCGCTGGCTACCATTCCCGGCGCTGTGTTCTCCGTGTGGCATAACATTTCCGGTGCGATCCTCGCCAACTTCTTTGCCCGCACAGCAGAGAAGAAGGATTGATCTTTCATAACATAGTAAAGCCCCCGGCAGGCGCAAACCTGCCGGGGGCTTTGCTGTGCCTGCGGGCCGGACAAGTGCAACAAAACCGGCACAAATAGTGCTTTTCACGCTGCTTTTAGGGCGATTCACGCAGGTTTGCTTCCAAAATGCGGTAAAGTGTGGGATAATCAAGATACTGTAATATATACCCCCCCCCCGTAAAAATGCGAGGGGAAAAAGGAGGTTGTACCATGAAACAAGGCAAACTTATCCGGCGTGCAGTATCGGCGGCGCTGGCCGGATGCATGATGTTCACCTTTTCCGCTCCGGCGCTGGCCGAAAGCACCGATGCGCTGATGCAGTTGAGCATGACTCGCCGCAGCGCCGTGAGCGTGCTGGACGCGGAGAACAGCGGAACGGATGCTAATGCGTCTGTTGCTACGAAGTATGGCATTACCATTGAAATCTATGGCAGAGGTAAGGTGGAAGTTGACAGCGATAATTGCAACAACATTCTTGACTTCCTGAAGTATGATCCTGATGAGCAAAAGTTGACCCTGCTGAAGCCGAATGCCGACGCAGTCCATTATCTGACCATCGATGCACCGAACACGGACGTGGTGCTGGAATCCACAGAGATGATTGTGAATGAAAATCTGATCATCGAAAACGCTCGTTCCGTGAAAGTTTCCAGCACTGGTAATTGGGCACCGGTTTATGGAAAAGTGTTCATCTACTGTGCTTGCCCTGTTACCCTTGAGCACACGGAAGCAGGCGCGAATTCGGGAGTTGCAATTAAAGGAATTGAGTTTGCCGCTCCGGTAAGTGCGAACGATTTTGTCTACTATACCAGCAATGCGCCTGACGCAACGCCGACGGATGCGGGCACTGGGACGATTCCGGCAAGAACTGAAAACTATCTGCGCATTGTGCCGAAAGTTTCCTATACGATTACCGCAGACGGTGCCACCATCACCGTGGATGGTAAGGCAGTGAACTCGGCCTTTGCGGGCGAAAAGGTCACCGTGACCGCAGCAGGCAGAGAAAATGCTGAGTTTACCGACTGGACTGACCCGAACGGCGTGCTGAAGTCTGACCAGCTGACAGCAAAAGAAGTCAACTTTACCATGCCGGACGAGGACGTGACTCTGATCCCGAATTACAATGTTGTACAGGATTATGGCATTGCGGTGGGCAGCGAGAACACTACACCAACCCGCGTTACCAGCAAAAACTGTAAAGACATTTTAGATAAGGGTGTGCTGAGTTACGACCCGACCACCCAAACGTTGAAGTCGAATGGCACACTACCAAGGTCGCTTCAAAAAATCAACGCACCCGGCAAGGATATAGAACTGAAGGGAGAAAATAGCAGCACAGTAACGGATAAACTGATCGTAGTGAATGCACATAATGTAACGATCAGCAGTGATAAGTATGCTGCGATTTTCTCCAGAGATGATACCAGCACGATCAACTGCACCGGTAAGGTGGATATCCGCAGCGACGATGATATGGCTGTGAACGGAAGCCTGAACATTGATAATTCCAGCGAAGTAATCCTTTCTGCAGGCAGCAGCGTTGTGAAGGACAGCGCAAATATCACCAGCGACGGTAACGTGACCATTGAGAGTACCGACGGTAGAGCGGCGAAAAACCTGACGATCAACAAGGCCAAGGATGTCACCATTTCCATCAGTGATGACGAAAGAGCAGTCTCCGAAAACACCAAGATCACCGCTTCCGGCACTGTGATCCTGAAAAACAATGCACCGGGCGGCCATGTGGGCACTGTTGACTTTACACAGGCAGACGGCAAAAAATACGTCTACTATACCAGCGAAGCCGAGGATGCAAAGCTGATCGACCCGCGCATTCATCCGCTTGCAGAAGCGGCAGAAAGCAGCTACCTGCGCATTGAGCCGAGGGAGACTTACTACAGCATTACCGTTGCGAACGGCACCGCGCAGGTGGGCGACGACACCACCGGCCAGATTACTACCGCCTTTGAGGGCGAAACGGTCACCGTCAAGGCCAACGCACCCACCGATGAGGATGCCGCCAAGGGCGTGAAGTTCCACCACTGGAAGGTGGAAGAGGGAAGCACCGCCTTTACCCTGACCGATGGCAAGCTTGGCTCCAAGGAGGAAGCAGGCACCGCAGAGATCAGCTTTGATATGCCCAAAGGCAATGTGAAGCTGACCGCCGTTTACAGCATCCCCGCTTCCGTGCTGAGGAGTACCGTTACTGTTGAGGGCGGCACGGCAAAGTCCACTCTGGGCGAGGGCAGCGATATCCCCGCAGAGATTGGCACCGAGGTGGAGATCACAGCTACCCCGTATGATGCCGAGAAATACCCCGGCATGGAGTTCGTGGAATGGGAGATCGTGTACCCCGAGAACTTCCCGGAGAATGTGCCGGAAAATCTGCAGCTCAAGCTGGACAATGCCAAGAGCGCGACCACGACGTTTAAGATGCCCGTTTACCCGGTCAAACTGATCGCCCACTGGTCGGCAAGCCCGGTGGCCAAGCCTGACCCGGACGAACCTATTGATGAAGACTTCGGCGTAGAACCTGCACCCATGGATACCACGGGCGGTGCAATTGCCGCCGTGGCCGTTGGCGGTGCAGCCGTCTGGGGCGGCTACGAGATCGCCACCCGCGTCATCCTGAACGACCTGCTGCCCGAGGGCGCAGCCATCCCGGCAAACCGCGGCCAGCTGGCACTGCTCATCTGGACTGAGAAGGGCAAGCCCGAACCCGCCGCACAGCCCGCCTTTGCAGACATCACCGATGCCGAGCAGGCCAAGGCCGCTCAGTGGTGCGTGGAGCAGGGTCTGCTGGATGCACGGGAAGGCAAGTTTGAATCGGACGGCTGGATGCCCAAGTTCAAGACCATTGAGATCTGGAGCAAGGCGTTCCCCAAAAAGTAACCTCTGAGCGCTTCCTCCGTAAAGCCTCAGAATGACAGATCCCCCCGATACCGGATACCCGGTATCGGGGGGATTTTTTGCGCAGGCACGCGTGGCATTGGCGGTGGCAATCATCTCCGACATTTCAATGATCCAGTGACCTTGCAGTTTGCGCGAAACAAAAATACTCCGGCAACTTTCCAACCAAGAGAAAGTTACCGGAGTATTCCGCTTTACTTATTTGTTTTTACCAGCAGTGCCTGATACGGCTCCAGTTCCACATCCGCCAGCCAGACGGAAGTGCCCTCCGGGGTGTGATACTCGCCGCCCAGAGCGTCCAGACTGGCCCCTGCCGGGTACTCGGTAAAGTTGAACAGCCCCACCAGCGTTTCCTCGCCGCGCTTGCGTACCAGCGCCAGTACGCCGGGGTTGTGGCTGTCCCATGTGGTCACCCACGCATCCGGGGCAAAGCAGGGGTCTGCACGCATTTGGCGCAGCTGCTCCATGCCCTGCCACAGCTGGTTTTGCAGCGTGCCCTTTTGGGTGCGCTGCTTGGCATCCTCCCAGTTGAATTTTGTGCGGTGCAGATTGCGGCTGTCCTCCACACGGTCAGGGTCGTTTTTGTAGTCCCAGCCATTGAGCTGTGCAATTTCATCCCCGCAGTTCAGCATGGGGAAGCCCTGCAAAAACGCCATGGAAGTGTGCAGCAGCAGGTCACGCTTTACGGCGTAGTCCAGTGCGGTCTTATCGTCCTTTTCCAGTGCCTGCTCGATACCGCACAGGCTGGCGGTGGTGCCGCAGCTGCGGGCATCGCCGGTGGCGGGGTCGTAATTGTACAGCTCGCCCTTTGCCCAGCTGCCGGGGAAATTGCCCTCGTAGAAGTGGTACAGATATTCCTTGTGCTTCTGCGGGTCCATGCCCAGCCGGTTTTCCACCGCCTCGTCCAGACCCCAGCCAATATCATCGTGGCAGCGCAGATAGTTCACGAACCAGCAGTTGTCCGGCAGGGCGTGGAGGGCATCCAGCTGGGCTTTCAGCAGCCGGGTGTCCCGGCTGGCAAGGGCACCCCACAGGTTGACCATGGTGGACACGTTGTAGAGCATGTGGCATTCCGGCTTTT
>ERZ825324.4719-NODE-4719-length-11009-cov-3.536060_pt1 | contig 11009 bp, 9 predicted proteins | sample MGYA00519859_ERZ825324 | MGnify/ENA primary metagenome ERZ825324 (study PRJEB31778, sample SAMEA3449198) | human gut metagenome | biome: human gut; feature: human-associated habitat; material: faeces | place: United Kingdom | collected 2010/2012 ... | reverse complement strand
GCAAAAATGAACCACTACGAAACCGTTTTCATTTTAACTCCCGTTTTGTCTGACGTTCAGATGAAGGAAGCGGTAGAAAAGTTCGCTGATGTGCTCAAAGCCGAGGGCGCGACCATCGTGAACGAAGAGCTCTGGGGTCTGCGCAAGCTCGCCTATCCCATCGCCAAGAAGTCGACCGGCTTCTACAGCCTCATCGAATTCGACGCTGATCCGACCGTAGTGAAGAAGCTTGAGACAGCTTACCGCCGCGACGAACGCGTCATCCGATTCCTCACATTCCGTCTCGACAAGTATGCCGCCCAGTATGCCGAGAAGCGTCGTTCGCTCCGTGCAGGCAAGGCCGCTGCCGCCAAGGAAGAAAAAGTAGAAACCGAAACAAAGGAGAATTAAGCTATGGCACAGACACAGTCAGAAATCCGCTACCTCACTCCGCTGTCGGTAGACGTGAAGAAGAAAAAATATTGCCGGTTCAAGAGAAGCGGTATCAAGTATATCGACTACAAGGATCCTGAATTCCTCAAGAAGTTCCTCAACGAGCAGGGCAAGATACTTCCCCGCCGCATCACAGGCACTTCGCTGAAGTTCCAGCGCCGTGTGGCTCAGGCCGTGAAGCGTGCCCGCCATCTGGCCCTCCTGCCCTACGTCACCGACTTGATGAAATAACCCCTAAACTCTGACAGCAATTATGAAGATCATACTTAAGGAAGACATTCCGTCGCTGGGTTACAAGGACGACGTGGTCATCGTCAAAGACGGCTATGGCCGCAACTACCTCATCCCCCAGGGCAAGGCCGTTATCGCCAGCCCGTCGGCCCTCAAGTCGCTCGCCGAAGAGCAGAAGCAGCGCGCCCACAAGCTCGCCAAGATCAAGGCTGACGCCGAGGCTGTGGCCGAGTCGCTCAAGGACGTGGCTCTGACCATCGGTGCGAAGACAAGCTCCACCGGCACAATCTTCGGATCGGTCAACAACATCCAGATCGCCGAGGCTCTCGAGAAGCTCGGTCACAACATCGACCGCAAGATCATCGTCATCAAGGAGCCCGTGAAGGAAGTAGGCAAGTACGAGGCTACCATCAAGCTCCACAAGGACGTCACGGTAACAGTGCCCTTCGAGGTCGTTTCGGAGTAACGCTCCGCATCCTCCGGGCCTTTGCCCCACAATACACCGACGGGGCCGCGCTGCAAAAGCGCGGCCCCGTCGTCGATTTATGGGGTTGATGGTGGGCTTTACGGTCAGTCGGCGGGGTCGAGGAGGTCGGGGCGGAGTCGGCGGGTGCGCTCCATGGCCTGGTCGTAGCGCCACTGGTCGATGCGGGCCTGATGGCCTGAAAGCAGTATGTCGGGCACGCGCCAGCCTTTGTAGTCGGCCGGACGCGAGTAGACCGGGGGCGCGAGAAGGTTGTCCTGGAAAGAGTCGGACAGGGCGCTCTGCTCGTCGCCGATGGCGCCGGGGATCAGGCGCACTATCGCGTCGGTGATGACGAGCGCCGGCAGTTCGCCTCCGGTGAGCACATAGTCGCCTATGGAGATCTCGCGTGTGATCAGATGCTCCCTGACGCGGTAGTCCACGCCCTTGTAATGGCCGCAGAGTATGATGATGTTTTCGAGCATCGACATGGAGTTGGCCATAGGCTGGTCGAAGGTCTCGCCGTCGGGTGAGGTGAAGATCACCTCGTTGTAGTCGCGCTCGGCTTTCAGGGCCGTGATGGCGCGGTCGATGGGCTCCACCTGCATCACCATGCCGGCCTCGCCGCCGAACGGATAGTCGTCGACCTTGCGATGGCGGTTGGTGGTGTAGTCGCGCAGGTTGTGGACGTGGATGTCGACGAGCCCCTTGTTCTGGGCGCGTTTGATTATGGAGCATCCCAGCGGAGACTCGAACATCTCGGGGAGCACTGTCAGCAGGTCAATTCTCATAATTGCGTAGCGTGGCCTTCAGGCTCTCCGTGACCATGGCGCGGAGCTCCGGCGGTTCGATCACCGTCAGATTGGCTCCGTGGCTGAGCAGCTCCTGCACGAAGTCGGGGGTGAGCTTGAGGCGGTAGGTGAATATCGAATAGTTGTCGTGGACCATCTCCTGCTGCGAATGATGGAGCGGGAGGGCCCTGAAATATTTGGCCTGACGCGCTTCGACGCGGATCACGACCCTCTTGGCCTCGCCATGGGAGAACACTATGCCGAAGCAGTCGGCGAAGTATTGCTCGGGGTCGAAGTCGTCGGGGAGCGTGAATTTGTCGTTGAGCAGCGTGGCGCCTGTCATGCGGTCGAGGGCGTAGGTCTTGATCTTGTCCTCGCGCACATTGCGGCCGGTGACGTACCACCGCTGGCGGAAGAGCTTCAGGAAATAGGGCTCTACTGTGACGTCAGGCGTCGGATTCGAGCGGGTATAGTTGCTGTAGGTGAAGCGGAGTGGCTTCAGTTCTTTGACGGCCGTGATGACCGTGGCCAGAAACTGGCGCGAGGAGGGCACGTCTTCAAGAAACACGCGGTGGCTCACCGAACGGGCGTCGGTCAGCACGTTGCTCATCGCGGCCGAATTGAGCATCCAGTCGGTGACGGAGTCATCGTGCTTGTCGCCGCCGTTGTCTATATAATATTCGTAGGTCGACGGGTCGCACTCGATATTGATCTTGAACAGATCCTCTATGGCGTTGCGGTAGTTATAAAACGTGCGGCGGGGCAGGCGTTCGCCATCCGACACGTCCGACCGGCACCACAGTTCGTTGAGCTCGTCGCGCGTGATGGATCCGTGGCGCCTTATGGTGTCGATGATCCAGATATAGCGGCTAAACAGGTTTTTCGGCATAGGCTGTAGATGTCTGTCGCCGGGCGGAAACGGCGGCCGCATAAAGGCCGGCCATGGTCAGCAGGGCGTTGATGATTAATAGTTCGAATCCGGTTTCATAGCCCCATGCGCGGTGCATGGCCCACTGCATGAGCCATGCGGCGGCCGGAGCGGCAATGCATATGGCCGGAACCCATGAGTCGCGCACCGACCGCCGTGTCAGCATGCCGAACGCGAACAGGCCGAGAATCGGGCCGTAGGTGTAGGAGGCGAGGGTGTAGACGGCGCTGATGGCGTCGTCCTCGCTCAGGTGATAGAACGCTACGATCACGAGCCCCATGCATATGGCCATGGCGGCGTGCACGCGCCGACGGACGACGGTGAGGCGCCCTTCGTCGAGCCGGCTCTGCGCGCCGAGGATGTCGACGGTGAAGGTAGTGGTGAGTGATGTAAGAGCGGAGCCGGCGGCGGAGTAGGCGGCAGCTATGAGGCCAACGACGAACACTATGCCAGCCACAAGCGGCATGCCGGCATGGGAGGCCACCATCCCGAAGATCTCGTCGGATTTTTCCGGGAGGGCGAGGCCGTTGTGCGAAGTGTACAAAAGAAGCATGGTGCCGAGTACGAGAAACAGCCCGATGACAAAAAACTGCATAACGCCGCTCCATATCATGTTTTTACGCGAGCTGACGGAGTCGCGGCACGACAGATGGCGCTGCATCATATCCTGGTCGAGGCCGTTGGTGGCGATGGCCATGAATACGCCCGCCAGAAACTGCTTCCAGAACCATTGTCCCGACTTGGGATCGTCGAAGAAAAACACCCGGCTGCTCTCGTGGCTTACTATGGCGTCGGCAAGCTCGCCCGGTCCGAGACCGAGATCGCGGGCTATGAACACGATGCAGAGCACCACCGACCCTATCAGGCAGGCGCTCTTGAGGAGATCGGTCCAAATAAGGGCTTTTACGCCACCCCTGACGGTATACAGCCATATGAGCCCGATGGTGGCGGCCACATTGATCTCAAACGGGATGCCGAGAGGGCGGAAGACCAGCAGCTGCAGCACGGCGCAGACCACGAAAAACCGCACGGAGGCGCCGAGGATCTTCGATACGAAGAATATCCATGCTCCGCTGCGGTAGCTCCGGTTGCCGAACCGCTGCCCGAGGTAGCCGTAGATCGATACCAGCCCGAGACGGTAGAAAAGGGGCACGAGCACAACTGCTATCACCACATAACCCACTATGAAGCCCAGAACCATCTGGAGGTAGGCGTAGCCTTTGGCGGCGACCATGCCGGGTACGGAGATGAACGTGACGCCCGATATGGCGGCGCCGACCATGGCAAAGGCCACCACAGGCCAGGGGGCGCGGCGGTTGCCGGTGAAGAAAGTGTCGTTGTCGCCGCCGCGGGAGGCGAGCCATGAAATGCCAATAAGCAATGCGAAATAGCAGGCTACGGTGGCTATCACAATCAGGGGAGTCATGTCTGTACTGCAGATGTCAGGTATTACTTATGCAAAGTTAGTAATTTCCGTCAGATATCTGTCAATCCGGCATGATCAAAGAACGCGCGGCATTGACAGCGATCGCCTCTGTCAGCGCATGACGCTGCGGTAGATTTCCATCAGGCGCCGGTAATGACGGTCGGGGCTGAATGCTCCGGCGGCTCTCGCCGCGATCGCGTCGTGATCCCAGACGGTGGCGGCCGCTGTCGACATGGCCTGCTGCAGCAAGCCGACATCGCCGGGCGTGAACATCAGTCCGTCGCCCTCGCCGATAAGTTCGGGAATGCCTCCTATGGCTGCTCCGACAACGGGTGTGCCGGCCGACAATGATTCTATGAGGCTCAGCGGGTTGTTTTCGTAACACTCTGAGGGAACAACCGAGAAGAGCGCTTCCGAAAGAAGATGTCCGACTTCAGCCACTCCGATACGTCCGAGAAACTGTATGTTCTCACAGCGTCCGTAGCTCTCATGCAGCCGTGGCGCCAGAGGCCCGTCGCCCGCCACCACGAGTCTTAATCGCTGCGGCTGTAGTGAGGCGACAGCGCGTAGCAGTGTGTCGATCCCTTTTTCTTCCGATAGGCGTCCTACGTAGCATGCGAAATTCTTGCGGGGACGCCGTTGGTAGACAATGCCGGAAGTGGTGAAGTTGCAAAGCGTGTGGAGTTTTGTGGCGTCAAATCCTCCCTCCGACATCTTTGCGGCCATGAAAGCGCTCGGGCAGATGAAGGCATCGGTCCACTTCTCCAGCCGGCTCCGATGCCATTTAAGCATCTCGGCTCCGGCAAGCAGGGTGGCGGGTAGCGACCGCTTCATGCATCGGTGGCGCACTGCCGCGATAGGGGTGCCGGTCATGCACTCCTCGCAGATGGCCCCGTCGCGCAGAAAGCTGTAGGTCGGACAGAGGAGCTTGTAATCGTGGAGAGTCCATGCCGTGGGAATACCCTTCTGGTTCGCTATTCTGACCACTTCGGGCGACAGATATGAATGGATGTTGTGGAAATGGACTATGTCGGGGCGGAAGTCGGTCAGCGCGGCGCGGAAAGCGGCGGCCACTCCGGCGCCCCCGAGCACGCGCCGGGCTCCGCGCAGCCTGTCGGACAGGGCGCCGTCGATGCGTATCTCCGGAGCGGTGTACATGGCGATGCCGGGGGGCGGAGCGGAGTTGGCGGGATAATCCATCGTGAAAATCCCTACACGCCATCCGCGGGCATGAAGCAGCGAGGCGAGATCTATCGCCACTGCCTCGGCTCCTCCCCTGCGGTAGCCGAATTTCGTCACAATGAGCGCAGAGTGCAGGCTCATTGTCTGGAGGCCTCCCAGCGGCGGGCGAGTCCGCCCTCGCCGGTCTCCTTGTAGATCGAGGGGAGGTCGTGTCCGGTCTCCTTCATCACTTCGACCACGCGGTCGTAGGACACGCGGTGGTTGCCGTCGGTAAACGACGAGTAGAGATTGGCGTCGAGCGCGCGGGCGGCGGCATAGGCGTTGCGCTCGATACAGGGTATCTGTACGAGTCCGCACACGGGGTCGCACGTCATGCCCAGATGGTGCTCCAGGCCCATTTCGGCCGAGTATTCGATCTGTGCGGGACTGCCGCCGAACAGCTGGTTGGCCGCGGCGGCAGCCATGGCGCAGGCCACTCCGACCTCACCCTGACATCCCACCTCGGCTCCTGCTATCGAGGCGTTGGTCTTGGCTATGTTGCCGATCAGGCCGGCCGTGGCGAGAGCTCGGTAAATGCGTGCGTCGGAGAAGTCACGGCTCTTCTTGAGATGATATAGCACCGCGGGAACCACTCCGCACGATCCGCAGGTGGGGGCGGTGACGATCTCGCCGCCCGAGGCGTTCTCCTCGCTGACGGCGAGGGCATAGCTGAACACCAGTCCGCGGCTCTGCAGGTTGGATTTGTAGCCGGAGGCTCTGACATGGTAGGAATTGGCGCGGCGGCGCAGGTTGAGCGGTCCGGGGAGCACTCCCTCCTGGTCGAGACCACGCTCTACAGCTGCCGCCATCGTCTGCCATACTTTGGCGAGATACTCCCATATTTCGGGACCCTCGCACTCTTCCACGTATTCCCAGTAGGTCTTTCCGGTGTCCTCGCACCAGTGGAGGATCTCCGTGAGCGACGACATTTTATACACGTCGTCGCTTCCTGAGCGCGGCACTCCCTCTTCGGCAAGCTCGCCACCGCCTACGCTGTATACGGTCCATTCGTCGGTGACGTTGCCCGAAGCGTCGAAGGCCTGGAATTTCATGCCGTTGGGGTGGAACGGGAGAAATATCTCGGGCTTCCAGATAATCTCGACGTCAGTGGCCGGCTTGATGGTGTCGACAATGGCCACGTCGGTGAGGTGGCCGCGGCCGGTGGCTGCGAGAGAGCCGTATAGGGTGACTTCGATCTTGCGGGCCGAGCGGTTGCGCGACAGGAAGATCTGGGCGGCGCGGCGCGGGCCCATGGTGTGGGACGACGACGGTCCGGTGCCGATGCGGTAGAGTTCGCGTAAAGATTTCATGGGTATGAGAGATTTTATGTGATTTAGGTGTTGAAACGGCTACAGCCCGTCTGCCTGTGGAGGCATTCGGGCTGTAGCGTCAGTGGTTGTGGACTAATGTTGTCGACCGCTGTCCAGTCCCGAATCCGGGTCAGTCGCGGAAGAACTTCAGTATGTTGTTTTCGACTTTTCTGTTGCCGAGGAGTATGGCCGGGAGCTGATTGCCGAGGGCCACAGCGCCGCGTGTGCGCTGGAAGAGGGTGGCGTTCTCCTCGAAGGAATAGGGACGCGAGCTGTTGTCGACATTGACGATGCTGAACACTATAACGCCGTTGTTGGTCTTCACAGGGCCTACGAGTTTGCCCGGCTCGGCGCATTTTACCTGAGCGAGCGTCTCGGGGCCTCCGAGAGCAGGAGCGTAGACTGAGAACTGCGAGAAGTTGACCATGGCTGAATCGACGCGGCTCTCCATGAGTTTCGCATATCCGGCCACGTCGCTGGCTTTGCCCTGATAGTCGCCGATAAGCTTCTCGGCTTTTTTGCCGTTGCGCACCTCTTCCGTCAGGTAGATGAGTGTCTGAGGATCGTTGGCGGGAACATACTCGTCGTAGATGTCATCGAGAGCCACGGCCAGGAAGCGGCCTGTCGACTCGTCGCCGAAAATGGGCGACACTGCGCCTTTTTTGGCGTTCATGGCCCAGTTGACGGCTCCGCGTGAATCGTTGAGGCGTCCGATCTGGGGTGTGGAGGCCGAGACGGTGGCGGGAATAGCCGTGTAGCCAGAATCGGCTGCATTTTTGTTGAATTCGGCGGCTGTTGGGTTGGCGTTGAGGAATGTCTGGAGTGATGCCTGCAGACGGTTGATCGTGGCATTTGACGGCTCTGCGCGGTATTCGATGGTGGCGAGGTCATAGACGGTCACTGGATTCTGGCGGCTGTTGACGCGCACCACGAGCACGTTCTGCGGGTTGAGGGTGTCGGGCATGAAGTAGCGTCCGGCGGGAGCCTCGGCGAGCACTTTCTTGTACTGTGCGAGCTGCGGGTCGGTGAGCGAGAGCTTCACGTCGGCCTGAGGCTGTGCCACTTCGGCGTTCTGTGCGAGGGAGGCGAAGTCGATGGCTCCGGAGTTGAGCTGACCGATGATCGAGTCGGCTGCTGCGCGTCCGGCGGTGACCACGAAAATGTTGCAGTTGATCGAGTCGATTTCGCTGCTCTTGCCGATGAGTTTGGCGAGCGTGAAGTCGTTGCCGATGCGGGCCACAAGCGAAGCCGAGCCTACAGCGGCCGAGTCGGCGAAGGCGCGCACCTGCGAGTTGCGGATGGCGGCTGCCGTGGTCTTGCGGCGGTCGACAACGAAGAGGTTGTTGCCGGCCACTCCCTCGGTGTCGGGGGTGTCGCGGAGCGATGCGATGGCGTCTTCCACGGTCTTTTCAGCTGCCACGAGGTCGGCCTGCGAGGGCTGGATGTCTACGTCGATGTAGGTGATGCGGCGCTGCTGCTCTGCGATGGCGAACTGGTTGCGGCGGTCGTTCCATGCGGCCTTGATCTCGGCGTCGCTGACAGAATAGTCTTCGTCGGCGAGCGATGAGTAGTCCTTATGTGTGTAAGCTATTGTGGCTGTGCCTACACCGTCGTCGTAGAGGGCTTTCGCATCGAGCTTGTTGGCTACGAGAGTGCCGGCGAAAAGATTCTGAAACTTCTGCTGCAGCAGATACTGTTCCATCTGGTTCTCAAGGCTGATCCAGATGCCGCGTAGCTGACTGGCGGTGTTCTCGTCGAGTCCGTATTTCACCGGGTTGAAAGCCATGTCGTGGAGCGCCGATGCACTCTCCACTCCGATCTGCTGGCGCACCATCTGGTCGACCATGGGGGCGCCGGTGCCGAGCATCATCTCGGTGAGCTCGTCGTCGGTCACCTTGAGGCCGAGGTCTTCAAGCTCCTCTTTGTAGAGCTTCTCGGAGATCATGTTGCCGAGCACCTGCTGCTGCAGCAGGGCCTGGTCGATCTTCTGTCCGCTCTGCTGTGCGTTCTGGTTGGCGGTCTCCATCTGGCGCTGGAATTCCTGAATGTCGATTTTCTGTCCGCCGACCTTGGCGACGGTGGTGCCGGTGCCGAAGAATGTGCGGCCCGAAGTGAAGAAGTCACCGATGATGAACGCCAGAAGCGCCACGCCGATGATAACGAGCAGAAGCACCGATTTGCTTCTGATTTTCTCTAATGTAGCCATTTAAGTGTCTATCTGATAATTGTTTGATTTCTTTTCTTTTCCCGTTGCAGCACTTTTGCCATGGCGCTTGGCCTCGGCAGCCGGCGCATCGGCAAGGCAAAAGAGCGCACAAAGTTACGCTTTTTTTGCCTTGCTTCAAAACGTTTTGCGGCTAAATCGCCATCAAATATTCGGGCAGTCGGCACGCTGACGCCTGAGCCGGCAGGCCGGAGGGTCAGTTGAGGCCGAATTCCTTGCGGATGTCGTCGACGCGGTCGAGCCGCTCCCACGTGAAGAGCTCAACGGTGCGGGTGAAGCGGTTGTTGCCCGATCCGAACGTCTTGGTGACCGCGCACGGCTGCTGGCCCATGTGGCCGTAGGCCGCTGTCTCGCGGTAGATGGGGTTGCGGAGTTTCAGGCGCTGCTCGATGCCGTAGGGGGTCATGTCGAAGAGGCGCGCCACGCGGGCGGAGATCTCGCCGTCGGTCATCCTGACTTTGGCAGTGCCGCGGGTGTTGACATAAAGGCTCACCGGTTGCGCCACTCCGATGGCGTAGGCCACCTGCACGAGCGCCTCGCTGGCCACTCCGGCGGCAACAAGATTCTTGGCTATGTGGCGGGCGGCGTAGGCTGCCGAGCGGTCGACTTTCGAGGGATCCTTGCCCGAGAATGCTCCTCCGCCGTGGGCTCCGCGGCCTCCGTAGGTGTCGACCACGATCTTGCGGCCGGTCAGGCCGGTGTCGCCGTGCGGGCCGCCGATCACGAACTTGCCTGTGGGGTTGACGTGAAGTATCAGCCGGTCGTCGAACATCGCCTGCAGGTCGGCAGGAAGCTTGGCCACTACCCGCGGTATCAGTATGGTGGCCACGTCGTGGCGTATCTGCTCAAGCATCCGGCGGTCGGCCTCCTCGGGCGTGACGTCGCGGGAGGGGGTGATGAATTCGTCGTGCTGCGTGGAGATGACGATGGTATGCACGCGCACGGGACGTCCCTCGGCCGAGTATTCAATTGTCACCTGGCTCTTGGCGTCGGGGCGCAGATAGGGCATGAGGCGCCCCTCCTTGCGGATAGCGGCGAGCTCGCGCAGCAGCATGTGGCTCAGGTCGAGCGCTAAAGGCATCAGGTTGGCGGTCTCGTCGCAGGCGAAGCCGAACATCATGCCCTGGTCGCCGGCTCCCTGGTCGGCTGCGTTGGCGCGCTCCACGCCGCGGTTGATGTCGCCGCTCTGTTCATGGAGGGCCGATAGCACTCCGCATGCCTGCGCGTCGAATTTCAGCTCGCTGCGGTTGTAGCCTATCTCGTCGATCACGCGGCGGCACACTCCCGTCAGGTCGATGCTCGCGTTGCTCTTCACTTCGCCGGCCACCACTACCTGTCCGGTGGTGACGAGGGTCTCGCAGGCTACTTTCGACTGCGGGTCCTGGGCGATGAACTCATCGAGAATGGCGTCGGAGATCTGGTCGGCCACCTTGTCGGGATGGCCTTCCGAAACTGATTCGGAGGTGAAGAGGTAGTGTCCCTGCTTCAGCTTGTCGTTGTTTGTCGGTAGGTTGTTTTCCATCATTTTGTAATAATAAAATTCATGCCCGGGCGTCGCGTCGCGCTAAAGCCGGGCATCCATTCGCTGGGGGAGATGATGGAAGGTGCGGTTTTAGCATTTTTTCAAGTGGTTGCAAGCAGCCAAATTTTTCCACTCTGTCGCATTGTTCCGGTGAGCGCTCTGTCGAGAAGCCCGTGGCATCGGTTTGCGGCTGCAAAGGTAATCACTTTTTCTATAATATGCAACCCTCGGATCGCTTGTGGAAATGACAACATCTATTGTGGAGGCCAATCCGATGCTCGCCAAATTCTATTTCAAGAAATGAGGGCAACGCAGGGCAGATGGAGGGTCGGCAGAGAGGTCATGAATGCTGTATGGATGATATATGGCGCGTGTTGACTTTTTTTTAACTAAAATAATTTTGCAGGGAGCGAATGATTGCATAGATTTGCGATCGGATGATGCATCGTCCCCGTGATCAT
>ERZ825324.4713-NODE-4713-length-11030-cov-2.737768_pt1 | contig 11030 bp, 10 predicted proteins | sample MGYA00519859_ERZ825324 | MGnify/ENA primary metagenome ERZ825324 (study PRJEB31778, sample SAMEA3449198) | human gut metagenome | biome: human gut; feature: human-associated habitat; material: faeces | place: United Kingdom | collected 2010/2012 ... | reverse complement strand
TGGCCTCGCGCATGTCGCGCACGGCGTAGTCGGGAAGGCAGCGGGCGAGGTCTGTGTAGGCGACGCCGGGGCGGTAGGTGGGGAGGATGCGCCCCGGCCCGGCGGAGGGGCGGCGGGCACGGAAATCCTCCACCCGCTGGGCGGGGGCAAGGTAATTCCCTTGTCCTGCCTGATAAGCGGCGGCTTCCAAATCCCGCTGGAAGGCGATACCCGCCAAGGGGTTGTCCCCGCCGAAATCCTCCGGGGTGACGTTCACCAGCAGCGCGCCGTTGATGTTCTCTTTGTCACGGGCAAATTCGCTCATGCCGTTGGTCACCACCCGGTGTTCCTCCGACGCGGCGGCCACCACCTGTCCGCCGGGGCAGACGCAGAAGGAGAACACGCCCCGTCCGTTGGGAAGATGGCAGCTCAGCTTATAGGTGGAGGCAGGCAAACCGAGATGTCCGGCGTACTGTTTGTATTGGGCGGCGTCGCAATCGGACTGCCGCTGCTCGATGCGGACGCCCACGGCGAAGGGCTTGGCCTCCATGGGGACGCCCCGGCGGTAGAGCAGCTCAAAGGTGTCCCGAGCGGAGTGACCGGGGCAGAGGATCAGCTGCCGGCAGGGCAGGGGATAGGTCTCCTCCGGGCCGGTGACGGCGATACCGTGCAAGGCCCCGTCCTGAATGTCCAGATCCGTCAGCTGATGCTCAAACCGGATATCCGCACCCAAGTCCAGCAGCTCCCGCCGCAGGTTTTTCAGGGCGATGTGGAGATAGTCGGTACCAACATGGGGCTTGGCGTCATAGAGGATCTCCTCCGGCGCACCGCAGCGGACCAGCTCCTCCAGAATAAAGCGGTGCCGGAGGTCCTTAGTGCCGGTGTTGAGCTTGCCGTCGGAAAAGGCCCCGGCGCCGCCCTCTCCGAACTGAACGTTGCTGGTGAGGTCCAGCTCTCCGGTGGACCAGAAGCGCTCTACATCGGCAGTGCGGTCCTCCACACGGCGGCCCCGCTCCAACAGAATGGGCCGTGCGCCTGCTCGTGCCAGTACCAGTGCGGCAAACAGGCCCGCAGGTCCCGCACCCACCACCACCGGCGGTACTTCCGGCGGGGTCACAGGCTCCGGGAGCTGATAGACAGGCCGGGGGGCCGCCTTGGAAACGTGCTTGTCCCGGCAGCGGCGGAGCACGGCAGCTTCGTCCGCCGCCTCGACCTCCACGGTGTAGACCATGCGGACGCCCTCCCGGGCGTCGATGCTGCGGCGGAGAATGTGCAGCGCCAACAGGTCCTTTTCGGGGATCCGTAAAATGTGAAGAACGGCATTGCGCAGGGCGGAAGGACCGCCGCCGGGGGAAAGTTTCAGATTTTCGATGCGCAGCATGGCGGCACCTCCTGTTTTGATAGCTGTATTGTACCACAGGGACGGAAAAAGAAAAATGTATAAGGTTCACATTTGCTTAAAATTTTTTTCAGACAGTTTTAAGTTTTCGGCCCTATACTACAATCAAAGTTAAGGAAGTTCCCGGCGGAACGCAGATCAGCGCCCGCTTTTCAAGGAGGTTTGACTTATGTATAACGATGAACAGAATCTGTATCACTACACCTATCGCAAGGACGGCACAGAGCCGGGCCAGCGCTATGACGCCAAGCAGCCCACCGTGGACGAGCAGCTCAACAGCTACCGTCAGCAGCAGGAGCAGCAGACTCAGAATTCCCAGCCGGTGTATCAGTCCCAGCCTCAGGGCGGGCAGACGCCCCACAAGAACGGCAAGAACCGTCTGGGCCTGAAGATCGCCTCTCTGGCGCTGGTGTGCGCTCTGCTGGGCGGTCTGGTAGGCGGCGGCACCGCTTATCTGGTAAGCAACAGCTCCAGCAGCAATACGACAGAGGTCAATGTTTCCAACCGCAAGCCCACGGAGATCCAGCTGAAAACCGTGGACGGCAAGAACCCCATGACGGACGCGGAGCTGTACGCCGCCAACGTCAACAGCGTCGTGAGCATCAATGTGTCCACCACGACGAACGTCTTCGGCCGCACGACAGAGTCCGCCGCCAGCGGTAGCGGCTTTTTCATCACCAAGGACGGCTACATCCTCACCAACTATCACGTCATCGAGGGTGCGAGCACCGTCAAGGTCACGGCCTACGACGGCACGACCTATGATGCCGCCGTCATCGGCGGCGACGAGGATTACGACATCGCCGTCATCAAGGTCGAGGGCACGAATTTCCAGCCGGTCGTGATCGGAAAGTCCGGCAGCGTGCAGATCGGCGAGACGGTCGCCGCGGTCGGCAACCCGCTCGGCGAGCTGACCTTCTCGATGTCGCAGGGCATCGTCTCCTGCGTGAACCGCGCGATCAATGTGGACGGCAAGCCCTTCAACATGATCCAGGTCGACTGCTCCATCAACCCCGGCAACTCCGGCGGCCCGCTCTTCAACAGCTACGGCGAGGTCATCGGCATTGTGTCCGCGAAGTATTCGAGCTACTCCAACACCACCGTTGAGGGCATCGGCTTCGCCATCCCCATCGACGATGTGCTCGCCATGGTCAAGGACATTATGACCGACGGCTATGTGACCAACAAGCCTTACATTGGCATCACACCGCAGAACATGACCGCACAGATGGCGCAGCAGTACCGCTACGATGTCACGCAGGGCGTGTTCGTCTGCTCGGTCGAGCCGGGCAGCGCCGCGGAAAAGGCTGGCCTTCAGATGGGTGACGTCATCACCAAGATCGGCGACACGGCGATCAGCGACATGAACGACCTGAACGCCGCGAAGAAGTCTTACCGCGCGGGCGATACCGTGACGCTGACCATCTATCGCGCGGGTGGAACGAAGGAGGTCGAGCTGACCTTCGACGCCGTCCCGCAGACGCAGGAGACCGCGCAGGACAGCTCTCAGCAGCAACAGCAGGGCGGCAGCAACGGCGGCTATTACTACAATCCCTGGGATTTCTTCAATAGCTTCTTCGGCAACGGCTACTACGGCAGCAGCTATTCCGGCGAGAGCCGCGACGCAGCCTGAGCAAAACAGCATACGACATACCGGGGCGGCTCTTCGGAGCCGCCCTTTTTTGCCGCGTTTTGCCGCGCAAAAATAAGGACTTCCGCTTTTGGGAAAGCTGTGGTATAATTTTCTTCTATGAAACATGGAGAAGGAGGGAACGTCCATGCGCATCGGTACGGTGGAGATCAACTCGCAGCTCGCGCTCGCACCGATGGCGGGCGTGACCGACGCGGCGTTCCGCGAGCTGTGCGCGTCCCTCGGCGCGGGGCTGACGTGCACGGAGCTCGTGAGCTCGAAGGCGCTGTGCTATCAGGATAAAAAGAGCCGCACACTGCTCGCGCCCTTTCCGGGCGAGCATCCGATGCAGGCCCAGATCTTCGGCAGCGACCCGGTCTGCATGGCCGAGGCCGCGCAGATCGCCATTGAGGCGAGCGGCGCGGACATTCTGGACATCAACATGGGCTGCCCGGTCGGCAAGGTCGTCAACAACGGCGACGGCTCGGCGCTGATGCGCGACCCCGAAAAGGCGGCGCGTATCGCCGAGGCGGTGGTCAAGGCGGTAAAGGTTCCGGTCACGGTGAAGATGCGCCGCGGCTGGGACAAGGGCAGCATCAACGCGCCGGAGCTGGCGGTGCTGTTAGAATCCGTGGGCGTCGCGGCGATCACCGTCCACGGGCGCACCCGCGTGCAGATGTACGGCGGACAGGCAGACTGGTCGACCATCCGCGCGGTCAAGGAAGCGGTGAAGATCCCCGTTATCGCCAACGGCGATGTTTTTACCCCGGAAAATGCGATAAAAGCCTTGAAGCTCACCGGTGCAGACGCGGTGATGATCGGGCGCGGCTGCTTCGGCAATCCGTGGCTCTTTCAGCAGTGCAGAGCCGCGCTCGCGGGCGAGCCGATCCCGCCGCTGCCGCCGCTTGCCGAGCGCTGCGACGCGCTGGTGCGCCAGATCGAACGCAGCGCGGAGTTCCGCAATGAAAAGGTCGCGCTGCTCGAGGCGCGGCGGCACTACTGCTGGTATCTCAAGGGCGTGAAATACGCCAACTACTATAAAGACCAGATCAACCATATGGAGACGCTTGAGGATCTTTACCGCGTCACGGCGGGCATCAAGCGCGATCTGAGCGACTGAACACACGGAGCGGACATGAACGAAAGTGAACTGATCCAAGCCGCGCGGGGCGGCGACGAGGCAGCCTTTGAACAGCTCGTCCGGCTGCATGAGAAGAAAATATACAACCTTTGCCTGCGTATGTGCGGCAGCAGCGAGGACGCGGCGGAAGCCGCGCAGGATACCTTCCTTGCCCTTTGGCGCGGACTGGAGGGCTTCCGCGAGGATGCGGCGCTGTCCACATGGCTCTACCGTCTGGCGAGCAACGCCTGCATTGACCTGCTGCGGCGCAACAAGCGCACGGTGGACGGCATATCGCTCGACGACGAGGACGTACACCTTGAGGTGCGCGACCGTGCGCCCACGCCGGAGGAGCACGTCGAGGGCCGGGAGACGCAGCGGCTGGTGCGCGAGGGGCTTGCCGCGCTGCCGGAGGATTACCGGCGCGTGCTCGTGCTGCGCGAGCTGCACCAGCTCAGCTATGCGGAGATCTGCGAGGTCACGGAGCTGGAGCTCGGCACGGTGAAGAGCCGCATCAACCGCGCGCGGCTGCTGCTGCGAAATTATTTGGCGGCAGACGGGAACTTTTTTGAAAAGCCAGCGTCAAAGGTTACAGAATGTAATCAGACTGTCGGAGGGGAGAGGAACGCAATATGAAGAAATGTGAAGAATTTGCGCCGCTGCTCTCGGCCTTTGTTGACGGAGAGCTGACGGAGGAGGAGCGTGCGGAGGTGCTCGCTCATGTGAGCGAATGCGAGAAATGCAGAAGGCTGCTCGGTGAGCTGACGGCCCTGCACGCCGCCCTCGGCGAGCTGGAGGACGAGGACGTGCCCGCAGGCTTCACGGAGGGCGTGATGGCGGCGGTGCGCGCAGAAAAGGCGGCGAAAAAGCCGCAAACAAAAAAGCGGAGCGCATGGCGGCGGTGGATGCCGATGGCGGCCTGCGCGGCGATCGTCGCACTCGCGGCGGCGGTAACGATCCCGCGAACGGCGATGAAGCAGGAAGCAAACGACGCTGCACCTGCCGCGCCTGCCGCACAGGAGGATCAGGCGATGTTTTCGATGGCGGCGCCGTCCAGCGATCCGCTGCCCGATACGGACGCCGAGGTGGAATATCCCGAGCAGCGCTGTGAAACGGTGCAGTCCAGCCCGTATTATGACCGCCAGCTTGGCGGCGCGGCGGCGGACGGGTTCAAGACCGCAAATGCACCCGCTGACTTGGAAAACGGCAGCCCAGAGGCAGAATACTACTGCGAGACCGCTCCCATCGGCGAGAGCGGCGAGGAGGGCAGCCTGCTCACCGCGTGGTACGGTCCCGTGGTGCTTGAGCTGTACGGCGCGGGCGCGACGGACTATGTGCTCTCAAGCGGCGGCGTGAAGGACGGCGACGCGGGCTTTTACTATGCCCCTATCGCCGCGCTGCGCGACCTGCCGGATGGCCTCGGCATGAGGCAGGCGCAGGCGGAAACGCTCGCACTTGCCCCCGCGGACGCGGAGTGGGTGCTCGTCTATCCCAATGACGACAGCGAGGTGCCGCAGCCGTGAAGAAGCGTTCGCTGTGGCTCTGCCCTTTGGCTATCGCGGCCATCATCGCGCTGGACCAGTGGGTGAAGGCCTATATTGTGACCCATTTCGCCGTGGGCGAGAGCGCGGAGTTTCTCCCGCGGCTGCTGCGGCTGCACTATGTGCGCAATTTCGGCGCGGCATGGTCGAGCTTTTCCGGCGAGCGCTGGCTGCTCATCGGCGTGACGGGCGTGGGGATGCTCGCGCTCGCATGGCTGCTCGCGCGGATCGTGCGGCACCCGCTCGGCGTGTGGTCGCTGACCGCCGTGATCGGCGGCGGCGTGGGAAATCTTATTGACCGTGTTCGCCTCGGCTATGTGGTGGATATGCTCGACTGCACGTTCATTGAGTTTCCGGTTTTCAACGTTGCGGACTGCTTTGTGGTCTGCGGCACCATCGCGGCACTCGTTTACTACATTTGGATCTACCCGAACACCGACGCGAAGAATTGGGAGAAGGACCATGGAACCGATCCGGCTCAGGGCAAGTGAAGAAAGCAAAAATCAAAGGCTCGACGCATTTCTTGCGTCGAGCCTTGACGGCTTGACCCGCTCGCAGGCGACGCGGCTCATCGAGAGCGGCGAGGTCGCGGTGAACGGGAGAGCCGTCAGCAAAAGCTATAAGCTCGCGGGCGGCGAGGACATCGCTGTGACGCTGCCCGAGCCGGAGCCGGTCGAGGCCGTGCCGCAGGACATTCCGCTCGATGTGGTGTACGAGGACGCGGACGTGATCGTGGTCAACAAGCCCAGCGGCATGGTCGTCCACCCCGCGCCGGGGCACCCGGACGGCACGCTCGTCAACGCGCTGCTGTACCATTGCGCGGGAACGCTCTCGGGCATCGGCGGCGCGCTGCGCCCGGGCATCGTCCACCGCATCGACCGCGACACGAGCGGTCTCATCATCGCGGCGAAGAACGACGCGGCGCACCAGTACCTCTCCGCGCAGCTCGCCGACCACACGCTCGCGCGCACCTATGAGTGCATCGTTGTGGGCGCTCTGCGCGAGGACCGCGGCACGGTGGACGCGCCCATCGCGCGCCACCCGACCGGCCGCAAGCGCATGGCAGTGGTCGCCGGCGGGCGCGAGGCGGTCACGCATTGGGAGGTCATCGCCCGCTATCCGGGCTATACCCACGTCCGCTGCCGGCTCGAGACGGGACGCACACACCAGATCCGCGTCCACATGGCCTACATCGGGCATCCCATTCTCGGCGACACGGTATACGGTGCAAAGAAGGAGGTCCCCGGCCTGACGGGGCAATGCCTGCACGCGGTCGGCCTGCGCTTTCTCCATCCGCGCACGCACGAGGTCGTGGAGCTTTCCTGTCCCCTGCCGGAGGAATTTACAAGGATGCTGCAAAAAATCAGGAAATAAATTGCACGCGATACGGCACCAAACACGGGGAGCGTTCTCTATGGCAGAGAACGCTCCCCTTTTGCTATGCTGTTATTTGCACAAATATGAGAACCAGCCCTCGCTCTCGCGGGCCTCCATGATCGCCCAGCCCGCAAGACGCAGCGCGTCCGCGACCTCGACCGCGCGGTCGTCGATGATGCCCGAGCAGAGGAACAGCCCGCCCTTTTTCAGCAGCGGCCGCACCTGCGGTGCGAGCGCGATGATGACGTCCGCCACGATGTTCGCCACGACGATATCATAGTCTCCGCCGAACTCGCGCGCGAGCCTTTTGTCGCTGAGCACATCGCCCGCGCGGACGGTGTAGTGCTCCCGCCCGATGCCGTTGAGCGCGGCATTCTCGTAGGCGACGCCCACGCACTTGTCGTCGATGTCGCAGGCGAAGGCGTCCTCCGCGCCCAGCAGCAGCGCCGCGATGGAGAGGATGCCGCTGCCGCAGCCGAGGTCGAGCACCTTTTCGCCGCCGCGGATGTGCTTTTCGAGCGCCTGAAGGCACAGGCGTGTGGTCGCGTGGCTGCCCGTGCCGAAGGTCAGCCCGGGATTCAGGATGAGCTTCACGCGCTCCGTCGGCTTCGCCTGCTCCCACTCGGGAATGACCAGCAGGCGCTCGCCGATCTCCATGGGCTTATAGAACTGCTTCCAGTTGTTCTCCCAGTCGGCGTCCTCCACGTTTTCCATCGTGAGGAGCAGCGGCGCGTATTCGGGATGCTGCTTCTTGAGCGCCGAGAGCGCGATGCGCACCTGCGCCAGCGTGGAAAAACCGCTCTCGCTTTCTTCGAGGTAGAAGGTCACGCGGCATTTGCCGTGCTTCTCCGCCAGCAGCTCATCGTCCACATAGTCCCAATACTGGTGGTTGTTTTCGAGAAAATCCTTGAAGTCCGCCTCGTCGTCGATGACAAGACCCTCGACGCCCTGCTCGCGCAGCAGCTCGCTGACCGGCTCCAGACCGGCGCGGGCGGTGTCGATATGCAGCTCCAGCCACTTCATCGCTGCGTCCCCACGAAGAACAGCCCCAGCGTGCCGCAGCCGGTGTGCGCGCCGATCACGGGGCCGATGAAGTCCGCGCGGACGTCCGTCACGCCGAAGCGCTCCTCCAGCAGCTCCTTGACATACGCCACGGAGTCGGGGCAGTTGGCGTGGCAGATGAACAAGGGCTGGTTCTTGTCCGGCTCGACGCCCAGCTCCTCCACCTTGTCGACCAGCGCCTTGAGCGCAGCCTTCGTGCCGCGCGCCTTGCTCATGGGAATGAGCCTGCCCTCGCTGTCGGTGTGCATGACGGGCTTGATGCCCAGCATCGTGCCGACGAAGGCCGCCGTGGCGCTCACGCGGCCGCCGCGCTTGAGGTGGTTGAGATCGTCCACAATGAACCAGTGGCATTGGGTCTGGAGGATGCTCCTCACATATGCCGCCAGCGTCTCGATGTCGGGGCTGCTCCTCCGGCGCTCCTGTACCGTGCGGTAGAGCAGCATCCCCTGTCCGCGCGAGGCGGAGAGGGAGTCGATGACAACGATCTTCGCGTCGGAGTACTCGCTTTTCAGGTCCTCCGCCGCGATGCAGGCGGACTGGTAGGTGGTGGACAGTGCGCCGGAGAAGCAGATGCACAGGATATCCTTGCCCGCGTCGAGCGCCCTGCGCATCGCCTCGTCGAACTGACCGACATTAGCGGCGGCGGTAGTGCTGTTCTCGCCCGCAGCGATCTTTGCGAAAAATTCCTCGGGGGACATCTCGGCATGGTCGGGCGTGTTGAGATAGGTTTTTCCGTCGATCGTAAAGGAAAGCGGCAGAACGGTAAGCCCGAGCTCGTCGACCTCCTGCTGGTTCAGATCGCAGCAGCTGTCGGTCATGATAATATAGTCACGCATGGCGTTCCTTTCCGGGCCGCAGACAAACGGCCCCTTTTGGGGAATAGAGTCGATTCTTCCTTAGAATGGCAGTATTGTAGCAGAACGTTAAGATAATATCAATCATTTTCTGTAAACAATGCTTTCCGTTTACTTTCCGACGCAGAAGCGTTCAAAAATGCGCGTTACCATGTCCTCGCGCGCCGTGCGGCCGGTCAGCTCGCCGAGCGCGTCAAGCGCACCCTCGGCCTCGGTGAGCACCACGTCGGGCGTCAGCCCGGCGGTGAGCGCCTCATGCGCCGCACGGACGCTCTCGAGCGCACGGCGGATGGCTTCGGCCTGCCGGGCGTTGGTGAGCAGCGTGCCGCCCGCGGGAACGCCGGCAGGAAAGCAGTCTCCGATCGTGTCGATCAACGCATCCAGCCCGCCGGGCATTACGGAATTAAAGGAGACCAGATGCTCCGGCGCAGGCGCGCCGTCCGGCAGTCTCCAAACGGCGGTCTTTACGGCGGGGTTTCGATCGTCCTTGCTGATGGCCAGAATCCAATGCGGCGCTCGGGCGGCAAGCGCGAGAATGTCTGGCTCCACAGTGAGCGGCGTATGGCTGCCGTCCGCTACCACGATCACCAGATCGGCGCTCTCGACCGCGCGGCGCGAGCGCTCCACGCCGAGCCGCTCCACGGCGTCGTCTGTCTCGCGGATGCCCGCCGTGTCGATGAGCCGCAGCAGCACGCCGCCGACCACCGCCTTCTCCTCCACGGTGTCGCGCGTCGTGCCGGGAAGGTCGGTGACGATGGCGCGGTCGTAGCCCACAAGCGCGTTGAGCAGCGAGCTTTTGCCCGCGTTCGGCGCGCCGACGATGGCGGTCGCCGCGCCGCTTTTGAGCACACGTCCGCGCGCAAAGGTGCCGAGCAGAGCCGCGAGCGTTTGTTCGCTCTCCGTGAGCGTCCGCTCCGTCTCGGCAAGCGTGAGGTCCTCGATGTCCTCGTCGGGATAGTCCACCACGGCGTAGAAGCGGCTGGTGAGGCTCAGCAGCGCGTCGTAGACCTGTTCGAGCGGGCGGCGCAGCGCGCCGTCCACCTGGGCGGCGGCGTTCCGCGCCGCCTCGGCGGTCTCGGCGTCGATGAGGTCGATGACCGCCTCTGCCTCGGTGAGATCCATTTTGCCGTTCAGAAACGCGCGCTCGGTAAATTCCCCCGCCCGCGCCTGCCGCGCGCCTGCGGCAAACGCGGCACGCAGGACCTCCTGCAAAACGACCGGCGAGCCGTGGCAGTGCAGCTCCGCGCTCTCCTCGCCCGTGTAGCTGTGTCCGGCGGAGAACACCACCGCCAGCGCGTGGTCGAGCGTGCGGCCCTCGGCGTCGTGCACCGTGCCGTAGGTCATGCGTCGCGGCGGAAGCTCCGCAGCCGAACGACCCTCCACCGGCGTGAACAGCGCCGCGAGCACGCGCCGCGTCTCCGCGCCGCTCAGGCGCACGATGCCGACCGCGGCGGCTGCGGACGCGGTGGCGATGGCAGCAATGGTGTCGGGCATAATGCTTCCTCCTTGATGTTAGCCGGTATTTGCCTGTATGATACCACAAAACGGAAAAAATGAAAAGGGGCACGGCGCAGCCGTGTCCCTCTTTTTGTATTCCACCGATCGGCAATCAGCGTGAGATGCAATAAAAATAGATGTTTACACAAATCATCACAACGGCAAACGTAATAAGCACCACCCAGCTTATTTGCATGGCCTTAGATTTTGTATTCCTGATGCAATATGCCAAATAGATGATCCAGCAGGAGTAGAACACAAAAATAATGCCGCGGTTCCGGATTAATATACTTAGAAGGAACAACGCATTTACGATCTTCATTCCATTCTCTGACATCAGTATACTTTTGATCTTTTTCACCGGTTGACCTCCCAGCTGAATATATTATCGTTTTTATTGTATCATACTCCACACTTCCCCACAAGGGCAAAAAGACGCCGCATATCAAATTTCGGTTTTCCGCTTACTGCTCCTTGGCGGCCTCGGCCTGCTGGGCCTCGATCTCGAGGAGAGCATCCTTGCGGGAGAGGTTCCAGCGGCCCTTCTCGTCGATCTCCATGAACTTGACCC
>ERZ825324.4710-NODE-4710-length-11031-cov-10.677478_pt1 | contig 11031 bp, 7 predicted proteins | sample MGYA00519859_ERZ825324 | MGnify/ENA primary metagenome ERZ825324 (study PRJEB31778, sample SAMEA3449198) | human gut metagenome | biome: human gut; feature: human-associated habitat; material: faeces | place: United Kingdom | collected 2010/2012 ... | reverse complement strand
CGCACCTCGCTCGCCGTATCGGCACTTAGAATTATGCGGTATTGCCTTAAAAATGTTCTTGAAAAGACGCAAGACAGTAACGACAATACGAATATTCCCTCACTATAGGCGTTCATTTTTTCTATTTACGGTTTTGTGATTTGGTTAAAATTATATTATGCCATTATTTCTACAGTAGCACACGGCTCAGATAAAAGGCTCCCACATAACATGCCAGATAATAAACTTTTGCTTTGCGAGTAAAATCCCTTATTAAAAATACATAGACAAAAATTCCATAGCACAGTAACACTACACAGTGAACTGGCAGCAATTTTAGCGAACCATCTCCCAGGAACATTTCCGCAATGAAGGCAATAAACATCGGTGGAAGCATTGTCGCACTGATATCAATCAATTCGTGAATCTCAAACTTTTGATTTTTGAAGGATATCTGCTGCAGAATAACATACACCACAATTCCCGTCAAACTTCCCAATGTGTTTACAATAAGGTCATCTATATCTACGACACCAGTTTTTAAAACGAGCTGCGCGCTTTCTATGAAGAATGTTGTCAAGCATGACATTCCAACTGCTTTATATACGCGGAAATTCTTTTGATAATAGCAGTAAATTACTCCAAAAGGTACAAACATTACCATATTATAAAGCATATCCCATGAAACAGGGCTGCGACCATATTTCAAGTTTTCTCTAATACTATGGAACGGCAGTAGATTAATTTCTTCCACCCGCGTTAGTTGACCACCCATAATTGTCATAATCACGTTAAAACGCGACACACACATACAAAATACGATCAAAAAATATAGTATAGCCATAAACTGGAAGCCATGCTTTCTTCTGCTTTTCATGATCGGTTGCCTCTCCAATCGCTTTAATTTATCATAGACTTCTTTAATTACTGCTGGGCATCGTATAGTTCCTTGTAGATTCTACATGTATCCTATAGTCTATCATGTTCTCCATGATAAATCAATTTTCCATCGTCAAATACGCAATTTCTACACCTGCCCCGGAAAATTTTGCCGGAATGGGGCGCGGGCATTTTTTGGGGGATGTTTTCTCCTGCCTGGCTGTAAGTTCAATCAACGAATCAAAGCGAATCCCGCAAAACAAAAAGTACCGTCCCCGCAGCGCTACTGCAGGTCCGGTACATCATAGTATATTCGTATGCTGATCTGCCTGCGCTGCGGCAGGCGGGATTTCGGGGGATTGCCATTACATTAAGCTGAACAGGTCAACCTGGCTGGTTTCCGGCAGATTTCCCAAAGCGCCGACTTCGTGCAATTTGTCGAATACCGACTGCGCCACGCCGGAGGCTTGCTGCAGTTCTTCCACCGAGATATATTCCTGCCCATGGATGGTAGCCTGTTCCAACGCCACAGCGGCAGCTTCGCCCAGGCCGCGGATGGCGGTAAAGGGCAGGCGCACTTTGCCGTCCTCCACCACATACTTGCTGGCATAGCTCTTGCCCAGCTCAATGGGCAGGAACTGGCAGCCGCGCTGCAGCATTTCATTGACCAGCTGCAGGCTGACAAGGGCATCGTCGTCCTTAGCGGTACGCTCATCCTTGGGGATCTTTTCGTTATCCCGCAGGTGCTCCTTGGCCACGCGCACACCGCCAACAGCTGCTTCATAGTCGATATCCGCGCCGCGAACGGTAAAGTACACAGCATAGAAGATAGCCGGGTGGTACACCTTGAACCACATCAGGCGGATGGCCGCCATCAGGTAGGCAACAGCGTGAGCCTTGGGGAACATATACTTGATCTTGCGGCAGGATTCGATGTACCAATCCGGCACATCATGCTCCTTCATGGCTTCTTCCCAGCCGGGCTTAAAGCCGCCCTTGGCCACCTTGCCTTTACGCACGGCCTCCATAATGTCAAATGACATTTTGGGTTCCAGCCCCTTGCGCAGCAGGTAGAGCATGATGCTGTCACGGCAGCCGATCACCTCGGCAATGGTGCAGGTACCGGAGCGGATCAGTTCGTCCGCGTTGCCGGTCCACACATCCGTGCCGTGGGACAGACCGGAGATTTGGATCAGCTCCGAGAAGTTTTTCGGCTTTGCATCCAGCAGCATGCCGCGCACAAAGTTGGTGCCCATTTCCGGGATGCCGAAGGTACCGGTCTGGCTGCCGATTTGCTCCGGGGTAACGCCCAGTGCTTCGGTGGAGGTCAGCAGGCTGTAGACCTTGGGATCGTTCATCGGCACGCTGTCAATGGGGATGCCGGAATACTCTTCAAAGAACTTATAGAAAGTCGGAACATCATGACCCAGCTCGTCCAGCTTGAGCAGCGTATCATGCAGGTACTTAAATTCAAAGTGGGTGGTCAGCAGGCCGCCCTTCACATCGTCCGCCGGGTGCTGAATGGCACAGAAATCATAAATATCAAAGGTGGAAGGCACAACAACCATGCCGCCGGGGTGCTGGCCCGTGGTGCGCTTGACACCGGTGCAGCCCAGGCACAGGCGGTTTTCCTCAGCACGGTTCACGGTTTTGCCACGCTCTTCCAGATATTTTTTCACATAACCGTAAGCCGTTTTATCCTGCAGGCCGGATACAGTGCCCGCCTTGAACACATTCTCCTTGCCGAACAGCTCCTCCGTATAGCGGTGAACGTTGGACTGGTACATGCCGGAGAAGTTCAGGTCGATATCCGGCTCCTTATCGCCGTAAAAGCCCAAGAAGGTTTCAAACGGGATATCGTGGCCGTCCATGATCATGGGTTCGCCGCAGACAGGGCATTTTTTATCCGGCAGGTCAAAGCCGTCCATCGTCACGCCATCATCAATCCACTCGCTGTGCTTGCACTTGGTGCACAGGTAGTGCGGCGGCATGGAGTTGACCTCCGAAATGCCGGAAAAGTGCGCCACAGCGCTGGAGCCGACAGAGCCACGGCTGCCCACCTGGTAGCCGCCTGCGTTGGAAAACGCCACCAGCTTGACCGCAATGACATACAAAACAGCGTAACCATGGCCGCAGATGGAATCCAGCTCTTTTTTCAGGCGCTTTTGCAGCACATCCGGCAGGGGGTTGCCGTAATCACGGCGGGCGTGCTGCCAGGTGCCGGAACGCAGCTGATCCTCAGCACCCTCAATGGAAGGCGGGTAGGTTCCCTTGGGGATGGCGCGCAGATTGTTATCAATGGTAGCGGCAATCTTGTTGGGGTTGGTCACGCAGATTTCAAAGGCTTTTTCCTGCGGGAGATAGCTGAACTGCTCCAGCATATCCGGCGTGGTGCGGTAGAACAGCGGGGCCTGGTTGTCAGCATCCTTAAAGCCGTTGCCTGCCTGCAGGACCGCGCGGTAAATGCGGTCCTCCGGCTCCTGGAAGTGAACGTCACCGGTGGCAACCACGGGGATATGCAGTTCTTCGCCCAGCTGGATGATGGTGCGGTTGAAGTTCTTGATGGCTTCGATGGAATCCACCTGCCCATTGCGGACCATGAACTCGTTGTTGCCAAGAGGCTGCACTTCCAGATAGTCATAATACCGGGCAATACGCAGCAGTTCATCATGGGCCTTGCCTGCCACTACGGCGCGGTACAGCTCGCCTGCTTCGCACGCAGGTGAAAGCAGCAGGCCCTCGCGGTATTGATTCAGCAGGCTGCGGGGCACGCGCGGCTTTTTGAAGAAATACTTGGTGTGCGCCGCACTGACAATGCGGTACAGGTTTTTGAGTCCTGTCTGGTTCTGCACCAGAATGATCAGGTGGTAATACTTCTTTTTCAGCACCTCTTTGTTGCCGCCAAGGCCGGTGTTGATAGCCTCCACGGTGGTCATGTCCTTCTCCTTCAAATCGGAGAGCATAACCTCAAAGATGCGGGCCAGCGCCACGGCGTCATCCACGGCGCGGTGGTGGTTAAAGGGCTGGATTTCCAGATGTTTGTTGATGGTATCCAGTTTATAGTTATGCAGGCCGGGGAACAACGCCTGCGCCATGGGCAGGGTGTCAATATAGGTGTTGGAAAAATCCACCCCCGCCTTATCCCCTGCTTTACGGATGAACAGCATATCAAAGCTGTTGGCGTTGTGGGCAACCAGGATGTTATCGCCGCAGAATTCCTTGAATTGGCGGATGGCCTCGGCCGGTGTGGGGGCATCGGCCACCATGCTGTCGTTGATGCCGGTCAGCTCCACCACCTTTTGCGGGATGGGTTTGCCGGGGTTGACGAAGGTACAGAAACTCTTATCCGGGTTGATCTTGCCGTTTTCCACGTACACGGCGCCAATCTCGGTCAAAGCTTCCACGTTGGAGTCCAGGCCGGTAGTCTCGGTATCAAACACCACAAAGGAGCCGGTGATGGGCATGGTTTTGGTGCCATACACAGCGGGGATCATATCGTCCACAAAGTAGGCTTCACACCCATAGATCAGCTTGAAGTTGGGGTCATCCTGGTGGATCTCGTCAGTGGCAAGCATGGCTTCCGGGTAGCCCTGGCACACGCCGTGGTCGGTAATGGCAATGGCGCGGTGGCCCATGCGGTGGGCCAGGCGCACGATCTTGCCGGAATCGCAGAAGCCGTCCATGCTGCTGGACTTGGTATGCAGATGCAGTTCCACGCGCTTTTGCCCCTCGGGGGCATCATCATGGCGGGGCATACGCTCCACCTGCAATACATCATAGGGCAGCAGGACATAGTCGTGCTCGTACTTATCGTAGGTATAGTTGCCGCGCACGATGAGGGTTGTGCCGGATTTGAGGCCCTCCCACTTAGACATATCCTCGTTTTCATCGCCGAGGACTTTGAGGTTGATGGAACCGTTATAGTCGGTGATGGAGGTAAAGTAGATTTTGCGGCGGTTGCCCTTTACCTCGGTAAAGAATACGTCGCCCCACACAGTCACCTTGCCGCCATCGCCCAAATCGTTCAGCGGGCGCAGGTCGGCAGGCTTGAAAGACTTGCCATAGAACACCTTAGCCGGCTTGGAGGTGAGCTCCAGCCCCTCAATGGTAAAGGGTGCCACTTCTTCTTTGGCCTTGAACTGCACGGCGGGCACCTTTTCTGCCACGTGGCGGTCAAGTTCGTCCGCATCCATCTGTTTGCCGACCAGCTCCATGCGCACAATGGGCAAAGCACCGGTGCGCTCCTGGATGAGTTCTGCCAGATGCCTGGGCAGCTCCACGCTTTCCAGAATCGGCAGACCCGCGTTGACCCGCACCACAAGACCGTCCTGAGCAAAAGCAACCGGCTGGGTTTTATCCAGAAAGCCGTTGACCGGCATCCCCTGCTGTTTGAGCTCTTCGATCATAGCCTTGACGGCTTCCGGCGTGATGGCGTTATAGTTGAAGTAGTTGCGCATGGTCAACTCATAACCGGCAAAAATCTGCTCCAATGACGCCAAAAGACGCCCGCACAGAGCAGAGTCCAGCGGCTCTGTGCTGCGCAGGCAGATGATAACTTTGCGTGCGGAACGGAACAGTTCTACCCGCTCCACAAACACATTGCTGAAGCTGGCGGTAAACTGTTCATCGGCCGTGAACTGCGGCCAAACCTGGGTAACAAGTGGTTTTAACATAGCACCTCTTGAGAGTTACGGACGGCCTTTTTTGAAAAAAGGCCTGGCAAAAAACTTTAAGGCATCACCGCACAATTCCCGCCTAACGGCTTAAGCACCGCTCCGGCGGCTGCGGCACGGCATCTGCGTTGCCAAAATGCTCGATAAGACATCCAGTATTATCTGCGCTTTTGGCTTAGCATCTGCCGTACCTCGCTCGCCGTATCGGCACTTAGAATTATGCGGTATTGCCTTAATATGATAAATTGCAGTAATATTATAACAATATTATGTTGGATTCAAAGGCAGCCCGGCAGCTGGCGTTAAGCTCCCCTGTTTTCGCAGGCTTTGTTAGCATCACATAGAATTGCAATGCTCTATTTACCGGGAAATATAAATCAGACTTTTTCTCAGCGTGTTGAAAAGCGTATTTTCCCTTGTAGAGGATAGGGGTGAACGCCACCGCAGAGGAATTCTGCCTTGCCGTGTGCTGCGAACGTTGCACATGATTTGTAGGGGACGATGCTTGCATCGTCCCGCAATGGTGGGCTTTGCCGCAGATTCCTCCACAGCAGGCTCCGCAAGGTGACGGGCGCACAACGTGCGCCCCTATGGTCACTATGGGGTAAACAGCGCAGTTTTCCCATGCGGTGCCGTGCCGCTTTCACGCAACATTTTCATCGCTTTGGCATCGGTTTTCGGACTTGTTTTCGGAACTTGTTTTTATCTTTGCGGATGACATGCATCGCGGTGATGGTGGCCACCACGCCGGGCAGCAAAAAGGCAAAGGCATCCAGCACCAGGCAGGCGGCCAGCTTGATTGCGGCGTTGGGAGCACTTTTGCAGTACCAGACTTCCAGCACAATACTGACCACAAAGCACACCAGCAGCACTGTGCCAATGCAAAGCAGCCCCCGCACAAACGGCGGGAGCTTGGCTTTAGCGGTCGGTTCTGCGTTTTTTGGGGTGTTACGGACCATTACAGTTTATGGATTTCCTCAACGAACTGGCTGACGATATCGCCTTTCAGGGTGCGGATCTTCTCGCCATGCTCAAACAGCACAGCACAGTCCTTGCCGCCTGCAATGCCGATGTCCGCATCGCTGGCTTCGCCGGGGCCATTGACAATACAGCCCATAATGGCGATTTTTACCGGTTTTTTGAAGCCCTCTTCTTTCAGGCGGCGCTCCACCTCGTTGGCAATTTCGATCATGGGGTACTGGGTGCGGCCGCAGGTGGGGCAGCTGATGATCTCCGGCCCGGCCACGGCGTAGCCAACCGCACGCAGGATATCGTAACCGGCGTACACTTCATCCTCCGGGTCGCCGGTCAGGGAGACGCGCAGCGTATCGCCGATGCCTTCCAGCAACAGGCCGCCAATCCCCATGCCGGATTTGATCAAGCCCATGCGGTTGCCGCCGGCTTCGGTCACACCCACATGCAGGGGGTAATCTGTCTGGGAGGCCAGCAGCCGGTAAGCGGCCATCATGCGCGGCACGTTGGAGGATTTTATGGAGATGACGATATTATTAAAGTCATGCTTTTCCAGCAGGCGCACATGGTACATAGCACTTTCCACCATGGCTTCCGGCACAGGGGCACCGTAACGGGCCAGGATATGCTTTTCCAGGCTGCCGCCGTTCACGCCAATGCGGATGGGGATGTTTTTGGCGTTGCAGGCATCCGCGACCGCTTTTACACGGTCATCATCACCGATGTTGCCGGGGTTGATGCGAATCTTATCGGCACCGGCATCAATGGCGGCAAGGGCGGCGCGATAGTCAAAGTGGATATCGGCCACAACGGGGATATCCACCGCCTCCTTAATGGCCGATACCACCGCGGCATCTGCCGGGGTGGGCACCGTGACGCGCACGATCTGGCAGCCCGCTTTTGCCACGCGTTTTGCCTGCTCCACGTTGCCCGCAATATCCTTAACGGGCACATTGAGCATGGTCTGCACTGCAATGGGGTTGGTGCCGCCAATAGTAATGTTGCCGATTTTGACCGTCCGTTTTAGCTGACGCATGGAAAAACGCCTCCTGTATGTTACTTCGCAAAGCCTACTGTTCCCCTTTTATCTGGGTTGCTGCGGCTTTCGTTCCAAATCAAAGAATATATTTTGCCACATCCTGCATCGTGGTCAGCACCACCAGCATTAAAAGCAGGATCATGCCTGCCGCGTTGATGGCTGTCTGGAAGCGCAGCGGCAGTTCCCGCCGGGTAATGCCTTCTGCGGCAAGGAACAGCAGCTTGCAGCCGTCCAGCCCGGGGATGGGCAGCAGGTTAAACACGCCAAGATTTACCGTGATGACAGCGGCCAGGCTGAGCACATCCCGCCAGCCATATTTGACGGCTTCGTTGACCGCATTGACTATACCGACCGGACCGGAAAGCTCATTGACGCCCACACGCCCGGTGAAAAGGTCCAGAAATCCGCGCAGGATGACCCGCGCATAATCGCAGAAATACCGTGCCGCCCCATGCACCACGCTGCGCAGCGTTTTTTCAATGCCATACACCCGGAAATCCAGTACCATGGAGGTTGTGCCGTCCGCATTGGTAGTGGAATCAAACTGCACCTGGGGCAGTGTGACCAGCTTGCCGTCCCGCAGAACCGTGATGGTTGCGGTATCATTTTCGGTACGCTGCAGTTCGTACATGACATCTTCAGCCGTAAAGCAGAAATGCCTGTTGACCGACATGATCTCATCGTTCACCTGCAGGCCAGATGCCTGGCTTTTTGGGTTTTCACCCTGGAAGTCATAAATGATCTTGCTGGTCACAGCGCTGCCGCTGGCCACAAGTACCAGCAACAGGATAAAGCCCAGCACAAAATTCATCAGGGCACCGGCGGCAATCACAAAAAAGCGCTGCCAGGGGCTTGCTTCCACAAAGCTTTTGCCATCCACCGTCATGGGGAACAAGGGAGCATGCGGATCATAGGTATGCACAGAAGCAGCGGCAGCATCCTGCTTTTTCGCAGGTTCTGCCCGCTCCTGCTCGTCCGGGTCCTCAGATTCTTCCGGGGTTTCACCGGCAAGGTTATTGTAACCGCCCAGCGGCAGCAGACGCACGGAATAACGGGTGCCGCCCCTGACGGTGCTCCACAGCGCCGGGCCGAACCCGATGGAAAATTCCTCCACATGGATGCCGCAGTGCCGGGCGGCAAAAAAATGCCCGGCCTCATGCACCAGCACCACCGTGCCAAATACCAAAACTGCCACAATCGCGGTCAGCAGAAAATTCATAAGCACCTCGCTTACAGGGAACTTTGACAGCCGGGCCGCCAAATGCCCGGCACAGAAGGGTTACACATGGGCTTTTACATAATCGCGCGCCATGCGGTCGCAGTCATACACATCCTGCAGGGTATAATCCCCGCCAAAGCTGTCGCTGTCCACCATGCCTTCCACCAGGCGGCCAATATCCAAAAAGCCGATCTTATCCTGCAGGAACAGGCGCACAGCTTCCTCGTTGGCACCGTTTGCGGCGCAGGGGCCAAGGCCGCCCTTGCGGATCGCCTTTTTGGCGGCTGCCAGGCAGCGGAACGTTTCATCATCCGCCACATCAAAGCTCAGATGCTTGAGGGCAGCAAAATCCAGCTCCGGCACCGGGCTGGGCAGACGGTCCGGCCAGGTCAGGGCATACTGGATCGGAATGCGCATATCCGGCACGCCCAGCTGAGCGATAACAGAATGGTCGGCAAACTGCACAGCAGAGTGCACAATGCTTTCGCGCTGGACAACAATCTGAATCTTATCCTCCGGCAAGCCAAACAGCCAGACAGCCTCAATCAGCTCCAGACCTTTGTTCATCAGGGTGGCGGAATCGATCGTGATCTTAGCGCCCATATTCCAGTTGGGGTGCTTGAGGGCATCAGACTTGGTTTTGCCGCGCAGCTGCTCGGTCGTCATACCAAAGAAAGGTCCGCCGGATGCGGTGAGCAGAATCTTTTCCAGCCGTTTGGCCGAATGCTGATCCTGCAGGCACTGGAAGATGGCGGAATGCTCGCTGTCCACCGGCAGCAGCTTGACGCCGTATTTCTTTACCGCGTCCGTTACCAGGTGGCCGCCGGTCACAAGGCTTTCCTTGTTGGCGAGGGCCAGATCATGTCCGCTTTCGATTGCAGCCAGAGAGGCCGGCAAACCGGCAATACCGACTACCGCGTTCAATACAACATCGGGGCCATCCATGGCAGCCAAAGTGCGCAGCCCCTCCGGGCCTTTCAGCAGTTTGGGTGCGTTGGCGGTACCGGCAAGGGCAGCATCCAGTTTCTCACAGGCGGCAGGGTCCACCACGGCCACATATTCCGGGTGGAACTCTTCGATCTGCTTTTGCAGGATCTCCACGCGGGAGTTCGCGGCAAGGCCAAAGATGCGGTAGCCGTGCATCCGGGCAACATCAAGGCTCTGGGTACCGATGGAACCGGTGGAGCCAAGCAGAGTAATGGTTTTTGGCATGTTGACATCCCCTTATGGAAAGGCACTGCCCAAAAGTGCAGTGCCGGTTGTTGTTCTGGTTTTCGGGACCTGGCCTGTTGATACGGCGGCCCCCCTGTTTACGCTTTACTGGAACACATAAAAGAAGTAACGCACCACGATGGACACCAGCGGCGCGATAAACATCACGCTGTCAAACCGGTCCAAAATACCGCCGTGGCCGGGGAAAATGGTGCCGTAATCTTTGATACCCACCTGACGCTTGACGGCAGAGGCGAAGAGATCGCCCAAAATGCCCAGTACCGACGCCACGGCGCCCATGGCGGCAATGATGATATAGTGCCGCGCGGTGACAGCCACCGTCAGGCTGGCGAACCGGCCGGAAAGCGCGCTGTAAATAATGGTTGCCAGCAGCCCGATGACCACGCTGCCGATCACACCGCCGATGGCGCCTTCCACCGTTTTGTTGGGGCTTACCACTGGAGCCAGCTTGTGCTTGCCGAACGCGCGGCCCGCAAAGTAGGCGCAGGTATCGCCGCCCCAGGCAAAGCACAGGATCAGCAGGATGAAGTAGATGGCATCATAGCCGTACATATCCATCGGCAGGCAGCGCTTGAGGTGGATGAGAGAGTAAAAGCAGAACAGAATCACACCGCTGAAGTAGATAAAGCCGCTCAGCTTGCCAAAATCCAGCGTTTTATCATGGGTGATGAGCACCACATTATAAAATAGCACCGTCAAAAAGCCCACAGCCAGCAGCGCTGCGCGCGCCGCGCCGCTGGAGCTGAGCATGAGCAGCATGGTAAACGGCACCGCTGCCGCATACAGGTACCACTGCTTTTTGCCAAAGCCCATTGCGGTAAACACTTCATGAATGGCAAGCAGGCAGATAGCCGCCAGCACCAGGTCAAACAGGATCGTGTCAAAGAAAGCCAGAACCACGGCAAGAACAGCCAGCCCGACTACGGCGGTAATGATGCGAGTTTTCATAAAAGATGGTTTCCTTTCAACAGCAGCTGCGGTGTGTTAAGGCAATACCGCATAATTCTAAGTGCCGATACGGCGAGCGAGGTGCGGCA
>ERZ825324.4694-NODE-4694-length-11068-cov-3.898847_pt1 | contig 11068 bp, 12 predicted proteins | sample MGYA00519859_ERZ825324 | MGnify/ENA primary metagenome ERZ825324 (study PRJEB31778, sample SAMEA3449198) | human gut metagenome | biome: human gut; feature: human-associated habitat; material: faeces | place: United Kingdom | collected 2010/2012 ... | reverse complement strand
ATAGGTCGTGTCGTAGAGTTCTGTCATGGAAAGCGTGTGCAGGGAGTTGTTATTTTTCCTGTCCTTTGGTATAATGTCATTGGACTTTTTGTTTTGTGACTGCTCCCCGGCTGCGCCAACAGCCGGAATCGGGGCGGTCATTTTTGTTTGGTCGAGCATATTTCTCTGGTCGGGCATGATTCAAACCTCCTTCATGCCGTCAAGGAGCAGAAGCAGATGATCCAGCCTCGCCGCCCAATCCGAATCCGGCAGGGAACCGGATTCGGACAGGCGGCCGCAGAGGAACGCGAGTTCCTGCTTCATGGCTTTGTACACCCTCGGATTGCCTTGAACGGTGATTTCAAATTTCAGCAGCCTTGCGATGATGTAGTCCTGCTTGGTCCTGCCGGAGAGCCGCACCATGCTGTCAAGTAGCGCGTCTTCTTCCGGCGACATGCGGAAGGAAACGGTTTTGCTTCGCCAGCGGTTGCAGCAGTCCATCACTTTTCGGGACATGATACATCCCCCTTTCGTTCCTTTTCCAATCTATCTGCCATTTCGCTCTGTCTGGATGGAAAAAGATGTGCATAGTTTAGTGTAATGTCGATGCTCTCATGTCCCATTCGGTCAGCGATTGCAATCGCGGAAAAGCCCATATCAATTAGCAAAGATACATGTGAATGACGTAAATCATGAATCCGAATACGTTTGATGCCCGCTTTTTCTGTTCCCCTATTCATTTCATGGTGTAGATAATATTTCGTCACAGGAAACAGGCGATCTCCACTTTTAATTTGATAACTCATTCTAATCAAATCTCGCACTTCATCGCAAAGAAATGAAGGCATTTTAATGATTCGAACACTCTTTTCCGTTTTCGGTGCAGAAATCACGTCCTGACCTTTTAATCTCTGGTAGGACTTCGTAATTGAAAGAGTCTGCCTCTCAAAATCAAAATCTTCCGGTGTTAATGCCAGTAATTCCCCTTCTCGAATTCCACACCAATATAAGATTTCAAAAGCGTAGTATGATATTGGTTTGTCCATCATAACTTCCGAGAATTTCAGGTATTCTTCTTTCGTCCAAAACTGCATTTCATCGGCATGTTTTTTGCCCATACTTCCTGCTTTCAAGCATGGATTAGAGGGCAGATCATAATATTTAATTGCGTAATTAAATATCGCATTGAGTTGATTCTGAATTGCTCGAAGATATGTTGGAGCATAATCCTTTTTCATCAACTCGTTTTGCCATTTTCGAATATCTACTGTCTTAATATCGGACAGTCTCCTTTTCCCGAAATAGGGGATGATCTTTTGTTCGATTGCATACCTTTTTCCGATCATCGTATGCTCACGAAGTCGAGTTTCCATGTCCTTCAAATAAATCTCCACAAAATCCGAAAAAAGCATATTTATACTCTGTTGTTTTTTCGCGGAGAACTCCCTATACCATTGCTCTGCTTCTCGTTTTGTATCAAATCCACGCTTTGTTGATTTTTTCCGATTGCCTTGCCAATCCGTATAGCGATACTGAATCAGCCACTTTCCCGTTTTGATATCCTTTTCTGCTTTCATTATGTCTCCTCATCCGGCAAACCCATACCAGTGCTGTTCAATATAGTATTTCGACACCTTACCTTTCACCGTAATAAACCCTTTCTTTTCAAGTTCAAGATTGATCTTGCGAATCATCTTGTACGCTTGGCTTTCTGAAACTCCCAACATTCCTGCCAATTCTTTCGCCGTGAGATAGATTTTGTTTTCATTCATCTCTTCGTCCTCCTTTCGTAGCGTTTGCGCTACTTAATTAATATTATATTGTAGCGTGCACGCTATGTCAAGGGCATTTTAGCCAAAAACTTCTTTTGATGGAAAAAACACCTTCTTTTCTACATCTATTGTTTTTCCTGCTTGAGTACATTTTGAGTACAAAAAACAATCCAGCCACCGTTTTTTGAAGAAAACTACGCTTGTAAAAACAAAAAATCCCTTGTATATCCATAAAACACACAGATATACAAAGGCATAAGACTTGAGTGGGAATGACCGCCGAAAAGGCGAAAACCCTTGCGGCACAGCGTTTTGGCCCAGCCCAAATCGACTCTGATAACCAAATGATAACCGTCTCCAAAGCCGTCCTTACAGAAAACTGCGCTGGCGGCTTTGGGGTGAAGGCGAGAAAAACGCCTCCCGGTGATCATCCTCTGTGAAAACAACCTATTTCAAAGCCCTTCGCTGTGGAGGAAATCTTCCACAAGCGGAGGGCTTTCTTCATGTCCATTCTTTCAGGCTTTCGGCTTTGGCTTCCGGCCGCGTTTGCGCGTGGCGGGTACTTTGGGCGGGACTGCGGCATGGATGCGCGTGTCGTCGTAATCGGGGTAGTGGTACCGCCAGCGGTCGTATGCCTCTTTGGTGATCTCACCGGCAGCCAGCCTGGCAGATTGCTCCTGCCAGGCACGAAGACGCTGCTCCAGATCGGCTGCATGGATGCCGCCATCAAAAATCTCAGCACGCAGACAGATCAGACCATCCGCGTTGGTGATGCGAAGAAGTTTTCGGTCTTCCAATGCAAAAAGCGTGTGCATCAAGCCGTCCATGGTATCAATGTCCGGCACGGCGATGGCCTTGGGAGAGACGTCTAGCGCTTCCGCCATCTGCCCGGTCAGCTCTGCCTTTGGTGTGCGATCCTCGGATTCATACTGGGCAAGTCTCACATCGGCCGAGCTCTCCGGAAAGCCCAGCAGAAGGCCCAAATACTTTTGCGTCATCCCCCGTAAAGTGCGGAAGAAACGGATACGTTCGCCAGTCGCCATCAAATCACCTCTTGAACAGGATAATTTATCATAGCAAATCCGTTTAAGATCGTCAAGATGGTAATTTAACAAAAAAGTTTGGAATACTCCTTGAAAGCCTATTGACACAAGCGATAATGTTTAATATAATTGTATTGAAATTAAGCGTTATTGCTTAATTTGCAAAAGGAGGAACCCATGAAGAACCAATTTATGAGAGTAGAAGAAGTAGCTCAGGAGCTCGAAGTGTCCAGATCCTATGCCTACAGGCTGATCAAGCAACTGAATGCGGAGCTCCATGAGAAGGGATATATGATCATCGCCGGGCGAGTGAACCGGCTGTATCTTCAGGAACGACTGTACGGTACATCAAATCAGAAGGAGTGTGAGTCACATGTCAACACACAAGGATGAGAAAAACGGTACCTGGTATGTGATGGTTCGGTATCACGACTGGAAGGGCACGAAGCGGCAGAAATGCAAGCGCGGCTTTGCCACCAGGCGAGAAGCACAGGAGTGGGAGCGCAACTTTCGGTTGCAGACCGAGGGAGATCCAGACATGACCTTTGAAGCCTTCCTGAAGCTGTACGAGAATGACATGCGACCTCGACTGAGGGAAAACACCTGGCTGAGTAAGGAACACATGATCCGGACGAAGCTCTTCCCCACCTTTGGCAAGAAGATGCTCAGCGAAATCGAAACCCGGGACATCATCGCCTGGCAAAATGAGCTGCTGGCCTACCGGGATGAGAAGAACCAGCCTTACTCGCCAACCTATCTCAAGAGTATCCATAACCAGCTGGTGGCGATCCTGAACCACGCAGTCCGGCACTACAAGCTGAAGAGCAATCCGGCATCCAAGGTGGGGTACATCGGGAGCAAGGAAGCGGAGGAAATGCAGTTCTGGACGAAGGAGGAATACCAGCGGTTCGCGGAGGCCGTCATGGATAAACCGATGTCCTACTACGCTTTTGAGATGCTCTACTGGTGCGGAATCCGCGAGGGCGAGCTGCTGGCGCTGACGCCCGGAGACTTCAACTTCAAAGCCGGAACCGTATCCATCAACAAATCCTACCAGCGGCTCCACGGAGAGGACGTGATCACTACACCGAAGACAAAGAAGAGCATTCGCACGATCAAGATGCCCAAATTCCTCTGTGAGGAAATGCAGGAATACATCCAATCCCTCTATGGGGTGAAGAAGAAGGATCGCATCTTTCCGGTCACAAAGAATTATCTCTATCACGAAATGGATCGGGGCTGCCGTGCGTCCGGGGTCAAACGAATTCGCGTGCATGATATCCGTCACAGCCATGTATCGCTGCTGATCGACATGGGCTTCAGTGCCGTGGCAATTGCCGACCGCGTGGGACATGAAAGCATCGACATCACCTACCGTTACGCCCACCTCTTCCCCTCGAAGCAAGCTGAGATGGCCAACAAACTGGACGATGAAAGGATGGTAAATCTGAATGTCGGCTAAAAACTGTGACAATCACAACCGCTGGCGGAACATCACCGTCGGCTTCCGGGTTTCCCCGGAGGAAAACGAGCAGCTGAACAGAGCGGTGGCTATGTCCGGGCTCCCGAAGCAGGAGTACTGCTATCGGAAATGCATGGACAACAGCATCACTGTCACCCCGAATCCGCGAATCTTCAAAGCGCTGAAAACCGCACTGGACGATATACGGACAGAACTGAGACGCATCAGCGCCGGAACCCAGCCCAGCGATGAGCTGATGAACGACATCACACTGATTGCAAAAATGCTGAACGACATGAAAGGAGAATGACCATGACCAGCATCTTTGAACAACTTGGCGGCACCTATACCCAAGGAAGCGACGGCATGCTTTACCCCAACCTCTCTCTGGGTGACAGGGAACAACGCCTTATCGACAGGTGGGGACGGATGCACAGAGCCTACCTGGAAACAGAGCATCCCAGCCTGTATGACAGGCTGATCCTGAATGGTACCCTGGACAGGCATCTGGCAGATGCAGAGGAACGTGCCCAAGCTATGCTGGAGCAGTTGACCCGGCGGATGGCGTTGCAGGAAGGCATCACGGAAAACCTGAAGGCTGCCGACCAGATGAAATGGATCCGCAGGATGAACAGCATCCGTAGCAGAGCGGAAGAAATCGTAAGGGAACAGATCATCAACGCCCTGTAAGCAAAGGAACCAATCATGGAAAAAGCAAAACGAAACATTCACTACAGCTTCAAAGTATCGCCTGAGGAGGATGCCGCTATCCGGCAGAAAATGAAAGCTTTCGGCATCCGGAACCGATCCACTTACCTCCGGGCGATGATGCTGAACGGGTATCTGCTGAAGCTGGATCTGCAGGAGATGCATGAGGCCGCTCGCCTGATGGGAAAGATGAGCGGCAACATCAACCAGATCGCCCGAAGGCTGAATGAGCATGGCTCGATCTATGAAACCGAAATGGACGAAATCATCGATGAACAGAAAGAGCTGAAGGCGCTCCTGAGCCAGATTCTGCAAAGGCTGGGACACGACCATGGATTACGAACAGAGAAAAAAACATAGCAACACAGCGGCGGATGGTGCAGTCACATCCGCCGCATACTTTTGAAAAGGGGGAATGTCATGGCAACCACCCATATCATTTCAATTCACGTTGGAAAAGGCAAAACAGCACATCAGAGCCTCAAAGAGAGACTGGATTACATCATGAACCCGGAAAAGACGGACGGTGGGATTCTGATCTCGTCCCACGCCTGTTCCCCCGAAACTGCAGCGGATGAGTTCATGCTGTATCGTCAGGAATACCTGAACACTACCGGCAGAAAACGCGGGGATGAGGTGCTCGCCTATCATGTGCGGCAGGCTTTCAAGCCCGGGGAGATCACTGCGGAAAAAGCAAATGAGATCGGGAAAGCATTAGTAAAGCTGAACTGTTCAAGAAAGAGATGGAAAAGGTACGTAATGATATCCTATTTTCAGTCAAAGACGAGAATGGTCATAATTTAATGCAATGGTTTGTATCTATCCTAGGCGAGGAAACTGCTCGGCAACTAAATAGAGCCCCAGATGACTTCAATGTTGACCTCAACATGTACGATCCTTGGAATTTTTATCGGACCTTGCAGATAATTGTGCATGAAGCTGAGACAGGAATGACGTTTAGAGCTTCAGAATTGGGGATGGGTGTACAAGCTAGCATAACAATAGCAATTCTCAAAGCGTACTCTAAAATGAAACTCAAGAATCAGACGCCTATTTTAATAGATGAACCAGAATTGTTTTTACATCCACAGGGACGAAGGAATTTCTACAGAATAATCAGAGATCTGGCTGAAAATGGAACACAGGTGCTATTAACTACGCATTCTTCAGAGTTTATTGACCTTGATCATTTCGATGAAATATTCGTTGTTAGAAAAAGCAAGGAAAAGGGCACCTATATCAGAAGCGCACATCCGCAATCTTTTGTCAATGATTTCAAAGCGCGCTATGGGCGGGAAACAACCAAATCAGATATTATGGAACGATATCGCAATGCGTTCGAAAATACCGGTGATTCTCAAAAATCCAGCGAGGCAATGTTTGCACGCAAGGTCATTCTGGTCGAGGGGGAAAGCGAAGTACTTATTCTTCCGTATTTATTTTCACTATACGGGTATGATGAGGTGGCTGAAGGCGTGACGATTGTACGATGTGGCGGAAAAAGTGAATTAGATCGGTATTATCGTCTATATAGTGAATTTGGTATTCCTGCATTCATTATCTTTGATGGTGATTATCAAAATGTAGGAAAAGATGACGAAGATGCTACTATCGCGAAAAATCGAGGAATATTGAGGCTTTTTAATATCGATGATGATTTCCCGGATGGAGCCATTCATGAGAATTATTTGGGATTCGTGTATCGGTTAGAAGAGAACTTGGGTATTGATGGTATAGGAAACGCCAAGGCTCTCTCGTTGTTCCGACGCGTAAAAAAGGAGATCACGTTGCTTGAGAAGGTTCCCTGCTGGGTTGTCGAGGTTATAACTGCTATCAGAAAGCTACCTGCGGAGGCAACATCAGTTCTTGCAGAATAACCTCCACCTTCAAAATTCAGTATACTTGATATTCGAATATACGCTATACTTTGTTGCATTCAAACTCCAGTATTCCTATTGCAAAACGATAGCACAAAAATGCACCCACTCAAATCGATTTGCACCCATCACGGTCAAATGACCAAACGAAAGCCCCAATGCATAATAAAATGTTATAAACACATTGCTTTTTTGCGTGACACCACATAATATGCACCAGTTTTTGATACAAGGTGGACACCCTGGGCATATGTAAGAATAATTGTGCATTCACAGAGGTATATCACAGCTATTGATATTTATATTCACAAACTGTAATATATACTAGGATAAACTTCAAATGCATTTATTCGCCAAATATCTTTTCTCTTGCATCAGCACCCGTTCTACGCTATACTATACTTGTGAAAATTCTCAAACTGCTACAGCAAAACAGTCTCCCCTGTTATCACCCTGATAACAAAATGATAACCGGAGGCTGTACAGGCAATGGAATAGGAATGCCTCAGAGAATCAGAGTCACCACTTGGAATCAGACACACGTAAATTACACATAATGCGTTAAGTCTGAGCGAGTGGGAATAAGATACGCCCTCCGAAAAGCGACGCAATAGCTGAGTTTTTCGGATTCTATTCCCGATTGTGGCAACGATTGGACAACCGTTTTCATGATTCATAAAAGAGAGCTATCTGATTCAATGATTGAATCGGTTAGCTCTCTTTTCTATTGTGTTCCACACCATCAACGAAATCTCGGCAGATTTTTTCGTTCTGCCGGGATTTCGTTATGTTTTTCTCCTCGATCCGTTGGGTTGTAAGCGCATCGAAGCTTATTTTACCGAAGGGTCAGGCTTCCGCCGATATCCGTCCAGCCGCTCACGTCGCATTCGCCATCCTCATTATTATCGCCCGTCGCGACGACCGTTCCGTCCGATTTCAAGCCTACCGTGTGAAAGCTGCCTGCCGAGACAGCAACGATATTCCGCCAGCCGCTCACGTTGCATTGGCCATACTTATTATAGCCCGTCGCGACGACCGTTCCGTTCGATTTCAAGCCTACCGTGTGATCATAGTCCACCGAGACAGCGACGATATCCCGCCAGCCGCTCACGTCGAATTCGCCTTCGTTATTCCTGCCCGTCGCGACGACCGTTCCGTCCGATTTAAGGCCTGCCGTGTGATTACCACCTGCCGCAATTTTTCCTTCATGCAAATCCCGATAGCGAATCTGATAGCTGCGCTTGAGCGCATCTCGATACCCAACAGCCAATGCAAATGCCTGTGCCGCCGCTTCATTGTCCCGTTCCACAAGCAGTCTTTCGCCCTTCTGATACTGCGCTTCTTTGGCTTTCGTCGTTGCGTCGCCGTAATCTCCAGCCGCCTGATACGCCGCTGTTGCTCCGTCATAGTCGCCTGCGGCCAACAGGCTCTCGCCCTTCTTGTATTGCGCATCTTGGGCTTTCGTCGGCGCGTCGCTATAATCTCCAGCCGCCTGATATGCCGCTGTTGCACCATCGTAATCCCCTGCCGCTAGCAGGCTTTCTCCCTTTGCGTACTGTGCTTCCTGTGCCCAGCTATACGCCTCAATAGAAAGATAGTACGCCGCCGCGCCGTCATAATCGCCCGCAGCTATCATCGCTTCGCCCTTGGCATACTGCGTTTCCTGCGCCCAGCTATATGCCTCAATAGAGAGATAGTATGCCGCTGCTCCGTCGTAATCGCCCACCGCCATCAGACTTTCGCCCTTCTGGTACTGTGCTCCTTTAGCTTTCGTCGATGCGTCGCTGTAATCGCCAGCTGCCTGATACGCTGCTATTGCGCCGTCGTAATCCTTGGCCGCCAGCAGCTTTTCACCTTTTTGATACACGGATTCTTTCGCCTTTGTTTGTGCATCGGCATAGTCTTCCAGCGATTCAAACGTGGCCTTCGCGTCATCAAATTGCCCGTTTACAAGCTGCTTCTCGCCTTTTTGATACACGGATTCTTTCGCCTTTGTTTGTGCATCAGCATAGTCTTCCAGCGATTCAAACGTGGCCTTCGCGTCATCAAATTGCCCGTCTGCAAGCTGCTTTTCGCCTTTTTGATATGCGGATTCCTTCGCCATTTTCTCTGCGTCAGCGTAATCTTTCAAAGCCTCAAACGCCGATTTTGCGTTATCATACTCTCCTTCGGCCAGAAGCGCAGACGCCGCCGCATATTCGTTTTCAAAACGTGCCGCCTTGTCTGTGCAATCCTTGTATTCACCCAAATCGATATACTCGGCATAAGCTCTCGCGTACCGCCCATCCGCTTCCGCCTGCATCGCCAACTGATAGCGACACTCCCGAATGGCTTCTTCCGCCGCAGGATAGTCTGTCAATGACGAAAGCGTGTCCAGCGCCGTCTGATATTCGCCCTGACTCATTTCATCCTGCGCATACGCATATACCACGTCTTTCATCCGAACCGCACTGTCGCTGTACCCGCGCCGTGCAAGCGCCTGAAACAGCTCATATGCCTCATCGTATTCTTTGAGTTCAAGTCTTTCCTGCGCATAATCGTAAATCTGCTGCTTCATCTTGTTTTCATCAGCGGAATACGTTTCCTCAAGCAGCGCGATCATTTCGCTGCAATCGCCATACCATTCAACTTCAATCTTGCTGTTCGCAAAATCACGGTCGAGAATCAAGTCCGGAATAGCCGCGATGCGCTCGGCGCTGTCTTTGAATGTCGCAATCGTGCGGTACAATGCATCTGCATTTTCATATTCCTGTTTTGCTTCATCCTCCTGCGCCTGATAGTAAATCGCAAGCATTTTGCTGTCCGCAAAATCCCCCAACGTGGTCAGCGTACTGACAGCTAGATCCCTCTGGCCGTTTTCCGCCATTTGGATAGCCTTAATATACATCAAATACTTACTGCTATCCTCATAGCCGTCGATTTCCGTAAACGCCGTAATCGCTTCATCGTATGCCCCATCACGGACGAGCTTCTGCGCGTCTTCGTACTTCGCCGCATCGCTCTTGACGCAGCCCGTCAACATCAGCGCCGCACAAAGCCCCATCGCGGCCAATGCCGTTTTCTTCCCACTCTGTTTCATAGCTTCTTTCTCCGAGGTTTTCAAGTTAGCTCCATTATAGACAAAATAGAGGGTTTCGTCAATTTTTTCGCAGCTATAAATGCAAATTGTTACAAAAAATGGGCGCAAGGGCGCTTTTGATGCGGAGTGTCAAAAGTGCTTTTGCGTTTACTCTTGACAAGAGTAACAGAACCCCGGCAACCCAGCCTCGCACAAGAAAGGAGGCTCCGTGAAAAGAACCATCTCCGCCATGCGCGGCAAAGGCTCGCTCACCCACAACCGCAGGGACTTCATCGCTGAGAACGTCGATTCCAGCCGAACGCCGCTCAACGTCGAATACCGCAATGAGGACATCCGAGCCGTCTATCACGAACTGTTTGACGACGCACTGGCTCGCTACAACGAAAAGCAGACCCGCAGGGATCGCGTGATTGACGATTACTACGAGAAAATCCGCACAGGAAAGCAGGAAAAGCCGTTTGAAGAACTCATCATCCAGATCGGCAACAAGGACGACATGAACGCTTCATCCGAAAACGGACAACTTGCCCGGCAGATGCTCGACGAATACATGCAATCCTTCCAGCAGCGTAACCCGACGCTCCGCGTGTTCTCCGCGCATCTGCACATGGATGAAGCTACGCCGCATCTTCATATTGATTTCATTCCGTTCACGACCGGCAGCAAGCGCGGACTCGAAACCCGCGTGTCACTCAAAAAGGCGTTGGAAGCACTCGGCTTTACAGGCGGCACGAAAAGCCACACTGAGCTGAACCAGTGGATTGAATCCGAAAAGCAGGCGCTCGCCTCCATCATGGCACGAAATGATATCGAATGGGAGCAGAAAGGAACACACGAAGAACATCTGTCCGTTCTGGATTACAAGAAGCAGGAGCGAAGCAAAGAAGTCGCCGCGCTCGAAACCCAAATCGACGCATTGCAGGAACAGACAGCGACTGCCGAAACCATGCTTTCCGAAAGGCGGGAACAGCTCGATGATATCGCGCCCATTCTCAAAAATACCGAGAAGTTTGTCCGGAAATACGACGATCCCGAACGGCTGCTTCCGGAAGCCGGAATGTTGGAATCCGGCAAGGCGTTTCGGGAGAAAAAGGCGCTTCCGATTCTGGGAAAGCTCCTGAAATACGCCCGCTCGCTCTTTCGGGAAA
>ERZ825324.4686-NODE-4686-length-11085-cov-3.904624_pt1 | contig 11085 bp, 9 predicted proteins | sample MGYA00519859_ERZ825324 | MGnify/ENA primary metagenome ERZ825324 (study PRJEB31778, sample SAMEA3449198) | human gut metagenome | biome: human gut; feature: human-associated habitat; material: faeces | place: United Kingdom | collected 2010/2012 ... | reverse complement strand
ATTCTGCAGGTTCCTGTAATACCCCTAAAATGGGAGTCTGCCCATCCAAAAGGTTTAGGATTTTTTTACGAAATAAAGCAGCGTCTGCTTCATGTGGACCAAGTTCATCCATAACAATTAAAGAGCAGTCAGAACACATGGAAAGAATATTGCATCCAAGGCGATCAAAGGTATCGGCAGTGTGTTCATCTGTTTTTCCGCATAAAAACAAAAGATTAGATTTGTTTGGGAGCTCCTTCTCTTTTAGATGGTACATATGAACTGAATACTGATCCTTCAGATAGTTTTTTGTGCGGACAGTCAGGAATCCATCAGAGGTTTTCTTATAATCATCTAATATCTTTTGGATCAATGTAGATTTTCCAATGTGTTTTTTACCAGTTAAAAATATATGTTGAGTCATAGTAAAGTCCCATTTCATTTTATAATAGTTCTATAGTCAGGGCGTATTGTTTTGTTTCGAACATCCCAGAGAATTCTTCCATAAGTGGAATCAGTTATTTCCTTGATCTGCCCATCTTTGTTTAAGTGAGATTGAATCCATTGCATGATTTTATTTGCATTTTCCTGTGTATATTCTTCAGAAGGAAGCATGTGCTCCATGAGGGAATCAATATATTGTTCATCCGGAGTTACCCAGGTTTCACGATGGAGTTTTTCATAGCTTGTTTCAGGATTATATCCAAGCAGAAATAATATATTGAAAAGAGAGAAAAACCATCGCCCATTCCATTGGGGTGCTGTTTGTTTGCCAAATACTTCCTGTAAGATCTGTTCCCTGAGTGAATTTCGTCTGTCAAGATGCGTGATATTACAGCACCATGCCCTGCTCATTTCCATAGATTTTATCAGTCCGTCCATATTGTGGATAGCAGGTGTCATGGAACTGAATACCAAATCAAATGCATGCGTATACCCCGATTTATCAATATCTAATGTCTGAAAATTACATGTATAGAGTATAGCGTTATTTAAGCCTTCATTTTGGATATGTTCCATTCCGTGTTTAACCATTTTATCAGAAATATCCAGCCCCACTACTTTGTGTACATATTTGGCAAATGCAGCAGCAAACCGTCCGGGACCGCATCCAATATCTGCGACATCATAATTTTTTTCAAGAAGTCCTTTGGAATCCAGGTAGTTTATTGCGCTGATGACACGTTCATCACCTTTTTCTTTCTTTTTGCGTGCGTCTTCCCAAAAGTCTGCACGTTTATTCCATCTTTCTATAGCCCGCTCAGGTAATTCTGCAGGCTCAGATTCCTGCAGAGAAATAAAATAATCCAATATAGAGTCCATGTATCATTTCTCCTAAAATGCTTTTGGTGAGCTATTTACCGGTAAACAGATAGTTCGTTCACGGCCATAGCGGTCGTGTGTAGTTATCACATCCATTTCAATATCGTAAACAGATTGTAAGGTTTCAGATGTAATGATTTCTTTGGGAGAGCCGAATCCCATAACCTTTCCGGATTTCATGAGAAGAACTTTGTTTCCCACGGAAAAGGGATGCTCAGGACTATGTGTTGACATAATAATGCAATAGCCCTGATTGGCCAGCCCTGAAATTACTTCCATGAGAAGCTGATGATTGGCATAATCCAGATTGGCGGCTGGCTCGTCCATGATGAAGATTTTTGCAGACTGACAGATTGCACGGGCAATTAAAACCAATTGCCTTTGTCCTCCGCTTAAGGAAGTATATTTCCTGTTGGCAAGAGGCAGGGCATTTACTTTCTCCAAGGCGGCAAAAGCTGCTTCCTGATCAGGCTCTTTTGGGGATTCAAATGCGGAGAAATGAGAAGCACGCCCCATAATTACCATATCAAGAACTGTATAGGCAAATACAGGGGAATGATATTGGGGAATATATGCAATCATATTTGCCAGTGTTTTGGTTGTAAAGTCACTAATATTTTTTCCGGCTATCTTTATTTTTCCATTAGAAACAGGAAGGGAACCTAATATCATGCGGAACAGAGTGGTCTTTCCGCAACCATTAGGGCCAAGCAGACAAAGCACATCACCATAGTCTGCGCTGCAGCTGATACCCTTTAAAATATCACCATTGCCGTAACCGCCAAAAACATTTTCAATTTCCAGAAGCATATAATTACGCGCGCTCCTTTCGTTTGATGATAAGATAGATAAAGAAGGGGGCGCCCATGATACTTGTGACAACGCCAAGTGGAAGTTCCATGGACAAAAGGGAACGGGAAATATCATCAACAAGTATCAGGTATCCGCCGCCAAGGATCGTACTTGCAGGTATCAGCCTTCTGTAATCAACACCAACCAGTGCACGTGCCAGATGGGGGATCATCAGCCCGACCCATCCGATCAATCCTCCAAGACAGACTGCAGCGGCGCTGAGTAATGTGGAAGCGACTATAAAAATCAGACGATATTTACGCACATTGATTCCTAAACTTTTGGCTTCTTCTTCATCCAAAGTCAGCAGATTGATCTGCCATCGAAAAATAAAAATCAGACTTAATCCAATGATCATTGGAAGAACACTCCAGCAAAAGGATTTGGTTGTGGTTTTGGTTAAGCTGCCCATAAGCCAGAAAGTAATTTGCTGGAGAACATCATTGGGGTCTGCCACGTATTTGATCATTGTGACACCGGCATTGCAGAGTGACATGATCATAGTTCCGGTCAGAACAAGACTGAGGGTCTGGGAATGTGCGGATTTTCGGCTGATAAGATAGGATGCGGCTACTGCGGCCACACCACCTGCAAAAGCAGAAAGCTGAATCATCCAGTTGGAAGCTCCGTTTAAAATTGCAAAAGCAGCTCCGAGACTTGCACCGGAAGAAACTCCAAGGATATCCGGAGATACCAGTGGATTGCGAAACATTCCCTGATAGGTTGCACCTGCTACCGAGAGGGAGGCACCAATAAATAAAGCAGACAGAATACGGGGCAGACGGATATTCCAGAATATGGTAACTGCCTGGGGTAAAATATCTCCTTTAAAACCAAATTTTGATAAAAATGCATTTAGTACCTGCACTGGTGTAAGCGGATAATATCCCACCCAGAATGAGAGTACTATAATGATAAACAAAAGTACCAGCATAACCGCCAACAGCAGAACATATCGTCTTTGTCGGGCAGCGGCGGCATTTTTTTCATTAGCTGTCAGATTCATAATCCTTCATCCTTGTAACTTGACTAATCAAATTTACGGTGTTATACTCAGAAAAAACGAATTGTTTTCAAAAACTATTCGCATATACATTATAATACTTAAAAATTGTATAGTCAATTTCAATAAGCGTCAATTATGAGTAATGCGGAGAAAAGAAAGGAGAGAGTCTATGAAAAAGCACAGACAACTTTTGGCTCTGCTTATATGTCTGGTGATGTCAGTCAGTCTTTTAACAGGATATTCTGAGACGAAAGCTGCTACTGAAGAGCCGACGCAGAGTGCGGAGCAGGATGCCACGCAGGAAACTGCTGAAACCCGTGAGATCACAGACATGGCAGGAAGAAAAGTAACGGTCCCTGCAGCAGAAAATATTGAATCTGTTTTTTCAGCGGGTCCGGTAGCTGCAATTTTTCTGTATATGGTTGCACCGGATAAGCTTCTTGGGTGGAATTATGAACTGAATGATGTTGAGAAATCTATTATTCTGGACAAATATCAGGATCTTCCTAATTTTGGAATGGGTGATGCTGTCAATTATGAAGCAGTAATTGCTGCCAATCCTACAATTGCTATTAATAGTGGAAAGATTAATGATGCAATGGTTTCTGATTGCGATGCGTTATCAGAAAGCCTTGGAATTCCGGTTGTTGCAGTAGACAACGAACTTAATAATTCTGCGGAAGCTTTTCGTTTTATGGGCGAACTTCTTGGCGTAGAAGATCATGCAGAAGAGCTTGCTCAGTATGCGGAGCAGGTATTTACTGATATTAATGCACTTTCAGATATTCCAGAAGAAAAGAAAGTCAGTGTATACTTCGGTAATGGAGAGGATTCACTGGAAACTGCACCCAGGGGATCCCAGCATGCACAGATTCTTGATGCCATCAATGCAGTCAATGTTGCAGATCTGGAATTGGGAGATGGATCTCGTGTTCAGATTTCAGCAGAACAGCTTCTTGCATGGGATCCGGATGTGATTGTTGTAAATGGTGAACCAAAGGCAGATAAAAGCGGAAATTCTGCAGCAGAAGATATCCTGAGCAATCCTGATTATGCTTCATTAAAAGCAGTACAGGACCAAAAGGTTTATGGAACTCCGAATGCACCGTTTAGCTGGGTGGATCGTCCGGCAGGACCAAATCGTCTGATCGGTATGCGATGGTTCTCAGCATTGATTTATCCGGAATATATTAAATGTGATATCAATGAAGAAATACATAAATTTTTCGATCTTTTTTATCATGTTGATCTGTCCGATGAACAGTTGGAAAATGTTCTGAAAGGAACTTTATAAAGGTTAGGCATGGACGTGAAAAAGGGCTATACAATAAATAAACGAAAAAGAAACGCTGGTTCCGGTAAATACCGGTTCCGGCGTTTCTTTTTATAATTTTCGGATCATTGCGCTTCCATGCAGATCGCATACAGGATCTGCAAACAGATGGTTTTTCAGACAGAATTCCCCGACCGCTTTTCGACATCCGGAAAACTGTGTACTGTACACATCGTGGATCAGGAGAACTCCTCCGGTGGCCAGGCGTTCATAGAACAGAGGAAGTGCGGCTGCAGTTGGAGCATAGAGATCTGCGTCCAGAGATACAAAACAAAAAGTTTCATCTGTGACATCGGAAAAGGTATCCGGAAACCATCCTTTGTGGATCACAGTACGTGTAGGATCAGGCATAACATGAAGAACAGAGTCAATATCAGTAGAAGAAAAATCACCTGTTTTGGCACGGGACAGATTACCGGAGGCTTCTATTGTGATATCCTTTTCTGAAAAGCCCTCAAAAGTATCAAAAAGATGGATTTTTCGGTCTGGAAAGGCTGCACTGATCAGGGAAGAAAATTCACCTCGAAAAACACCTAGTTCTGCAACATTTCCCGGAATATCCAATTGATAGATCTGCTCAGATAAAAGACGCATAACAGCAACCCGTGCGTCAAACATGCGAAGGACGGAGGGATCACGAAAAGGTCCGTGATAACCTAAGTTTTCCATCTGCTTTATCATAGAATTGCGCCGTTCTTCATCCAGAACTCCCAGGATGACCAGATCCGGGAGAAGTGCTGCTGCAGTATCCGGAGAACAGACTGGAATATTTCCAATATATGATCCGTGTTTATGGGGGTCATTATCAGCAAAGCACAGGAGCTGACAGGGACTGCTGAGAAGTCTTGCGGTCATTTGTCCAATTTGTCCGGCACCAAATATTACAGTTTTATATACTGATTTTGCCATCATTTTGATGTAGCCTTTCTGTCAGCGCGAACCTGGATCATCTGTCCTGTGATGGAGATGGCGATTTCAGCCGGTGTTTCTGCTTTGATCTCCAGTCCTATAGGTGAGATGATACGGTTTAAATCTTGTTCATTAATGTTGTATTCTTCAATCAGACGGCGAAATACAGCAGCTTTTTTTGCACGGCTTCCAATGACGCCTATATAACATGCAGGTGTAGCGAGAAGCTGTGCCTGTACAATGGTATCATAGGAATGTCCACGTGTCATGACGCAGCAATAATCAGCAGCTGTAATAGAAACATACTGGTCCAGATGGTTGAAATCACAAAGTATTGTTTCAACTGCTCCTGGGAAAAGAGCAGGATTTGTAAATTCCGGCCGGTCATCCAGGACAACACAGCGAAAATCAACGCTTGCAAGGATTGGGACAAGCTTTTGTGAGACATGTCCGCCGCCGAATACATAGACAGTTCCTGAGGTTCCAATCTGTTCAGAAAACAGATCATAATCTTCACTGTGATATCGGTGTGGCTTTGTAGACAAAGAAGATAATACAGAAGAAGGAACATTGGCAGTTCCGATGAGACCGCATGCAGGACTGTAGAGGCTCACACCGGAGGTGGTGAGAAGATCGCAGATCAGCCAGAAATCTTTTCGCTCTTCATAGAATTTTTCAGCAGTTTCCGTGATTTCCATAATAATCGGATCGTTATGATCAAGATACTGGAAAAAGGCCGTAACATCACCACCACAGATCATACCAATATTTTCAACATCTTTATGATTCAGCCGGAATTCATGCTCGCAGGATTCCTTTTTTTCAAGAATATCCAATGCCATACATTCAGCACGATATTCTACAGCTCCACCTCCGATGGTTCCGGAAATTCTGCCGTTTTTTCCGACCAGCATGCGGGAACCGGCACCTCTTGGTGTAGACCCTGAGGATGCTGTAACGGAAACAAGTACAAGATCGTTTCCCTCCAGGAATTGTTGTTTTATTGTCTGAAATAATGTTCTCATATAATAAAATACCTCCTAACTAAATTAAGTGATTTTTCTGCTCCAGTTGTGTACGTCTGCCCGCCTGAACTAAAGCGTGATATGGCAGAGTGATTGTATCATGTCCTGCAGTTTGCGGGCTTGTTCTAACTGCTGCTCATGAGCTTTGCGAGCTTCCGGACTTTTGCATTTACTCATGCTGTCGGCAAATCTTTTTTCTATGGTTACACGCTGTGTTTCCTGAATCAGTTTATCAGCCAGAAATACAATAGCTGCTTCATCCAGCGTGGCTTCCAACAGACCATGGTGCTGTGAAATGATCTGGCTGATCTCAGGATAACCTAACTGTAAGAAAAGTTCACCGCCTGTTTTCGCGTGATGCCTCTGAAGTCTGGCAATATCATGCAGAAGTGCACCGGAGCGAACAAGCTTCTGGTCAAAGATATAACCATTGGATTCCAGCATATTGCATAAACAACAGGCAAGTTCAGTAACAGCATCACTGTGAGCTTGTACATGACGGGGCAGAGAAACAGCATTGCGAAGCCTGAGACATAGTCCGTCATTTAATTCAGGATGAGGCAGTATATAACTGGGATCAGAGAAAGAAATATTATTTTTTTCATTCACTTCCAGATGATAGTAAGAGCCGCAGGGCAGACGAAACTGCTGCCTGCTGTACATATCAGAATGTAATGCATGTAAATAAGAAGAGATTACATCTGTATGAGTTACCACTGCAATATCACCTTCAGAAGCGCAAAGAATCTTATGAACTGCCTGCGAAAAGCGAAAACCAGATGCAGCAGGAGTTTCTGCTCCCGGGATCGGATGATCAGGGTTATTCCCACGCGCTTTATAAATGTCCGGCCATCTCTGGCGTATTTCATCAAAAGAAAGGCCATCCCATTCTCCCAGATTTCGTTCTGACAGATCAGAAACAATGATATGTGGAAGCTCAGGTGCCATATGGCCTGCTGTCTCAATAGCTCTTAACAAAGGACTGCAGTATACCCCTGATATTTTATCGGACAATTCTTCGTTAAGAAGGACTGCCTGCAGATGTCCAAGCATGGATAGAGAGAAATCTGTCTGTCCTACACAGTAAGAATGTTCATCCGGATACTGTGGTTTTCCATGCCGGACCAGATAAAGGTTACGCATTTAAAAACCCTCCGAAACATTCTTCAAATATTTTTTTTGAACAGGAACGTGTTTCTTCTGAAAAACGGGCATATCGTTTCAGAAATTCTTCGCCGTATGGTGTCAGTTCGCTATGGCTTCCCCTTGTACCGCCCTGGCTTCTGATGATCAGAGGTTCATGAAGCTGTGATTCCAGGGTATGGATCAGGTTCCAGCTGGTAGAATAGGAAATGTGCATGCGCTCACAGGCATCGCGGACAGATCCTGTTTCATGGATCAGTGTAAGCAGCGAATAGAGTTTTTCATCAAAAAAAACTTTTTCCCGGGCTAGCTGAATATGGATTTCAGAACGGATCAGGCTCTGGTTGTGTATGCGGAGAAGTTCAGCATAATCCTCTGGTGTATCAGCATCATGAATAATACCGGGATCCTTTACATTAAGATAATACATGGGTTCCCCGCAGTTATCCACAGCACCTTTAAGTCCTGATTTTCCGTCATCACTTAGGATGGAATCAATCAGTGTGGAACGGATCAGAATGGGATGACCGGGATTGCCATTACAGACCGGAGTTACAAGGGGACGCCCCAGAGAGAGCATTTGAGTGACTGTCTGGGCTGTGAACAGCGGAACATCAACAGGTGTAAAGAGTACCGTATCCACTTTGTCTTTCAGATACTCAAGTCCGATTCGGACAGAATCAAACATATGAGTGTTTGCATAGTTCTCATTTCGAAGAAAGACTACATTATTGGAAGCCAGGTGGCATTCCAGAACATCTGCATGATATCCGGTTACCACTACTACTTTGGAGATTCCGGCCTGCCGGAAATTATTGATCACGCGCTGTGCGATGGAAATGGAGCCAAGCTGAAGCATGGGTTTAAAGTCTCCCATTCGTGATGATTTCCCCGCAGCCACGATGAGGGCGCCTGTCTGCATTTAGATACCTCCTTCTTTCAATGATATTATACAAATTTGATATTATTATAACATATAAAAGAATAAAAATAGTTAAAATTTTAAATAAAACAAAATAAAATTGTCTGCAATATATAAAATAGCCAACTATTAATTATTTGTAATTTGTATAATTGTGCAAAATTATGGTAGTATGGATATATAAAATAACGTGGACAGGAGAACTTTTTTATGGATAAGATTTTTGAGATTACCGCAAAAGAAGTTACTGTACAGGTAAAAGATGAGCGTACAGGGGTTGTATATAGCCGGACGCTTCCCATCGATTATTATGAGAATGCAAATGTTTTAAAGCTCAGCGGTGAGAATCTGGACGGGAGCAGCTCTTCCATTGTTTTCTATTCCGCCAGAGGAATAGAGAGACTGAAAGATCTGACAGGCAGGGGAGCTGACCATGATTCGTGCGGAACACATAAGCCTGAAGATCAGTAAGATTGAAATGAATTTTTTTAAAAGGAGGAATGGGACATGATTAAAAAGACATTGAAGATTAATGGTGTTGAGAGAATACTTATTCTTGATAAGGATGAGACACTGGCGCAGGTGCTCCGTGATCACCTTCTTCTTACAGGATGTAAGATTGGCTGCGGTGAAGGTCACTGTGGAGCCTGTAATGTTATTATGAACGGAAAAGTCACAAGATCCTGTATCTACAAGATGAGCCGTGTTCCCGATCATGCAGAGATCACAACCATTGAAGGTGTGGGAACACTTTCTGATATGCATCCAATCCAGGTTGCATGGATGGCATATGGATGCGCACAGTGCGGTTTCTGTTCACCGGGATTTATTATTTCAGCAAAAGTGCTTCTGGACAATAATCCAAGTCCTACCCGTGAGGAGGTAAGAGACTGGTTTAACAAACAGCGTAATCTCTGCCGTTGTACAGGCTATAAGCCGCTGATCGATGCTACTATGGCTGCAGCAGCAGTTATGCGCGGCGAGATGACAAAGGAAGACCTTGTGTTCAAACAGACAGGTGATTCTATTGTTGGAACAAATTATATCCGTCCGTCAGCAGCACAGAAGGTAACAGGTACCTGGGACTTTGGTGCAGATGATGCATTAAAGATGCCATCAGGAACACTTCGCCTTGCTCTTACACAGGCAAAGGTTTCTCATGCAAATATTCTCAATATTGACACAGCAGAAGCAGAGAGTATGCCTGGTGTTGTTCGTGTTATCACAGCAAAAGATATTAAGGCAGCAGGCGGAACCAATAAGATCAATGGTCTTGTAATGCTTCCAAAACACAACAAGACAGACGGTTTCGAACGTCCTGTACTTTGCGATGAAAAAATCTTCCAGTTTGGTGATGCGATTGCCATCGTAGCTGCTGATACAGAAGAGCATGCAAGGGCAGCAGCAGAAGCAGTTAAAGTTGAGATCGAAGAGCTTCCTGCATATATGAATGCAATGGATGCCATCGCACCGGATGCGGCAGAGATTCATCCCGGTATTCCGAACGCATTCTTTGAGACAAACTGTATCAAGGGTCCTGATTTTGACTGGGACAGCATTCCGGATTCACAGCAGGTTGAGATCGAATCTTACTGTTCACGTCAGCCTCATCTTCATCTTGAGCCGGACTGCGGTTATGGTTACATTGACGAAGACGGTATGATAACTGTTCATTCCAAATCCATTGGTATCCATCTGCATATGCCTATGATCGCTGATGGTATCGGTGTGCCAATGGAGAACTTACGAATTGTTCAGAACCATGCAGGAGGAACCTTTGGTTACAAGTTCTCTCCTACAAATGAGGCTCTGATCGGCGCTGCTGTTAAGATCCTTGAACGTCCTGTGTCTCTGGTATTTAATCAGTTCCAGAATATTACTTATACAGGAAAGAGATCCCCTGCATTTATGAATATCAAGCTTGCAGCAGATGAAAATGGTAAGCTTCTTGCACTCTGGGGCAATAACTATGTGGATCATGGTCCATACTCAGAATTCGGTGATCTGCTTACAATGAGACTTTCCCAGTTTACAGGTGCAGGCTATGGAATCAATTCTATCCGTAACAAATCTACAACAGTGTTTACAAACCATGCATGGGGTTCAGCATTCCGTGCTTACGGATCTCCTCAGTCTTATATGGGATCTGAGATTGCGATAGATGTTCTGGCTGCAAAGATGGGAATCGACCCCTTCGATATCCGTGAAATGAACTGTTACAAAGAATCAGAAGGCAGTACGATCCCTACAGGTTATCCGCCTGAAGTATACTGTGAAGAAGAACTGTTCAAGACAGCTCGTCCACTGTATGAAGCAGCTAAGAAACGTGTGGCTGAAAAGAATGCAGCTTCTGATGGCAAGATCAAATATGGTATCGGTGTATCTCTCGGTGTATATGGCTGTGGTCTTGATGGTGTTGATACATCAAACGCATTTGCAGAGCTGAATCCGGATGGAACAGTTACAATGTATGCTGCATGGGAAGATCACGGACAGGGCGCTGATATGGGGGTTCTTGTATCATCACATGAAACACTTCGTCAGGCAGGAATCAGACCGGAACAGATTAAACTGGTTATGAATGATACGAAGA
>ERZ825324.4684-NODE-4684-length-11090-cov-3.234889_pt1 | contig 11090 bp, 9 predicted proteins | sample MGYA00519859_ERZ825324 | MGnify/ENA primary metagenome ERZ825324 (study PRJEB31778, sample SAMEA3449198) | human gut metagenome | biome: human gut; feature: human-associated habitat; material: faeces | place: United Kingdom | collected 2010/2012 ... | reverse complement strand
TTTCTTCATAACTTTAAGACCTCCGATCACTTTTTTTACCCTGTCCAAAACTACATTTTTCTACTTCTTATCATACCATAAAAAGGGTTCTGCCGGTATTTATTTACCTTCAGAACCCTTAAAAGATTATAATAAACTGTTATTCTTATTTTTCTACGATCGTAGTGAATTTTTCCCAAGGAATATCAACTTCTGCGCCTTCATTGATGATCGCATCTACATGCATTAACAATGGGAAGTCATCTAAAGATACAACGCCTCTTTCTGCCAGTTTACGTACGGCACGAGCTGTTCTTGTTGCAATAACGATAGACTCTAAAGTTACACCCTGTAATTCTTCCATTGCCTGATCAAATGTCAGTCCACGTCCTAATAATGTACCAATCTTACGAGTTCTTCCACCGAAGACTGTTACATATAAGTCACCAGCTCCATGAATGATGTTTTCTGGTCCACCATGAATCAGTTCTAACAGATGGATCATTTCTTTGACACCCTGTCCAAACAATGCTGCCTGAGAATTATAATGTACTGCTCCGATCTCTCCATCTCTCTTCTCTGCTAAACCAACTGCAAGAGATACACCTAATGCATAAGCATTCTTCATGGCTACGGCACACTCAACACCTACAACATCTGTAGAAAGACTGATGTGATAGTAATCTGTTGTTAATAAAGATTTGATGAATTTTAATGTTTCCATGTCTTTTCCACAGAAAGCTACATGGCTGTCATCATGGTCTGCTAATTCATAACTTGTACATGGTCCACCGATGGCGTTAAAGTTAATATGTTTTCCTTCTGGCTGTCTCTGTTCGAAGATATGTGGATAAGGAACTAAAGTTCCGTCATCTAAATCTACCATACCTTTTGTTACTGTTAATAAAGGTACATCTTCTGGTAATACTGGAAGGATTTCGTCACAGAACCAGTCAAGTCCGAAACTGCTGACTCCACCTAAGATTAAGTCTGCTCCTTCTAATGCTTCTTCTAATTCTTCGATCTGATAATATTTGATCCCATCATGAAGAGTTCTCTTTAATGTGATATGGAAATTATCCTTCTTTAATCCATCAATGATATCTCTGTCTAAAGGTGATCCTACCAGACGTACCTCGTGTCCATTTTCAAATGCTGGGAATGTGATCGCAGAGTTCATCTGACCTGCACAAACAAATGTAATAACGCTCATTTCTTATCCCCCTGAAATTTAAATATTTTACTTAATCATTTTATTTATTCTGCTACTTTTTTGCAAGCTACAACGTCAACTCCTAGTCCTAATACGTTAGGGATCACTACATCCCCGATCGCTACAGGAGCTTTCATTGTTACTTTATCTAATTCTTTCATGATATCATAGATTTTACCCTTTGGAATATCACTTGCGGTTTTGACTGGAACTCTTCTTGCAGTCTTTGCTTCTACTCTGACTGTAGAAGTGATCACTCGTGTTGGATTTACCAGTTCTTTTTCTCCGTAAGCGGCTCCTCTTGGGCATCCATTTCCAGTAACCTTATATCCATTTTCTTCATCAACTTTTAAATGACATCCTTTTGGACATACGATACAAATTAAATCTGTCATCTTTATGCACCTACCTTTTCTACAGATACTGTGATCTCACCATTTTCTACTTTATCTAAAAATGCTTTCGGAATAACGATCTTTTCCATTTCTCCTGGTGCCATGTGTTCTCTCTTAAAGGAAGCAAGTTCCTCACCATTTGATCTTACTTTGATCGCTACATCTGTAAATACGTTTCTTGCACGGAACATAACTTCAACTTTCTTGTCTACATTAGATGGACGTACTTTCTGTGGCACGATTCCGTTGACCCCATCTCCATTTTTGATATCGATGCATGTCTGATCTTTTGTTTCTCCATTTTTTACGTATTCTGCAGCACTCTTTCCTGCCTTCTGGCTTTCTGCTGTAACAAAGTCTACCAGGTCATGAACATGAACGACATTTCCACTTGCGAAGATTCCTTCTGCTGAAGTTTCCATGTTTTCATATACAACTGGTCCACTTGTGGCTGGATCCATTGTAATTCCTGCAGATCTTGTTAATTCATTTTCTGGGATCAATCCAACAGATAATAATACAGTATCTACATCAAATTCCATCTCTGTTCCTGGAATTGGTTGATTCTTTTCATCAACTTTTGATACGATAACTTTCTCAACTCGTTTATCACCCTGAATATCTGTGATCGTATGTGATAAATACAGTGGAATATCATAATCATTTAAGCACTGTACGATGTTACGGTTTAATCCGTTAGAATATGGACAAAGCTCTACACATCCAACTACTTTTGCACCCTCTAAACTCATACGTCTTGCCATGATCAGTCCGATATCTCCGGATCCTAAGATCAGTACTTTCTTACCTACCATATATCCTTCGATATTCACATATCTCTGTGCTGCACCTGCTGTAAACACTCCAGCCGGACGATCACCAGGGATCGCGATGGCTCCTCTTGTTCTTTCACGGCATCCCATATTTAAGATAATGGATTTACCTTCAAGTTTCATATAACCATTTTTCTTATTCATGGCATGTACACATTTTTCTGTTTCATCTACGTCAAGAACCATCGTATCAAGCATCACTTCGATATTTGTTTCATTTAACATATCAATGAATTTACCTGCATATTCAGGTCCTGTTAATTCTTCTTTGAAATAATGGAGTCCAAATCCATTATGAATACACTGATTTAAGATTCCTCCAAGTTCCTGATCACGTTCTACAACCAGAACTTTTTCGGCACCATTTTTACTTGCTTCCACTGCTGCTGCCAGTCCTGCAGGTCCTCCACCTACAACGATTACATCATACTTCATTATTTGGCACCTCCATCTTTTGTTTCTCCTGTGATAATGTTTGTTCCCAAACGATCCTGTGGAATATCTGCTAATGGTTTATTCAGCTCTCTTGCGATGATCTCCTGAACTCTTGGTCCACAGAAACCACCCTGACATCTTCCCATACCTGCATTACATCTTCTCTTGACCGCATCAATGGATGTTGCTGGAATTGGACGATGCACTGCGTTGATGATCTCACCTTCTGTGATCGTTTCACAACGGCAAATGATCTTTCCGAATGCTGGATTCTTTTCTACTAATTTTGCTCTGTCTTCATGACTTAAATGTTTGAAGCGGTCGATATGTCTTTCATCTACAATATCTTCTTTTGCTTCTAATGTAAGTCCTGAATTTTCAAGCATCTTTAAAATATCTGGTGCAATTGCACATGCGGATGATAATCCCGGTGACTGCATTCCTGCGATATTAATAAACCCTTTGTTGTTCTTATCTTCATAAATATGGAAGTCATGATCTGCTGTTCTTGCTCTGACTCCAGCAAAATTTCTAATAGACTCTCTAAAATTAATTCCTGGTACAGATTTTAATGCTGTATTTCTCACAAAATCAAGTCCCTGTTTTGTTGTTGATACATCATTCGCTGCACTTGGCTGTGAATCTGGTCCAACGATCAGGTTTCCATGAACCGTTGGAGCAACCAAAACTCCTTTTCCTTTTTCATTTGGACATTGGAAGATTACATGATTGACCAGATTTCCCTGGCTCTTATCCATTAGGTAATATTCTCCTTTATTTGGTGTAATCTCAAATGTCTTTTCATTACACATCTCATTAACTTTGTCTGCGAAAACACCTGCTGCATTGCAAATGTATTTTGCTTCGATCACTCCGTTGTTTGTTTCTATCTTATATGTATCATTTTCTTTTTCGATTCCGGAAACTTCTGTATTAAGTTTCACTTCAACTCCATTTAATACGGCTGTTTCTGCAAGTGCCAGGGCTAATTCCCATGGGCTTACGATTCCTACATTTGGAGAACTTAAAGCCGCAACGGCTTTGTCTGAAAGATTTGGTTCTTCTTTTAGAAGTTTTTCTTTATCCCAGATTTCCATATCAGGAACTCCGTTTGTGATACCTCTTTGTTTTAATTCTTCCAGTGTTTTCTTTTCTTCTTCACTGAATGCAACTACCAATGCTCCGATCTGTTTGTAAGGTACATCCAGTTTCTCACATAATTCTTTTGTATAGACATTTCCTTTGATATTGTACTCTGCCATCTTTGTTCCAGGCTTTGGATCATATCCTCCATGGATGATCGCGCTGTTTGCTTTTGTTGTTCCTACAGAAACATCATTTTCCTTTTCAACGATTACAGCTTTCACATTATATTTTCCAAGTTCGTAGGCGATAGCGCAGCCTGTGATCCCTGCACCGATAATTGCTACATCATACACTGTTATTCCCTCCTGTTTTTCACTTGCTTTTGTTGCTTTCTGACTCTATCTAACCATAATTTTTTTTGCCTGTCAAACCCATCAAACGCCCATTTTATGCGGTTTTCAGAGTTTTTCTATTAATCATTTTATTTGATTAACAAATGATTTCTTTCACGGTTTTTGGATTATTTTTCTTAAAGTACGTGTTCACTTGTTTTTTGTATTAATCAATTGTATAATATTAATAATCGCTAGCTTATTTTGATTAGTAATTCGAATTAATCAAAATAATTTTTGATTTATCTATTGCAAATGAAATGTATAGAAAAGAGGGTACTATTTATGGGAAAGCGAAACAAAGTAACAACAAGAGATATTGCTGAATACACTGGTGTATCACAGTCTACTGTCTCTATGATCTTAAGCAACAAACCACATGTGTCTTTTTCTAAAGAAACAATCGATAAAGTAAGACAAGGTGCAAAAGAACTTGGTTACAAGAAGCCTGTTGCTGGTGTAAAAAAGAAAGAACAGGCACTTGCTAAGAGTATCATCGTTATTTGTCCACTTCTTTCGAATGGTTATTATTCCATGATTATTCATTCGATCACAGAACGTGCCAAAGATTATGGTTATACCGTATTTACTGTCAGTACATTGAGGGACGTCTCTCAAGAAGAACTCTATTTAAACCTTTTATCTGGGTTTGAACTTGCAGGCGTTATTTCTTTATATCCACCAACAAAGATTGCACAGGCAAATGCATTATCTAAGCAAGTCCCTGTTGTTTCCATCGGTGATAAACCAGATGCATGTCGTTTTGATGCAGTTGAACTTGACAGTAAAAAGCCTGGATATATTATTGCTGAACATCTTCTCTCTCTTGGCCATAAGCATATTACTTATATCTGTACACCGATCCGCCCAAAAGAGATTGGCCGAATCCATCGTCTTGCTGGGCTGCGTTCTTGTTTTAAAGATCATGGTCTTGATCCGGAATGGGTGGAGGTAAAATCTCCTACGATTGCTGCTTACGGAAGATATTCTGCGGATAATTCTGAATATCAAAACGGATATGATATGGCTTCTCAAGCTTTAGATGAACATACTTCTTCCACTGCTTTTGTTGGGAATAATGATATGACGGCTTTTGGGATCATGGCTGCGATCTCTGATCATGGATTCCGTGTTCCTCATGATTACTCTGTCTGTGGATTTGACAATATTCCTTTATCTTCCATGCCTCAGATTGCTTTAACTACGATCGAACATGCTTCTTTGGCAAAAGGTCGTGAAGCTGTGGATATTATATATAAGAAGAACACGCAGAAAAATATCTCTGCCAAACATCATTATATTATGCGAATGGAATATGAACCTGAACTGATTGTTCGTAATTCTACTGGGAAATGCAAAATAACAAACAAAACAAAAGAATGTCACAACATCTCCTGAAAAATATGACATTAGTATGCATTGATTTTCATACACTCTGTACGTTATCATATAACCATGATAAACGTTTATGAATCACAAATAAGGAGGGCGCATGGCCAGCAAACTTCTAAGTAATGAATTCCAGAAACACATTTGTCTGGATTATGAATGTACTACAATTGAAGAAGCGATCCACAAAGCAGGTGATCTCTTAGTTCAAGTCGGATGTGTAAAACCACCCTACATTAATGGTATGATCCGGCGAGAACAAGAAACTTCCACTGATATCGGATTGGGGGTTATGATCCCCCATGGCACAGAAGACACTCTGAATTTTGTTTTAAAACCGGAAATCAGTATTGTTCAGATCCCACATGGAGTTTCTTATCATGGAAATACCATACATCTGGTGATCGGCATCTCAAGCCGTGAGGAAGATCCTCTGCAGGAGCTGATGCAGATTACTGATATTTTATTAAAACCTGAAAAACGCCATCAATTATTGAATGCTTCTTCAAAACAGGAATTCATTGATATGATCAATCAGAATTATGTAGAAGAAGGAGAGTTGTAAAAATGAAAGAAAAAACTAGCATTTCACAGAAACTCCAGAAATTTGGTTCCGTTCTTGCAGGAATGGTTATCCCAAATATCGGAGCGTTTATCGGATTTGGTTTAATTACCGCATTCTTTTTGGAAACAGGATGGACTCCAAATGCAAAACTTGCAAAACTGATCACTCCAATCTTAAATTACTTACTTCCAATCTTAATTGGACATACCGGTGGTAAAATGTTTGGTGGCGATCGTGGTGGAGTTATCGGTGCTCTCGTTACCATGGGTGCGATCGTAGCCGTTGACGGAACTCCAATGTTCTTAGCCGCTATGATCTTAGGACCTGTTGCTGGTGTTTGCATTAAAAAATTTGACCAGGCAGTGGATGGAAAAATCCCTTCTGGATTCGAAATGATCGTAAATAACTTCTCACTTGGTATTATCGGTGCTATCCTTTGCTGTTTCGCAATGTTAGTATTCGGACCAGTTATGGAAACTGTAACTACTGTATTAACAAATGGTGTAAACTGGATCGTAGCACATAATGCATTACCATTATCTGCAATCTTCGTTGAGCCAGCCAAAGTATTATTCTTAAATAACGCGATCAACCATGGTATCTTTACACCAATTGGTATTGAACAGGCAAAAGAAGCTGGTAAATCTATCATGTATATGTTAGAGGCAAACCCAGGACCAGGACTTGGAGTATTATTAGCATATGCAGTATTCTCTAAAGACAAAGTAACAAAATCATCTGCACCAGGTGCGATCATCATTCATTTCTTCGGTGGTATTCATGAGATTTACTTCCCATATATCCTGATGAACCCAATCGTGATCATCGCTCCGATCGTTGGTAACATTTGTGCGATCACATTCTTCACATTTACAAAATGCGGACTTATTGGACCATCTTCACCAGGATCAATCATCGCTTATTTATCAATGTCACCAAAGAGCCAGATTCCATTAACGATCTTAGGTGTACTGATCGCAACTGTAGTATCATTCTTGATCGCATCACCAATTATCCGTATGTCAGATGGTAAGAGCCTTGAAGATGCACAGAGCGATATGGCAGCTAAAAAAGCAGAATCCAAAGGAATCACAGTTGATCCAGGAGAAAAGAAAGCAGCAGACGAAGTGAAGAAAATCGTATTTGCATGTGACGCAGGAATGGGATCTTCCGCAATGGGAGCTACGAAATTCAGAAACCGTGTGAAAGCACAGAGACCAGATCTTACAGTTATCAATACATCTGTAGATAATATTCCAGCAGATTGTGATATCGCAGTTGTTCAGGCAGTTTTAGCAGACAGAGCTAGAAAATCTGCACCACAGGCACAGTTAGTAATTATCAATAACTTCTTACAGGATCCAAACTTAGATGGATTATATGAACAGATGACAGCAAAAGTAGATCCAGCCGTTCAGACAGCAGCAGCTGTTGAAGAAAAGGCAGAAACACCAGTTGTTACAGGAAATTCAAAAATCCTTGTAGAAGAAGGAATCAAAACAGGATTAAAACCAGTCGACAAATTTGAAGCGATCAAAGCAGCAGGAAAACTGTTAAATGAACTTGGATATGTTGAAGAAGGTTATATTGACGCTATGGTAAAACGTGAAGAAACAGTTACAACATACATGGGATTAGGTGTAGCAATTCCTCACGGAACAGGAGATGCCAAGAAGAAAGTACAGAAAACTGGTATCGTAATGCTTCAGTATCCAGAAGGTGTAGACTTTGATGGAGAAAAAGCTCAGTTAGTCTTCGGTATTGCTGGAATCGGTGATGAACATCTTGGATTATTAGCTAAGATTTCAGAGATCATCGAAGATCCAGAAAGACTGGAACAGTTAAAAACAACAGAAAACGTTGACGAAATCATGGAAATGTTTAAATAAGATTTAAACAAAAAAGGTCAATTTAATAAGCGGGAAATTCTTCTCGCTTATTGAATACCTAAGATACATACTTATAGATTTATATTTTAATTTTAGGAGTGAGAAAAATGAAGAAAGCAATTCAGTTTGGAGCAGGAAATATTGGACGTGGATTTATCGGTGGACTGTTAAGTGAAGCAGGATATCATGTTGTATTTGCAGATGTAAACCAGGAAATCGTTGATAAGATCAATGAAGACAAAAAATATACAATTTATGTAAAAGATGTAGAAAGTAAAGAAATCGTGATCACAGACATCAGTGCAGTAAATTCAACAAAACCTGAACTGATCGATGAGATCAAAGAAGCTGAAATCATTACAACAGCTGTTGGAGTAAGAATTCTTCCAATTATCGCTCCATCTATTGCAGAAGGAATCAAAGCAAGAAAAGAAAATGGTTCTGAAAAGTACTTAAATATCATCGCTTGTGAAAACGCAATCAAAGCAAGTTCTCAGTTAAAAGAAGCTGTTTATGGGAACTTAAATGACGAAGAAAAAGCATACGCAGACAAATATGTTGGATTCCCAGACTGCTCCGTAGATAGAATCGTACCTCCAGTACGTTTAGATAATCCAATCGACGTAGTCGTAGAAAACTACTATGAGTGGAATGTAGAAGAAGCATCCTTTAAGGGAGCGGTTCCTCAGATCAATGGAATGAACCTTGCAGATAACTTAATGGCATACATTGAAAGAAAATTATTTACATTAAATACAGGACACTGCATCACAGCATATCTTGGAAACTACAAAGGATACAAGACGATCGATGAAAGTATCGCAGACGATGAAATCTTTAAGACAGTGAAAAAAGCAATGCAGCAGAGTGGTATGGCATTAGTCAACAAATATGGATTTGACAAAGATGCTCACTTTAAATATATCGACAAGATCTTAAATCGTTTCAAAAACCCATACCTTGTAGATGATACAGCTCGTGTAGGAAGAGAACCATTAAGAAAATTAAGTGCAACAGACCGTTTAACAAAACCAACCATGACAGCATTAGAATATGATCTTCCAGTTGATGCGTTGTTAGCAGGAATGGCATTAAAATATGACAATGCAGAAGATCCACAGAGCGTAGAATTACAGGATAAGATCAAAGCAAATGGAGCAAAAGCTGCATTAAAAGAAGTATCTGGAATCACAGATGAAAAGATCTTAGATGATGTCGTAGCAATTTACGAAGCAATGTAATCAAAATAATATCAATGAAAATTAACCAAAAGTTAAAGTAAACAACCTTTTCTCTTAATCATATAATTTATATATGGAAAGGCGGCCGGAAATTTACCGGCCGTCTTTTTACGTGATAAGAAAGTATCATAACGTAGTGACATAGGAAATAAGACGGGCATATGGAACATAATACAAAAAATCACAAGAACAACACCAATGGCAAGAAAAAATCGAAGAGTTATTACCAAATATGAAATATGGCAATATTACGATCATTGTTCAGGATGGAAAGATCATTCAGATTGATAAGACAGAGAAACATAGAATATAGATTAAGGAAAATACTGTATTATTGCGTAAAAATCCGCTACAATAGAATTAAAAAGACCGGTGCTTTTTTATTGGTTTTGATCGTGTTTTTAAAGCTGCTTCAAAAGGCAAGAATCGCAGAGGAAAACGCAAAGAAATCTCAGTTACAGGCAGAACAAGCCAATGCATTTGAGGAAGATCGTAAAATGGCATTATCAAAAGGCATGAATGGACATATTGCGAAACTAATTGATGTCAAGAATATGGAAGAAGTTTTGATGTCGGTTTTACGATAGTAAAAAAGAAGAGGTTATAAATAAAAGGGATCGATCACAAGAAAATATAAGTGATCAATCCCTTTTGTTATTTTGTGATACAAATTTTATAAATTCACAGATACAACCTATTCAACAACCTCAATTCCGTCAATATTTGGAATACACATCATAGAATAGTTCGTATGGTAAATGACAAATCCAGGTTTTGCTTTCGGTGGTTTCCGAAGTTCTTTTCTCTGTACATAATCGACTTCAACCTTTGGTGCCTGACGGCCTTTAGAATAATAAGCCGCAAGACGACCAGCTTCTTCAAATGTTGCATCTGGAAGCGTTTCTGCCTGCTCTTTACGAACAATGACATGTGAACCAGGCATATTTTTCGCATGGAACCACCAGTCACCACCATTTGCAAATTTAAAGCTTAATTCATCATTCTGGTAGTTGTTTTTTCCAACATACATATGGAAACCATCGGAAGAAATAAAATGTAATGGTTTGGATTTTGCTTGTTTCTTACCCTTTTTCTTTCCATGGCTCTTAATATAACCATAATCAGAAAGTTCATCTTTGATCAGCTGCAGGTCTTTCTCATCTTCGGATAAAGAAAGAGCAGTAGAGATGGAATCGAGATGATCAAGATCTGCTTTTGTCTCCACGACTAGCTCAGAAAGAGCTTCATACGTACGTTTTAATTTATTATATTTTGCAAAATATCTTACACTGTTCTCCCTTGCGGTCAGATCTTTATCAAGAGGAATGGTAATCATTGTATTGTCGTAATAATTAAGTGCCTCAAACGAGGAACTTCCGTCCGGAATGTCATATCCGTATGTGTTGAGAAGCTCGCCGTATATGCGGTATTTGTCACGTTTGCCGGTATCTTTTAACTGCTTCTCCTGTAAATCGTATTTCTTATAATTACGCTCCAGTGCCGTGTTTACAACCTGGCGCAGATCGGCAGAACGCTGCCTTATGCGTGTGACAAGGTTTTTGTCGGCATAGTATTTCTCAAGCATGGAACTTGCCGATTCACATGGAACAATGGTCATTCCTTCATACATGGAAGGTGTGATGACCATAAATTCTCTTGGAACATCGTTGTCA
>ERZ825324.4680-NODE-4680-length-11103-cov-9.978005_pt1 | contig 11103 bp, 10 predicted proteins | sample MGYA00519859_ERZ825324 | MGnify/ENA primary metagenome ERZ825324 (study PRJEB31778, sample SAMEA3449198) | human gut metagenome | biome: human gut; feature: human-associated habitat; material: faeces | place: United Kingdom | collected 2010/2012 ... | reverse complement strand
TGCAATTTATATATTTGTAAAGTAAATTTTATCCCTGCGATTTTCGAAATTCTGTCGGTGTCATACCGTGAACTTCTTTGAAAACTCGTGTAAAATGGCTCTGGGACGAGAACCCCAGCAGACTGCTGATCTGGGAGAGATTTTGCTCTGTTTTCAACAGCAGTGTTTCCGCCTCCTGCATTTTTTGCTGCTGGATAAAATCAGACAGCGTCCTGCCTGTTTGCTTTTTGAATTCCGTAGTCAGTCCGCCGCGGCTTTTGCCGCAGTATGCTGCGATGTCTGCGGTGCGGATCGGTTCTGCCATATGGCTGCGGATATACTGCAACACATTTCGCACCAATCGGGACTGGCTGCCGCCGCACTGTTTCAGCTTTCGCACCTGATCGGCATAGTCCAGGATCATGTGATACTGCAAGTTCTTGATTCGTTCCATGTCCGGCAGGGATTCGCATTTGGAAATGTAGTGTTCCTCCGTTTCCAAAACTTCTTCGGCAGGCAGACCAGCCTGGATCGCCGCACGGGAAACAATGGTTTCCAGCCGAATGAAAAAATTCCTGTGATGCCGCAGCAGCTGCGGTGCAAGCTGTCCGGAACGAACTGCCGGAATTTTTGTTGCACCATCGATCAGACCGTCTACGTCGCCCTGCTGCACCTTCCGAATGATGTCCTGCTCAATCGACAGAGAACGCATGTGCCCTTCTGGATTTCTGTTTTCCGGATCGGACAGGATTTCATTTTCTTTCATTTCTGCTGTAATGGTTTTCTGTTCCCTTTGCTGGATCCGCAGATCAGAAATGTCGTACATGGTTCGGTTGACTGTGAAATTGTACAGGATCATTGCCTGCAAAAGGGTATCCGGATGCATTCCCGAAAGCGTTTTCATCTCAGCTGCAAACACAGAAAACTGTTCAGGCAGCAAATGCAGCGAACCTCCCAGCTTTTTCAATTCGTGTTCCGAAATTGCCAGTTCGCTGACTGGTCCGGCGACAAAGCAGTACGACTGATGCCGGACATAGCCATAGTAAAACATATCGTGATAGGAAAAATAGCCCAGTGGTGCGGTTTCCTGCAAAAGTGCATCAATGCAGAGGGTCACAGGATCTGCTGCCAGCTGCACCGGAGAATAGGTGTAGATCTTCTCCTGCTGTCGGTAGAGGCGTACCGGCAGTCCAAACATATTGGAAAACTGCCGGCTGAAATAGCAGAGCTGCGATTTGGTCAAAACGTGCTGCACAGAAGATTGTTCAGACATGGCAAAATTTCACTCCTCTCTTTGTAAAGTTCTCACTGGCGAAGTTTTAGTCAATACAATCATAATCGATAACAATATTATACTATATTTTGTGAAGTATGTCAAATACAAAAATCCACTGCAAAAGGAAAACCCGAGATCCCACATGAGAATCTCGGGTTTTTATAGGAAATCAGATGAAACAAAATGTCATAATTCAGAGCAACGATGCACAAAACACATCTGTAAACTGCATCGTCAGATATTGCCGGAAGATGTCACTATATGCCGGAGCAGACAAAGATCAAAACCATTCAGCACACCGTCTGTATACAGATCCCCTGCCTGCCAGTCAGCAAGCTTTGTTTCCGGAACGCCAAGCAGCCACTTTTGCAAAAGCACAACATCTGCCAGATTTACCTTGCCGTCTGCATTGACGTCGCCGGTATTTACAGGCGGTTTTTCTGTTATCACTGTCGTGGTTGCCGCTGTCGTCGCCGAAGCAGAAGTTGTGGTGGTCGCCTTTGTGGTCGTTACCGTTGCCTTTGTAGTTGTTGTCGTTGCCTTTGTGGTGGTAGTAGTTGTTGTGGTCGTCGTTGTGGTGGTTACCACAGGCGGTCCATCGATCACAGTTCCTTTCACGGCACCGATCGCCTCATCGATATAGAAATTATCTGTATCGCCTTCCGTTTCCACATAAATTTTAAAATTCTTTCCGCCCTCCGGCAGTTTGAAACTGGGATTTGCGAGCTGTACATAATTTCCCTTTGCTGCGGAAGCAGACGCAATTCTGGCGTACTTCGTTTCTCCGGCAGCATCTGTGTACTGTAGAGAAAGTGCAGCATTTTTGGAACTTTCTCCGTCCATGTAATTCAGGCATACGCTGAAACTATATTCTTTTCCAGCCTGAAATGCTTTTGCCGGCAGCGTTTTTTCTGCTCCGTTCCACGCACTGGCACGATTCTGCACCAAAAGTGCATTGGTTCCCTGATACGGTATTCTTCCGCTCAGTGCAATATCTGCTGCACCGTGTCCCTGCCAGTCGCAGTTGTCTGACTCAAAAGTATCGTGAAAATAATAACCGTTTTCATCCGGTTCTACCGGCTGGTCTTCCAATGTCACAACAAACGTAGAAACACTTTCCGCAGGAAGCTGTGCCCAGAAGCTGCTGCTGTCATGCTCCATATTTCCTGTCTTTGCCAGATTTTCAGAGGCGGAAGTACGATAACGGTCAACCTCTGTAATTTGTGCATCAGCATCTACAGCGAACTGCTGCGAATAGCTTTCTGTTCCCTTGTTAATGGCAACAATGGTTACCTGATTGTCATCGCCCTTATATGCAGACACATAGACATTGTCTGCCGGCTGTTCCGTAGCATCGATCCGCACATCGCCGGGACGAACATATTTGGAGTATTGTGCCATGCAGTACCCACGCTTGCTGATCTTTCCGTCTTCCGTCATCAAACCATAATTCCGGCGGATATACCACCAGGTATAGGCACTCATATTGCCCACAACCATAGCATTATGGATATTTTCCGAAACCTGCAGTGCCTCCGGATAGCGATTCGCCGAATCCTTGTCACTGTTTGGAACATAAACTTCTGTCATCCAGATTTCTTTTCCGCTGTTTTCCAGTTCCGGAAAGTCCATCCATGAACGCTGTGTGCCGTAAAAGTGCGTACCGAACAAGTCACAGTTTGCCATTGCCTTGCTGTTATTCAAGATTTTCCGGTAAAATTTCTTGCCGCCGTCCGGCACCCATGAGGCATTTTCCGGTACATACTGAAAAGATTCCGGTGACATCAATCGGGTGCTTGTGATCTGATCGCCATAGTTGGCAATGAAATCTGTTGTTTCATCAGTAGACCAATATGTCCACTCGGACGCATAATCCGGTTCATTCTGTACAGAGATAGCGTACAAGTCAACATTATTATTTTTCATGTAAGTGCCAAAATCATTCAGATGCTTTGCATAGGCAGCATAATTGGATTTTGGCAGATGCAGCTTGCCGTTGCTTCCGCCGGATTCCGTTAGACTTGCCGGCGGTTCCCACGGTGATGCAAAAACAGTGACACCCATTTGCGTCGCAAACTGTGCAGTCGGGAGTGCTCTGTTCCACTGGCTGCTGTCCGGATTCACAAACACCCGAAGTACCGTCAGCCCCAGTTCATTCTCTCCGTTTCCAAATGCCGTCTGCCGCTGTGCCTGCGTCAGATCTCCTGCCCATTCCGGATGGTTGATTCCGCCGAATCCCCGAATCATCTGATGTTCTGTGTCTGTATCAATGACACAAACGTCAGCGGCAAAAACTGTTTTCGTCGGAAAAATAGATGCTGTTGTTACAGACAGCAGTGCTGCCGTAAAACCAGCTGCGACTTTTCTCAAATTCATATACATTCCCTCCTGTGAAATGTGCCGTTTTGCTTACTGTGTCTATTATAGCAATTTCACATTGCGATGTATATCATTTTTGTCATGTACTTTTGCATCATTGTCATATGATCTTGTGTAAATGTATACCTGCGGAACTTTATGCAATCTGCCGAAAAATCTGACGACGCATCTTATGCACAGGCTCTGTGTGGTATTTCTTTACTTTTGAGCATCTTTTGCGAGAACCTCATCAATGGTATTCTGAAGTGTACTGAGATTTTCGTCATTGTCAATGCCGCCCATAAGTGCTTCGCCCACGATATTGCCGTTTCTGTCAATGACATACGTTGTCGGGAACGCAGTGACACCCAGTGCAAATTTTCCGGCATCGCTGTCAGAATCAAAATAGATGTTCCGATATTTCGCTCCCTTTGTTTCCAGAATTTGTTTCGCCGTCGCAATATTCTGCTCGTCACCGTCAAGTGCACCGACATTTACACCAAGCACTTCACCGCCCTGTTCTTTGATGCGATCATTCAGGGCATTCATTTCACTGAGCTCCTCCACACAGGGTTTGCATTCGTTGAACCAGAAATTCACCACTGTCACAGCATTCTCAGCGAAAACACTGCTGTCCACCTTGTTTCCGTCCAGATCTTTTCCCTCAAACTGCGGGAATGCAGTGCCAGACGCATCGCTGGTCTGCTCCTCAGAAGAATCCGTCGGAAGTGCTGCGATCTCCTCTTCAATTTTGCGGATCTGTTCTGCATCTGATTTCAGCGTTTCATATTCTGCATCAGTAAACTGATCTTTTGCACCGTCTACAGCAGCCATCAGCACATCGCCGTAGTTTGAACTCAGCGTGTCCTCTGTGACATTTTTGCTCATAGATGCAAACACCTTTTCCCACAGATCATTGTTTTTCGCCATGATCGCATTTTCCTCATCCAAAAGTTCTTGTGAAGATTTTCCGGATGTTTCTGCTTCGCCGGATACTTCACTGGACACGCTTGAAGAAGTATCCTTTACCGTACTGCCGCATCCGCTGAGCGGGACAGAAAGTGCCAGACAAGCTGCTAACATCATCATCAGATTCTTTTTCATTTTCATTTTTTAAGCTCCTTTTTTTCTGTTGAAATTTCTTTTGCCTTTGATAGATCTCCAAAACCATATTGATAACATATGGCATGGGTCGGACAGGATTTCATACACATGCCGCAGCGGATACACTCGGCATGGTTGGGCTGTCTGGTGACATCGACATCCATTTTGCATGCCTTTGCACAAGCTCCGCAGGATACGCATTTGTCTTTGTCCACCTTCATCTGAAAAAGCGATACCCGATTCAAAAGTGCATAAAATGCTCCCAGCGGACACAGCCATTTGCAGAACGGGCGGTAGAAAAACACACTGCCAAGTATCACAGCCAGCAGGACAAATGCTTTCCATGAAAAAAGTGTACCAAGTGCCGTGCGGATTCCTTCATTGGTGATCGACAACGGAATCGCACCTTCCAGCACGCCTTGCGGACAAAGGTATTTGCAGAAGAACGGATCCCCCATTCCCAGCTCATTGACGACTACCATCGGGAGAAGAATCACCATCACCAGCAAAATACCATATTTCAGATAACGCAACGGTTTCAGCTTTTGGGTAGAGAGCTTTGGCGACGGGATCTTATGCAAAAGCTCCTGAAACCAGCCGAACGGACACAGAAATCCACAGATAAATCTCCCCAGCAAAACACCAAGCAATATCAATATTCCGGTGACATAGTAAGAAAACTTGAATTTCGATGACCCTACAACTGCCTGAAATGCCCCGATGGGACAAGAGCCTGCTGCTCCCGGACAGGAATAGCAATTCAATCCCGGCACACAGGCGTATTTTCCCTTTCCCCGATTCAGAGAACCATTCAAAAAATTGGGGAGATGCATGTTGGTCAGAAGTGCTGCTGCTGCCTGAATCCAACCGCGAAACCGTGCAAGAATGTGCACATTTTTTTTGTTGATCTGTTTGTTCTTAGCCAATTCCAACACACTCCATACACAGGCGGATCGCTTTTGAAAAAACTGTCTGGGCTTCCTCCCGCCAGATGCCAAAGATGAGCATCGCTATTCCCGCAAGAAGAAGCAGCACTTGCACTGCCGCTTTTTTGAATACCATTTGTTTCCCTCCAATGCTTTGATGACACCAGTATACATCATGCGATATAAAATCTGCGTTAAGAGAAAATTAACACAGATTTTATCTGCGTCTGTTATAATAAAGGTAAAAATTATAAGAGCCTGTTTTGTATCCTGCCCCGAACACTGCTCCATGGCAAGCTTTTAACGGTAAACCGTGCAGCAAAAGATACAGAACAATCTCTGGGGAGCATGCTATGAGACTTTTCGTGATAGAAGATGAACAATCCCTGCGGGAGGACATCACAAAAAAATTACAGCGTTCAGGATATGAAGTCGATGCCTGCGGCGATGGAGAAACAGCTTCAGAATATCTGTCTGTGGAATATTATGATTTGATATTATTAGACCTGAACCTTCCTAAGATCGATGGAATGACGCTTCTCCGCAGCTTCCGGAAAGAAAATCAGGAAACGCCGGTATTGATCTTATCCGCACGAAGCGAAATTGCTGATAAAGTGGAGGGACTGGATGCAGGGGCAAATGATTACCTTTCGAAGCCATTTCACCTTGCAGAACTGGAAGCCAGAATCCGCAGCCTGACACGCCGGCAGTTCATTCAGCGGGATGTACGCCTGCAATGCGGACAGATCGTATACGACACCAAAAGTCGTACTGCAACAGCAGACGGCGTTGTAATCAATCTGACACGCAAAGAAACCGGCGTACTGGAATATCTGATGCTGCATCAGGGCAGACCCGTCAGTCAGGAGGAACTCATTGAACATGTATGGGACAGCAGCGTGGACAGTTTCAGCAATTCGATTCGTGTCCACATTTCTGCACTCCGGAAAAAACTCCGTGCAGTTCTTGGCTATGACCCCATTCGGAATCGAATCGGAGAGGGTTATGAAATAGAAGGAGAATCAAAATGAAGCGAATGAAACGACTGTCCTTTCAATGGAGAATCACACTGCTGACTGCCATTTTGATTGCCGGAACTTGTATATGTTCCAATCTTCTGCTCTATCGTTCCGGTACGGTCGGCATAGATTCGCTGAATGGCTTTGTCACGGAATATGATCCAGAAAGTTCCGATGTTCTGAAAATTGAATTTGATGATCAGCAGATGTCCGCATTTCTCCATCAGTTTTCGCAGGAAATTTACGATGTGAAAGCAGAATTCGGAAGAAAATGCTGGTATATCACAGCCGCAGTCACACTGCTTAGTGCAGCGATCGCATATTTTGTAAGCGGCAGAGCACTCAAACCGCTGAAACAATTTTCAAAGCAGACAGAAAACATCAATCAGGACAATCTTACCAGCACCCGTTTTGATGAAAACACCGCAGCAGAATTTCAGCAGCTGAGCTGCTCAGTCAATCATATGCTTGACCGGCTGGCACTTTCCTTCGACTTACAGCGTCAGTTTGCAGGAAATGCTGCACATGAATTGCGTACACCGTTGGCAATGATGCAGACAAAATTGGAACTGTTCGCCGAAGAACATTCTGACAGCTGTGCAGAAACCGCAGAACTGGTTCAATTTCAAATCGATCAGGTAAACCGCCTGACTGCCCTTGTCCGCACACTTCTGGAAATGAGCAATTTGCAGTCTGTTTCACGTTCCGATGAAATCGAATTGGCACCGCTGGTTGACGAGATCCTGACGGATCTCACCACACTTGCGGAACAGAAAAATATTACACTGCATCAAAACTGTGAGGACGTTCATATGATCGGCAGTGATACGCTGATTTACAGACTGCTGTTTAATCTCATTGAGAATGCGATCAAATACAATCATACAGGCGGCAGCGTAACGGTTTCTATCCGGAAGGAACAGCATCAGGCATTGCTGCATATTACAGACACAGGCTGTGGGATTCCGGAAGCATACAGAGAGAGTATTTTTCAGCCGTTTTTTCGTGTGGATAAATCAAGAAGCAGGCAAATGGGCGGTGTCGGTTTAGGGCTTGCCCTTGTGAAAGAAATTGCAGTATTGCATGGCGGGAATGTCTGTGTGGAATCAAGTTCAGAAAAAGGAACGACTTTCGCTGTAAGATTGCCATTGATCGGGAAAGTGGAATAGGACTGTTTGACAAATATACGGATTTTTCAGGCGAGCCCTAAGGCAATACCGCACAAAGATTGTGCGACAGATGCGTCGTCAAATTTTTCGTCAGATGAAACAAAAAGCGGAGTGAATACTTGATGTATTCACGAGCATTTTTGTGAAATATGACGAGAAATTTGCAAGCAGATGGCGTACAAAGTCGCCAGACGCTCTTTGTGCGGTATTGCCCTAAGGTAGCAAAATCAACACGACAGTGAAAGGGAGAAACGAATTATGGGTGCATGGGGTACGGGATTGTATTCCGATGATTTTGCACTGGATGTGAAAAGTGAATTTTTAGATGCAATCAATTCTGGAAAGCCATATAGAGAAGCATTTGAGGAGTTAAAGAAAACATATGTGGATAACGTATATAATGACGATCCGGACATACCAGTATTTTGGTTTGTATGTGCGGACATTTTATGGAAAAAAGGCCGCTTAGACGAAGATATTAAACAGACGGCATTAGCATATATCGAAAGCAACTCAGATGTTGAACGTTGGAATTTAGAGTCATCTGCTCTGGGAAAGAAAAGAAAAACAGTTTTGGAAAAATTAAAGGCTAAATTACTTTCACCGCAGCCAGAGGCAAAACCGATTCGGATAAAGAAATTTTATGAGTGCCCCTGGAATATTGGTGATGTGTTTGCTTATCCATTGATTAGCAATCTTGCAAAAGAAAACGGGTTACATGGAAAATTTATTATATTTCAAGTTGCTGCAAAGAGAAAAATGAAAAAGAATGTCGATGAGTATCCTGTGGTTCGCTGTTGGATTGCAGAGGAGTTAACATTTCCTCCCAAAACAACATGTGTGAAATGGAGTAGTATTCCAAGGAATGATGGAAATTATAATTACGGTTATTTTATGATTGCATCTTCTATACGCTCCATTCCTAAAAGCATTCGTTTTATTGGAAATTTTGCTGAATATATTCCCGTTGATGATGGTGGAAATATTGAAGAAGCTTCAGATGGTGTTATATGGAAGTACTTTGAAGAAAAGATTGTAAAAGATTATCTGAGAGATATAGAATGACAGTGACTGGTACAGCACTGAGGTTTATGTTCGTGGTACAAATCTGCTGGCGAAATTCAGCAAGCAGAGCGGCAATGTCAAGACGGATTATCAGTACTATACGCAGAATGCACATGGAGATGTTGTCAATCTGACGGATACAGACGGCGAGATTGTGAAGTTGTATATTTATGATGCATTCGGTGTAGAAAAGAATATCAACGATGAAAATATGAATGGTAACCTTGTGTATAGAGCTGGAGCCTATGAGTATTATGATGTTAAATATTGGCAACCAGAAGAAGGAGTTATTCTTTATAATTATTCACGGAAAAAGCTAAATGCAGAAGAAATGGCATACGAAACATTGTTGATTTTGCTATTAGCAAGTGCCGCTTATTCCGGAAGTGGCGTTGGACAGCCAGCACCGGCTATGCAACCAGCTATCTAGTAACTATATTGCTATATGTTGAAAGGAGTTTAAATTTGCATACATTTTCCACATTGTACAAAAAGATGTTTCGGCAATTACTGTTTCCCTATGGATATAAACTTCATAAAAGTTTGTTTTATAAGGAAATTAATCAGGAACAGTGTTTTTTTATCACTGCAAAAAAAGAACGATACGCACCTTATTATACTGTATATTTGGATATGCTTCCCTATTGTATGGATATAGAAAAAGAAATAGAAGATGTTTGTGATATTTCAGATGAACTTGGTTTTGATTTACCGGGTTTGATGAAAAAACTTGAACCATCTCTGTTTCATCCAGAACCGGAAATCATAAAGGAATACTATGCATCCAGGCTATACGCAGATTTTTATGACGAAGACAGAACAATAAACAGTCTTCGAAATGCTTGTAGTGACATGGAAAAATACATCCTGCCTTATTTCCATCGGTTCGCAGATCTGGAATATTTCTATGCGGAAGAAAGTGAAACATGGAATTTTGCAGATCCTGTACATTATGGACTATCTTTGAAACTGCACCACTATGAAGATGCCTTGCACTGTATTGAATATCGCATATCTGATTGTCGCCGTATCATGGCGGATCATGTCCAGACACAGAACAGACTACATACTGGTACACTCATGAATCGGGATAAGGTTATTTTAAAGAAAGATCCGGATTATGCGGAAGAACTGACAAAATGGATCGCAGATTGTGCAGAGAAAATTGCCACATATGAAAAGATACAGAATCATATATTGCATAGGTCTACAACAGAGTTAGATAAAATGGTTACAGAAATAGAAGAAAGAAGTCGTATACACTTAAAAAGACTGCTTAATGCTAATTTCTAATTTCTAATTTCTTAAATCCACCACTCACAAGTAGGAACATGACCAACTCCAAAATTCCGATCAATTCATTTTTGAACAAAGACAGATGATGATTATGGAATCCGATATGAAGGATTTGAAATTTATAACAGTTTCGTATCAACAACATTTCGGTTTTTGGAAGATAAGTGTATTCGATGTTATTTCGGCTATAATTTAAAAGGATTTTCCGAGTGATATATTCAATGCATCAATGAAAGACGATGCAGACAAAAAAGCAGTCAATGACAGAAAGTCAAAGACTGCATAAAATTTACTGTTTGATGTTCCTGACCGGAATCAAGCCGGCGGTCTGTTGCTCAGGATACAATCGCTCTATCCAGATGAGCTTGCAGAAACATCAAAAAATAAAAAGGTACAAATAGAAAATTTGTACCTTTTTTGGTGCCGCTGACCGGACTTGAACCGGTACGGTATCGCTACCGAGGGATTTTCTCACTACTCTATGTTACCATAGCCACACAAAATTGTATGTTGTAGTCCGGACTTGGTCTTTACCATATCCTTTCGGACTTAGGTAGTCGGTGTAAGGTCTCTACACTCACTCTTGCGAGTTAGCACGGCGTTCTGTTTGTGCCTTCGCCGTTTTAGCCGACTTCTACACCACAGATTTCTCTGTGGGCACTCTCTGCGAACAGATCGCAGACGCACTGTTCATGCGTACAAACATCAAAGTCCCTTGTGTCTGCCTATTCCACCACAGCGGCAAAAAATTCACTTTCGAAAACTGTCAGAAAATGTAGAAATCATTTTCAAACACAGCATAATTATTATAGCACGTTTTATGAAAAAAGTCAAGTGTTTTTTTACAAACATACATTTTAGGAAACACTGAATAAAGCTTGTGCGTAAGATGCGTAGTCAGATTTTTCGGC
>ERZ825324.4657-NODE-4657-length-11171-cov-3.289493_pt1 | contig 11171 bp, 10 predicted proteins | sample MGYA00519859_ERZ825324 | MGnify/ENA primary metagenome ERZ825324 (study PRJEB31778, sample SAMEA3449198) | human gut metagenome | biome: human gut; feature: human-associated habitat; material: faeces | place: United Kingdom | collected 2010/2012 ... | reverse complement strand
CAAACTCTGGACGGCTATCTTTTTATAGCGCATCTGCTATCGCGGAAGGTTGTACGAGCCTCCGTGTAGAGGTCGTTCTTAATGCAGAGAAGCCCGGTGGAAGCCTGAACGAGTTCACGCATATTTTTGACCGAGCGTTCACGCGGCAAAAATTCAGTGCGATAGTAGCGGAGATTGTTGTCGGCAAGTCCGGCAACTTCTTCTCCGTTTGGTTTCGTATAGCCAACAATAATATTACGATTTCGAATATACGTTACATCTTCGCAGATATTATTTTCGTTATTTGTGCATAATATGCATTGACGATGTCCGTTTGTTGCTACATTCAACTGCATAGTAGCATCAAGAGTGGTACCAGAACCAGCAAAAAAATCAAGAACTATTCCATTGTTAGGACAAAACCATTCAATAAAAAGTTCTATCATTTTTTCGGGCTTCGGGTTAGTGAACTTACCTGATTCTCCTAAAATGTTATTTAGATATTCCGTTTGTTCGCTACCCATTCCGAATTCAGGTAGCAATGAGGGAGGAGTTGTAACCCCACGCTCTTTGCGACACTTAATCTTTCCTGTTGAATTAAAATAAAACTCGATAATTCGCTGACCTTTCGTATCGAGAGTTTCTTGCCCTGCAAACCAAGATGTCATTTGCTTCTTTTGGGTCCAACCCGCAGACAAAGTAACCGGGAAACGAGTTATGCCATTTTGAGCTTCAAAAACACCCTCAACAACAGTAACTTTTTCGCTATCACCATAAGTGCCTGAAAGAATTGTTCCATCAGGAGCTTCAAATTTGGTGCCAGCAGGGAACGTAAATTCAGAAGCAGGGTTTTTAACAGATATTTTTTTCATCGCACCGGCTTCAATGACACCATCAGCTTTTGATAGTACATTTTTAATTTTACGCTTACATTTTGCATAAACAAGAATGTACTCGTGGTATTTCTTGAATGTTCCTTGCTGTTGAGAGTGTTGCTTATTCCAAATCAGACATCCCAGAAAGTTCCAGTTATCGGGATTTGAAGAATACTCAAACACTTCATCACACATAAGTTTTAGCTGTGCAAAACTATAATCATCAATGGAGATGAACATTACACCTGTCTCGCGAAGCAATTTTTGTGCGATAGAAATTCGCTTTTTTAGGAAAGATAGCCATTTGCTATGGCGAAAGGTATCCTCCTTATCAACATAGTTATCGTTATACTTGAACTCATCGTCTTTGCCAGTGTTGTAAGGTGGGTCGATGTAGATAACATCAATCTTGCCCGCGTGGGTGTATGAGAGCTCCGTGAGCGCGGCGAGGTTGTCGCCCTCAATTATGAGGTGATTTGGAGCGTCGGGGTTGTCCGATATAATAGGGTGGACTTTATCGTCGTTGCGCTCGACGAGGACAGGAAGGTCTTCGCGAAGATGTTCCTCGATGTCTTCGGGCTTTTCTTCCCATACAAGCCCATACTTTTTATGTCCTCGTATGAGTTCAAGCAGCGCGGTTTTTTCCTCGTTGCTCAACCCATCAAGGTTTTGGATTTTCCGAGCCAAATCAGTCTTATTCATGGCGACCGATTAAGGTTAGTTGTCGCCAATACCCCTCTGCGACTGGTGAATAAAAAAAGGAGTGGGTATCTGTACCGTTGCTATTCTTCGGACAGGGAACCTGGCAGAACCATGACAGCCGAATAACAACGCAGAACCCACGCCCATGCAAATACCCCAAACCCACTCCATGCCGGTTAAGGCACAGAATGAGCCCGGATAGGTAAATACATACCCGTGAGCGTCCACTTTGCGATTTTCTTGACTGTCGTTCTTAAACTGCCAGGTTTTCGTCCGACAAGATAAAGCGCGAGTAAACGCCTTTTCTTTCAATTACCTCCCGCCTCGCTTTCTCTCTCGGAAGACGCACGGCGTGAGTCTGGGTGCAAATTTAGCAATAAATCTTAAACGAAGAATCGCTGGTTGCGAGTAATTTTGTCATACTCGTCAAGAACTCGGCTTTTGCATCCAGCCGTAACTGCAAAAAAATGACGCGAGTGCGAAAATATCACACCCGCGTCAATAAAACTCATAATGGGTTCAGAGCTCGTCCTTCTCGAAGACGATCTCCACCACTTCGCCGCTCTTGTTGCCTTTGTAGTCGAACTTCAGGCCGCGGTCAACGGATTTCACCAGATCGATGAAGGCCTTGTTGGAAGCCTGGTTGATGACGGTAGCCTTCAGATTCTTCTTCGACTCCTCGGCGCCGGCCTTGATGGTGGCCATGTCGGAGAGTTCCTCGTCCACAACATAATTGTAGATTACATAGCCGTCGTCGAACGAGAGACTCATCTCCTCGATACCGGGCATCTTCTGGCCTTTGAGCTGCTCGTTGATCTGTTCAACGGCCACCGAAAGAGCCTTGTCCTTGGCACCGCTGCAGGCAGTGGTGAGCGTCATCATGGCTATAACGGCCACGATAAGCAGATTAGCTATTTTCTTCATATCAGTTGAAATGATTTGTATGCGCAAAAGTACTGATTATTGACAGTTCACACAAATTTTGTTATTAACCGTCATTCCATTTCAAACACAAGCTCGCCGCCCTGCATGATCTCGTCGTGAGTGATATAGCTACGGTCGAGCTGACGGCCGTTGAGCGACACTCTCACAGGCGTCATGCCGTCGCCCTCGCGAACTATCGTGAACGTTCCGCCCGGCACTTTCACACTGGCGCGGCGGAAGTGGGGCCGTCCGAACCAGTAGCGCGCTCCGGCAGGCTCCGTCTGATAGAAGCCGAGCTCCGACATGACGAGCCATGCCGACATCTGTCCGCAGTCCTCGTTGCCCGACAGTCCGGTACGCGTGTCGTCATAAAGCGTAGTCAGCACCCGGTTGGAGAGCTCTGCCGCTTTGTCGGGGCGTCCAAGCATGGAATAAAGGTAGATGATATGATGGCTCGGTTCGTTGCCATGCACATACTGGCCGATCAGACCGGTGATATCGGGCGACACGTTGCCCCGGAGACTCGAATCGGCCGTGAAGAGGGAGTCGAGCCGCTCAAGGGTGGTCTCGCGCGAACCGAATTTTTCGACAAGCCCCTCGACGTCGTGAGGCACAAGCCAGGTGTACTGCCATGCGTTGCCCTCGGTATAGTCGTTGTTGCGGTGATCCACAAAATTCGGGTCGAAAGGCTCGCGCCAGTTGCCGGCCCTGTCGCGGCCGCGGACAAATCCGGTGGCCGAATCAAAATAATTGCGCCATGAGTGACTGCGGATGGTAAATTCCCGGGCCGTGGCCGTGTCGCCCAGCGACTTGGCGGCATTGGCTATGGCAGCATCGGCAATGGCATACTCCATATCATACGACAGAGCCTCGTTGATAGCCTCAACCGGCGTATAACCGAGCCGGCGGCGCTCGCCGAGACCGCGGGTAGTGTCGTTGGCGGTAGCTATCATAGCCTTCATGGCACGCTGCGGATCCACCCCCGGAGTTTTCTTCACCACCGCGTCAGCCACCGGTATGATGCCCGGATTGCCGACCATGCAGTAGTTATCCCATCCCCAGAGGTGCCATACCGGCAGGTGACCCTCCTTCTCGTAGAGATCTATCATGCCGTTGACGATCTCGCCGCTCCGCTCGGGGTCGATGATCGAAAGCAGCGGCATGTGGGTGCGGTAAGTGTCCCAGAGCGAGAGGATGGTATAGGCCGGTTTTTCGCCGGGGTCGTTGAATGTGGCCGGCAGAGTCATCACGTGGTACATGGCCGTATAGAGCTTGTGCAGCTCCACAGTGTCGTCGCTCTCCACCCTGACGCGCGCGAGCTCGCTGTTCCAGATGCTGTCGGCTTCGGCCGCCACGCGGTCGAAATCCTTGCCGTCGGTCTCGGCATGCAGATTGGCTATGGCCGCATCGACGGAATTTGGCGATATGCCTACTCTGACAGTCACCTGACCGCCATCCTTCATGGGCGCGAACGATACGCGGCCGAACCGGTTTTCATAGCCGTGGAGCGTGAATTCCTCTATCGGCTCTGAAAATTCGGCGGCGAAATAGACCGTCTGGCCGTCGGACCATCCGTCGGAAAAGCGGTGGCCGGTGATCATGCGGTCGCTGACCGGCGACATCTCAGTATCTGTCGCCTTGTCCCAGCAGCCGCCGTTCTGCAGGTCGATAACGATGGCCGCGGAGTCGGTGGGAGGGAATGTATAGCGGTGGAAGCCGGTGCGGTTGGTGGCGGTCATCTCGGCGAGAATGCCATAGCGAGTCAGCGGCACGGCATAATATCCGGCCTTCGCCACCTCGCGGGAGCGGTCGGCATAGCTCCACATGCCGCTCTCGGGGTCGTCGTGATTGCCACGGGCGTAGGTCACTTCGCCGACAATGGGCATCAGGGTGATATCAAACAGATCGCCCACTCCGGTGCCCGACAGATGGGTGTGGGAAAATCCGATGACGGTGCTGTCCGATTCATGGTATCCCGAAGTCCAGTCCCATGCCTGGGTGATGCTCGTCGGGCCGAGCTGCACCATGCCGTACGGTACGTTGGCGCCTACAAACACATGTCCGTGGGCTCCGCTGCCTATCGTAGGATCGACATACTGCGTGAGATTCGCCTGCTCTTCATGCCTGCCGCATGCGCAGGCCGCCACAGCCATGGCTGCGGCGGTCAGTGTAATGCTTGAAAGTTTCATTTCTTTGGGTTTGCTCCGAGTTTGAAGTTGAGTTTTCCGCCCTTGAGAAGCTCGTCGTGGCTGACGCGGTATTTCTTGAGAGGCTTGCCGCCGAGGCTCATCGACTGGATATAGATATCGGAGGGAGAAGTGCGCTCGGCCTCGATCGTGAGCCTGCGGCCCTCGGGGAGATCGATCTCCACCTCGTCGAAGACGGGCGACGTCAGCGTGTAGAACGGCTCGCCCGGGCAGTCGGGATAGAGCCCCATCATCGAGAAGATGGCCCAGCCCGACATGGTGCCTGTATCGTCATTGCCCGGTATGCCGTCGGGCTTTGTGGTGAAATATTTGCCGAGCAGACGGCTGACCTCCTTCTGGGTGCGCCACTCCTCTCCGCCGAAACGGCTGAAGAGATACGGGTAGGCGATATCGGGCTCGTTGGCGGGATCATAGAGAGCGCTGTCCATCACCATCTGAAGCTTGTCGACAAACTTGCGCTTGCCCCCCATCAGCTTGGCGAGCCCCTCCACATCGTGGGGCACGAAGAAAGTATAGTTCCATGCGCTGCCCTCGTGGAATCCGGGAACGACCTCGAAATTCTCGCCCTGACGCGGATTGAACGGAGTGAGGAAAGTGCCGTCGGCGAGTTTCGGCCGCAGTGTGCCGCTCTCCTTCGAATAATAGTTCTTGTAGCCGAGCGAACGCTGGCGCAGCTGACGGGCAAGCTCGGTGTCGCCCCGCTGCTCTGCGAGCCATGCCAGTGCGGCGTCGGCCACATAATACTCCAGTGCGTGGGATACGGAGTTGTCGCCCGACATGTCGCCCGAATATGCTCCGAGCGGCACGTAAGCCTTCTCAAGATACATGTCGATGTCGGGACGCATCGGATTGTCCTTGCCCTGTGTCGTGGCCGAGCGTTTCATGGCCTCGTAGGCGGCGTCCATATCAAACTGTGTCAGCCCCTTGCGCCATGTGTCCACTATCACCGGGAGCGACGGGTCGCCCTCCATAGTGAAGGTTTCGCGGCCATACAGCTCCCATTTCGGCAGCCATCCCCACTCCTTCGACATGTCGACCATCGAGCGCACCATGTCGAGCTGACGCTCCGGATAGACGAGCGTCATCAGCTGGTGAAGGTTGCGGTAGGTGTCCCAGAGCGAGAACACGGTGTAGCGGTCATAGTCAGCGTGGCCGTTTTCGGCGCTCTCCATCTTGGGATACTGGCCGTTGACGTCGTTGAGCACGTTGGGATGGATCAGGGCGTGATAAAGCCCGGTGTAGAACACCCGCTTCTGCTCGTCGGTGCCACCTTTCACGCGGATCCGTCCCAGATCGTCGTTCCAGGTCTTTTTGGCATTGGCGGCTATCCGGTCGAAGGTCAGTCCGGCCTGCTCCTTGTCGAGATTCTCGCGGGCATTGGCTATCGACACGAACGATACGCCCATCCTGACCTCTATCTGCTCTCCAGGCTTGAGGTCATCATAGGTGTACCAGTAGCCGATGTCGTCGCCCGACAGCTCGCGGCCATACTTCGTATAGAGCTTGTACCGGCCGTTGTCGGGATCCCATGCGGCCTCAGGCCCCTCCATCTTGCGCTGCATCTTCCAGTAGCCCTGCGACGAGGGAACCTTGCTGACGCGCATCACGAAATAGATCGGGAACACTGCCTGGGCATTGTAGCAGAACGTACCCATCAGTTTCGAGCCCTCGATCTCAGTCGGGCTCACCCGGCGCACCGTGGCGCCGCTCTCATTGGTCAGTCCCTCGCCGAGATTGATCAGTATGTTGCCTCGTCCGCCGGGGAATGTATATCGCTCGGCCGAGCTGCGCTTTGTAGCCGTCACCTCGGTCAGTATGTCGTATTTCGTCAGGCGGTTGCCGTAAAAGCCCGGCGTGGCGGTCTCCTCGGTATATGTAGAGCCGTATTTGTGATAGTCCGGCTCCAGATCGCCGGTGGTGGCCATCGTCAGGAGCGAACCCAGTTCGGGACAGCCCACTCCGCTGAGCGTCACATGGGCATATCCGGTGAAAAACTTGTTGTTAAATTCATAAGGGGTCGACCACCATCGTGCATCCTTGTCATACACGTTCTCCGAAGAGCCCATCACGTTGAAAGGCACCACCGACATCATACCGTTAGGCACTATGGCTCCGGGATTTGTGGTGCCGAAATTGGTCGTGCCGACGAAAGGATTCACGTAGCCCGTGTAATCCTCGGCCGATGCCACACCTGCCATGCCTAACGTCAGTATGGCGGCCATGGCTTTTGTTCGCAGTTTCAGCATATCTGGTTGATTATGGATTTTGTTTTTCAGGTTAATTTCCCCAAAGTTACAAAATTCCGCGCCACCCTGCAACTTAACTACCACCTAAAAGTTTTTTGCCGGACTATTAGAAAGCAAAATCAAGAACTGCACGCACGTTTCGCCGTGAATTTATTGATGACATTATTGATATTTTATTATTTTTGCAGGCAGGATATATGACTGATTAAGCAAAAAGACAACATGATAATCAGACCGGAACAAGAATGTGACTACGATGAGATCCGTTCGGTTGTGAAGAGATCTTTTGCCGGTGCAGAGCATACAGATGGCGATGAGTATAATCTGATTGACCGACTGCGCCGTACGGATGAATACGTCCCCGAGCTCTCGCTTGTGGCAGAAGTGGATGGCCGTATCGCCGGATACGCCATGTTTTCCAGGATACGCATCGCGACGTCCGAGGCCATAGCGCTGGCCCCATTGGCAGTGCTTCCTGAGTTTCAGAGCCAAGGTATCGGCAAGACGCTGATAGCGACCGGTCATCACATAGCCCGTAAGGCCGGTTTTTCATGTTGTGTGGTTCTCGGCTCTCCCGACTATTACTCTATGAGCGGTTATCTCCCGGCATCAGGCTATGGGATAGCGCCGCCATTTGATGTGCCGCAGGAATATTATATGGTTTGTCCCCTGAATCACCCGATTCCATCAGGCACAGTCCACTACTCGCCTGCTTTCGGACTGTAAAGTGGCTTCCCGCCTTAATACATCGCTTACGAAAATGCGCTTTTGCCTGCTATCGCCGATCCACGACTCACCGTTCGACACATCGCTTCATCCCCAAAGAACTGATGCCTTTTGAGAGGAACCATGCTTCATCGTCGGGATAAGATAAGAGGTGGATCCAGGAGTAGTGAGATCGTTTATTGAGACAAGTAAGATCTTTATACGCCACTCCATCTCTCCCGAATGCCGGAGTGTCTGTGAACTTTAGCATTATATCAATTATATCCCAAAACTTAATTTAACAGGCAAAAGAGAGATTACTCATGTACATGTGATTTATACTATAATAACTCCTTAAGCTTTAAATAAGCTTCAATTGATAACTGAAATGTTTCCTTATCACCATCAGGCTTATCAGGATGATACTTTATTCTTGCTTTCTTATAAGATTCTTCTAAGTCTTCTTTAGTGAAATCTTCTGGAAGATTTAAGACCTTACGATAAGGAGAATAGTCTACAGGTACAAAATAACGTTCTATATCATCCCATGTAATAGGTCGGCGAGGATTCTCACTAGCTATTGGTACGGTTCCTTTCATTATTTTTATTTGTTTGATTATACATTGTATTTCCTATTCCTCAGCCGCCAACGACAGTCGCATTCTGCTAAGCCACTTGACAGCCTTGTTCCAGTCGACAATAAACTTAAAAAGTAGTCATATCATTGTCTACATCAGCCTACATAGTGTTTTCACACTGCTTTTGACCATTTTGGAGATATTTTCTGATCAGTCATAATAAATCCCAACCAATCCTTGATCTGGATTGTTTTCCGCATTCATCGTTGGAATAAGAAGCGGATCCAGGAGTAGTAGGGCCGCTTTCGGAGATAAGTGAGATCCCTTCCGTATGTATACGCCTCTCTTTCAAACGAGATATTATAGTATGCCTCTTTCCAGCTGCTGTATTGCAACCGGCGTATACATAATTCTATCAGGTAGAGGATATAAAACGGCACGAAGAGCAGTTCACGCTGCTGTGCAGTGTGGATTCGCTCATGATTGATTACATACTTATCAATCCAGCTTGGATCTCTCGTCCAAAACGTCCCGAACAGGTTCACACAGATCCCCTTCGGTATCAGTCGGCTTGTGATTATCATTCTTTTCTTGCTCGCAGTTTTTTAGATGATATTCATACGCTTTTTTTGCCTGCTCCAGCAGTTCCTTTGATTTTTCTGGAGTTAAACGTAAAATTCCCATATTATTTATATGTTACAGGAATCGGTATTACCAATTCCCCGTTGATTAATTCAATTGGATCTCCACCCAGTTTCGTTATGTAGTCGTTTACAGTTTTTAGATTTTTAGGAGTTGGATTAGTTTACCTCTTAAGAACGCCTGCAAAAGAGAAAGAGGTTCTCTGAACTTTCATAATCTGTCATTTATAGCTCAGAACATCCACTGACAGGCAAATGGATGATTACTCATGACATGAGTTAATTGAAAATATTCTTATCGGTAGCATATAAAAGAACAGGTTTTTTAGCATCTCCCTTCACGTTAAGAATAACGTCAAGCGTATTATCTGAGACTGTAAAACATCCCTGACTTAACGGCAAACATGGAAGGCCAACTATAGAAACGTCAGGCAATCCGTTATGTATAAGTATTCCTCTTGCATAAGCATTCGAATTTGTAAGATCCAACCCGTGAAGTTCAATCGCATTAAGATTGTACTTGAAAGTTTTCCTTGACACACCAAGCTTGTAATGTCCAAGACTTGATAGGTTACTACCAATTTCATTACTGAATTCAGGCTTAAAAGCACAGTCAAAGCTTTTTCCTATACCATGCGCGCATAGACCAGATACATCAATTCTATTATTGTTGATGTCAACTATAAATAGTCTTTCCTTCCCAGAATAGATAGAAAAATCTACTACAATACAATAGCATGTATCAAGTCCGTTTCTTTTGCAGTACTCCTTCAACTCAGAGCATAAGTCTGAGTTTATAGAAGTCTCACCAGACCGTCCCCAAGCCACTGACGTGGCAAAGAGAACTAACAAGCCAACTGATAGAACAGCGAGGCGCTTCAACACTTTTTTCATAGATCTGGAGTTTGAGTGAAATTCAGCCCCGAAAAGTCCTGCAATGAGGTGTCTTTATAGATTATTCTCTCACCAAGATTTATCTCTACAAAGTCATGATCTTTGAAAAACGGCCTGTATTTGTCAGGGAGAATCTTCTGAGCAACATTATTCAGATCTATTCCGAAAAGATACACTTTACCGACAACGGGGTTAGCATAATACGGAAGCTGCTTGGTCTGGAACGCATGATTGATGATGGCGGCCGTCAGTTGAGCATACCCGACACAATTCGCTTTGCCTTCGGCGATATGGTTTTTAGCGGAAAACGCCAGCATGCCGCAAGCCATCTCCGAACAGTTCTCGATAATATCCCGAGGATTATCAGTGCCGTCACACGCCTCTTCCACCCGCTTTTTCAGCTCTGCCGAGAGAACGTATGCCGCCATATCCCTGTCTCTTTCTTTCTCTAATTTGATTTGAGAGACAAGGAATACTGCACATCCCACACAGATCAGTGCCGTCACCAATACTTTAACGACCTTTCTTTTGCGCATAATGGCTTTTCCAATCCTCTTCAGTTATCAGACCTGACCATTCTATATCAGGAAGGCCGGAACAAAGAATCTGATGCATTCCTTTAAGTCGCAATAATATAGCACTATATTTCTGTCAGAGCATAAATTTTATACTGGACAATCATGCCTTTGACTTCATCGTCTTGACCGTTTTCGAGACACTTCCTCACATAATCGAAAACTTTTTGCTCGGCATTGAGATTGTTATGCAACGTCGTAGCAGAGCCATTCATTAGCATGGTAGCCTTTGGATCTTTATTGTTTACTACGAAGCCGCTTCCCATTATTCTCACTTTGAAGCATTTGCCTCTCACTGCTTCCCAAAATTCAGATGCATGCCTGAATTGGTCAGAAATACGGCACTCATTTCTATCTTTGAACTTTATAGTGCTGTACATCGCCGTTTTCATATCTTCGGCCCTTGCCACTCTTGAGAGTTGAGTGAACCAAATGCTTTGTCCTGATTGATTCTTAATCGAGAATTCTGCGTTTTTACCCTTGAAATGCGGCTCAGCGAATTCAACGATTTGAGCGTCTTCCAACCATCTGCGACATCCGTCTACAATCCTTATTGCAGGTGTTCTTGACAGAGACGCATCGGTCGCTTTGTCCATCTTTTGTAAATTTTGCTCTGCCAATTTTTGCCTAGTTTTTACATCCATAATAACTGACTTAAATTATAGTTTATACTGTCTGATGATTATAATCCCAATGCAGAACATTTTATCTCATAAATTTGTCCTTTCATATCTTTCATTTCATATTTATCATCATTAGTGTCCACTAAAAAATCATAAGAGTTCTTTGGAATTATTGAAATTCAATTTGTTATAGCCGATTTTGGTGCGCAACGATTTGAAATT
>ERZ825324.4652-NODE-4652-length-11177-cov-3.450369_pt1 | contig 11177 bp, 8 predicted proteins | sample MGYA00519859_ERZ825324 | MGnify/ENA primary metagenome ERZ825324 (study PRJEB31778, sample SAMEA3449198) | human gut metagenome | biome: human gut; feature: human-associated habitat; material: faeces | place: United Kingdom | collected 2010/2012 ... | reverse complement strand
CCGGCGCTCCCGGAAACGGTTGCCCCCACAGCCGAACACACAGACCAGCCTTCCGTGCTCGTACTCCTTTAACGTCGTCAGCAGGCTCTTCAACGCCATCGCATTGTGGGCATAATCGATCATCAGGGTAAACGCATTCGAAACCTTGACCATTTCGATACGTCCCTTAACCTTTGCTGCCAGAAGCGCCTTACAGATATCCGCTTCCGACACCTTAAAATGTCTGCAGATCGCAATCGCAGTCAGCGCGTTGTATACCGAAAACCTTCCCGGCATCGCGATTTCTGCATGGAAATTCATCAATCCGGTCACATCAAAGGCGATGCCGAGATGTCCCTGTCTGTTTGTAAACTGCAGGTTCTGTGCGCGCAGGTCGGCTTTTTTAGACATGCCGTAGGTTTCCAGACTGCAGGTGTGCTCCTTTGTAATAAGCTGCCAGTGCACATCGTCACAGTTTGCAATCCCGACGCGGCACTGCTGAAACAGCAGACTCTTACAATGCGCATATTCTTCAAAGCTTCCATGCTCGTTTGGTCCGATATGATCCGGCTCCAGATTTGTAAAAATACCGAAATCGAATACAAAACCCTGGGTCCGGTGGAGCATCAGCGCCTGAGAGGAAACCTCCATTACAACGGTATCACAGCCAGATTCCACCATTTTGGCAAAATATTCCTGCAAAAGATACGATTCCGGCGTCGTATTGACCGCGTGAATATGCGTGTCTCCGATAATAATTTCAATGGTTCCGACCAGTCCTACCTTCCGTCCCGCATTTTCCAGAATGGATTTTACCAGATAAGTGGTCGTCGTCTTGCCCTTCGTTCCGGTGATGCCGATCGTCGTCAGTTTTTTCGCCGGATGGTCAAACCATGCCGCAGATACGAACGCGAGGGCATAGCGGGTATCCTCCACCCGGATCAGGGTCGTTTCCGACTGTTTCGGAAGCTCTACTTCTTGGGATACGATAATCGCAGCCGCTTTTTTCTCCGCAGCCTCTGCGGCAGCCTGATGTCCGTCAAAATTTGCCCCCTTGATACAGACAAACAGACAGCCTTCTACAATTTTTCGGGAGTCATAAACGACCGCCGTAATTTCTTTTTCCAGATTTCCTCTTTCACAGGTAAAGGTAAGCTCACTCAAAAGCTCTTTCAATGCTTTCATGAAATCGGTCTCCTTTCCGATCCGCTGCAGTTTCGCAGGAACGAACTATTACAATTTACAATCATAGCATATTGGCAGACATCCTGCAATTTAGTACAGATTTTTCACCTTAAATTCGCGCTCCACCTCGCGGCGCTGATCCTTCTTTGCAATATCCTGCCGCTTGTCGTAGAGCTTTTTGCCGCGGCAGAGACCGATCTCCATCTTTGCACGCCCGTCCTTAAAATAGACCTGCAGCGGCATGATCGTATAGCCTTTTTCCTTACATTTTCCGGCAAGCTTTAAAATCTCTGCTTTGTGCAGCAGAAGCTTTCTCGTGCGCAGCGGGTCTTTGTTGAACAGATTTCCCTTTTCATAGGGGGAAATATGCATGCCATAAACGTACATTTCGCCGTTGTCTTCCTGTATAAACGCTTCTTTAATGCTGCACTTTCCAAGGCGCAGACTTTTTACCTCCGTCCCGGCGAGCGCAAGCCCGGCTTCCCAGGTTTCCTCTACAAAATAATCGTGATATGCTTTTTTATTGTTCGCGACCAGTTTCTGTGCTGATTTTGCCATCGTTTCCTCTCTTTTCCGCCTCTTCCAGCTCAAAATCCACCGTTCCGGCATACCGGTTTGCCCCCGTCACCCGAACCGTCACCGTTTCGCCCAGCTGATAGGTTTTGCCTGTGTGTTCGCCGACCAGCGCAGAGTTTTCTTCATCAAACACATAGTTGTCGCCGTCGAGGTTCGCTAAGCGTACCATGCCTTCCACCGTATTCGGAAGCTCTGCATAAAAGCCCCAGCCCGTCACACCGGAAATGACTGCTTCCATCGTCTCCCCGATATGTTTTTCCATATACTGCGCCTTTTTCATCTTTTCACAGATGCGCTCCGCCTCGTCCGCACGCCGCTCCGTCTCGGACGAATGCTTTGCCACACCGTTTAAAATGTCCTCGTAATGCTCTTTTCGCTTTTCGGTTAACCGTCCCCGCAGAAACTCCTTGATAATCCGGTGAATCTGTAAATCGGGATATCGTCTGATTGGGGACGTAAAATGGCAATAATGTGTTGCTGCCAGTCCAAAATGTCCGCTGCAATCCGGCGAATAGACCGCGCGCTTCATGCTGCGCAGAATCAGTCTCGACAGCATCGCTTCCTCCGGCGTCCCTTCGATCTGATCCAAGAGCTTTTGCAGCTGCTTCGGATGGACGTCTGCCCCGTTTTCCTGACGCTTTCCCTGTTTGCGCCCGATATGCAGCCGATAGCCGAAATTTCCTAAAAATACGGACAACTGCTGCATTTTTTCCGGATCCGGGTTATCGTGTACGCGGTATAAAAACGGCTCCTCCAGCCAGTAAAAATGCTGTGCCACCGTCTCGTTTGCCGCCAGCATAAAATCCTCAATCAGCTTCGTCGCGTCGTTTCGCTCATGCGGGTGAATCGACAGCGGCTCGCCGTTTTCATCCAGTTCGATCTTGCTTTCCGGAAAATCAAAATCCACCGCGCCGCGCTCTTTTCGCTTCTGCCGAAGCACCTTCGAAAGCTTCGCCATCTCTGTAAGCATCGGTGCTTCGTCGCGGTATGCTTCCCAAAGGGCTTCGTCGCCGTCCAGAATTTTTTGCACCTGCGTATAGCTCATGCGCTTGTCCACACGGATCACAGATTCCACAATCTCATAATTGCCGATAGTTCCGCCCTTGTCCACTTCCATCAGGCACGACAGCGCCAGTCGGTCTTCCCCGGCATTTAGCGAACAGCACCCGTTGGACAGCTCCTTGGGAAGCATGGGAATCACGCGATCCGGCAGATAAACGCTCGTTCCCCGTTCCTTTGCCTCCCAGTCCAGCGCGGAATTTTCCTGCACATAGTCTGCAACGTCCGCAATATGAACACCCAGCAGCCATCTGCCGTCTTTTTCTTCAAGGCTGACTGCATCATCCAGGTCCCGCGCGTCCTCGCCGTCGATCGTCACCATCCGTATCGCCCGGAGATCTCGCCGCATCACGCAATCCGTCTCGCTGACCGGCTTGGAGACGCGCTGCGCCTGATTCAATACCTTTTCCGGAAATTCATCCGGAATGCCAAGAGCACGCACAACAGAGAGCATATCGATGCCCGGCTCATCTCTTCCGCCCAGCACCTCTATGATCTCGCCCTCCGGACTTTTGCCCTCTTCCCGACTCTCGATATATTCTGCAACGACCTTTGCACCGTCATAGGCATCCTTTTTCTTTTCCCGCGGGATAAAAATATCCGGCAGCTTTTTGTTGTCCGGCACGACAAAGCCAAAGTTTTCACTCGACTGGTACAAACCAACTGCACGCAGGAGCTTCTTTTCTGCGCGCACATACCGTCCGCGCTTGGTCTGCTCTATTTTCCCCTCTTCCAGAAGCTCCTCCAAAATACGCTTTAGCTCGCGCCGGTCTTCCGGTTTTACCTGCATGAAGATTGCGAGCTCCTTTTCTTTCATCGGGACGTACTTTTCGTCCTCCACCAGCTCACAGATCAGTTTTTTTCTCTTTTCAAATAAATCTTCCATATATCACCTGTTATAAAATGAAACGGCGCCTTCCGCTCCGCCGCAGTGCGATAAAATGCTTTTTTCACTTACAGCGTAGCTGCAAGTGAAAAAAGCACCCCGCCGTGCGGAGTGCTTTCGTAACATTCTGTACTTCTTATCCACGATATGCGCTCAGACAATACCGCTTATCAGTCCCAGATTCTGGTGATGTTCAGAATTACTGCAATTACCATGAAACCGATTGCCAGCCATTTGGTAATTTTAACAAGCAGTCCTTCCATAGAACGACCTTTGTTCTTTCCCCAGTAGGTCTCTGCACCGCCTGCGATAGCGCCAAGTCCTGCATCTTTGCCTTCCTGCATCAGAACCAGAACTGTCAGGGCAATACACATCACTATAAAAATCACCGTTAAAATAATTCTCAGAATCTCCATGTTTCCTCACAATCCGCCGTTTTCCGGCTCTCCGTCCACATTTCATCTTTCCCTGCATTGATACCTCTCAATGCGAAACACATTGATTATAACATGAACGCTTCCAGAAAGCAAGATGCGATTCATAACAATAGAATGTTCGCAGAGTGTGTATTCTATTGTATTACGAATGGCGCGTGCAAACCGTGAACGGAACCTCCATGCCGCTCAGCCAGCTTACAGAACTTTCCAGAGCAGCAACAGCAAAAGGATCACCGCCGCCAGTCCGGCAAGATAGGCAAGTCCGATGAGAAGCGCCGCTTTGAGCGCTCCCATCGCATACCAGAAACGTTCTTTTTTATTCAGGGAGGAATCTTCCCACGGCCGGTCGTTTTTGACCTTCGGAACTTCTCCCTCCCGTCTTTTTTTTCGTCCGGAAAAAGGGGCAAACAGAGACGGCGTTTCGATACCGCTCATGTCCGCGATCACGCGGCCGTCGTCCTCTTCTTCCTGCTTATCCGTTCCCATTATTTATCGTAGAGATGGCAGACAACGTAATGTCCGGGTTCCACCTCTTTCTGAACCGGCGCTTCATGCTTGCAGCGCTCCATGCAGTGGGCACAGCGGGTGTGGAACTTACAGCCCTCCGGCGGATTTGCAGGGGAAGGGATCGAGCCTTCCAGCACGATACGGTTCATCTTCGCTTCCGGATCCGGGATCGGAATTGCAGAGAACAGGGCTTCCGTGTAAGGATGCAGCGGATTACGGAAAATATCCTCTGTCGTTCCGTACTCTACCAGATTGCCCAGATACATAACGCCGACGGTATCGGAAATATATTCGACTACCGACAGGTCATGGGAAATGAACAGGTAGGTCAGGCTGTATTTTTCCTGCAGCTCCTTTAACAGGTTAATGATCTGCGCCTGAATCGATACGTCCAGCGCAGATACAGGCTCGTCACAGACAACGAATTCCGGATTTAAGGCAAGTGCTCTTGCGATACAGATACGCTGTCTCTGTCCGCCGGAGAACTCATGGGGATACCGGTCTTTGTGGAAGGGCTGCAAACCGCAGTTATCCATAACCTGATCGATATAGTCATTTAATTCTGCCTTGGGAACCAGATTGTGCTCCCGAACCGCTTCGCCGATGATCTCACCGACAGGAAGACGGGGAGAAAGGCTGGAAAACGGATCCTGGAAGATGATCTGCATTTTTGTACGCATCTCGCGCATCTCTTTGGAAGAAAGGTCATAAACCTCTTTTCCGTTAAACAGCACCTGTCCGCCGGTTTTTTCGCCGGACAGACGCAGGATGGTACGTCCGGTCGTCGTCTTGCCGCAGCCGGACTCGCCTACCAGGCCCATGGTGGTTCCGCGCTTCAAGTTAAAGGTTACGCCGTCAACAGCCTTGACCTGTCCAACGGTTTTACCGACCATGCCGCCTTTGATGGGAAAATATTTTTTCAGCTGATTGACCATCAGAATATACTGCGGATCATATTCTACCGGTGTGAAATCCTTATCGATTGGCTGCATTTATTTTCCCTCCTTCTTATCGTAATAGCGATAGCAGCTGACCTTGTGCGTCTCGGACAGGCTGATCTCGCAGGGGTATTTTCCATCGCATTCCGGGCAGCGCATTTCGCAGCGATCACGGAAATAGCAGTAATCCGGCATGTTGACCGGGTTCGGCACCTTGCCGGGGATGGAATAAAGCTTATCGACCTTTTTGCCGATCACCGGTTTGGAAGCCATCAGACCGATTGTGTAAGGGTGGGAAGGATTCGAAAAAATCTCCTGTACCGTACCTTTTTCCACAACGCGTCCTGCATACATAACAACAACGTAATCCGCCATCTCTGCGATAACGCCCAGATCGTGGGTGATCAGCATGATGGAGGAATTGATTTTATTTTTCAAGTTGCGCAGAAGATCCAGAATCTGTGCCTGGATCGTTACGTCCAGCGCCGTCGTCGGCTCGTCTGCGATGATGATCTTCGGGTTACAAGCCAGCGCCATTGCGATCATGACACGCTGACGCATACCGCCGGAGAGCTCGTGGGGATACATCTTGTAAACGCCTTCGCTGTTTGCAATACCGACCATCTCCAAAAGCTCAATGGTGCGGGCTTTGATCTCTTCCTTGCTCTTTCCTTCGCCGTCATGCAGCTCGATTACTTCTTCTACCTGTTCACCGATACGAAAAACCGGATTCAGGGAAGTCATAGGCTCCTGGAAAATCATGGACATATAATTGCCGCGCAGCTTCTGCATCTTCTCCATCGGAGTTTTTGCAATATCATATGCCTTATCGCCCAGGTTTAAGCGAATCTGACCATCTACGATCTGCCCCTGGGGACGCTGCAGCAGCTGCATCAGGGATAAGCTGGTTACGGATTTACCGCAGCCGGACTCGCCTACAACGCCAACCGTCTTGCCGATAGGAACCTCAAAGCTTACGCCGTCAACGGATTTTACCGTTCCGACGTCTGTAAAGAAATAGGTATGCAGATTATCAAATTCCACTGCATTTTCCGGATTGTGCATCTGTGTCAGATATTCCTGCTCCGGAACATTTTTACGCTTGTACTGTTTTTCATACTTACCTGTAATCTTACGGTTCTCTCTGGAAATCCGTCTGGATTCTTTCGCGGAGAGATAGCCTTCCGGATGTTTTTTTGCCATAGCTGGTTCTCCCTCCTTATCGTTTCATCTTCGGGTCGAACGCATCGCGCAGACCGTCGCCTACAAAGTTAAAGCCAAGTACTGTGATCAGCAGACAGATACCTGCCGGGATCCAGATAAACCAGTAGTTGGTCATAACGTAAGCATTGTTGACGTCGTTGATGATGTTACCCCAGGATGCGAACGGGAACTTAACACCCAGACCTAAGAAGGAAAGGGTTGCTTCCGTAATAATCGTACCGCCAAGGCTCATCGTACAGGTTACGATCAGCTGCGGGATAACGTTCGGAACCAGATGACGGAAAATCCGCTTGGAAGCGCGGATACCGCAGGCTTCCGCGGCTGTCATAAATTCCTGCTCTCTCAGGGAAAGGATCTGTCCACGCACCAGACGTGCGATAGACGGCCAGCCCAGGAAACCGAGAACCAGCATCAGATAAAGCATACGGATCTGGGGATCGAGCTGCATGGCATCCATTGCAGCACCCAGAATGATGATCAGGGGTGTGGACGGAATACAGTAGAAAATATCTACAATACGCATGATCAGATTATCCACCCATTTTCCGAAGTATCCGGCGATACCGCCCAGCAGGATACCCAGGAACGCTTCAATAAATACAACGATAAATCCGATTACCAGGGATACACGGCCACCGTACATCAGACGGGTCAGCATATCCATACCGTTGGTATCGGTGCCGAGCCAGTGGGTTTTGGAGGGACCTGCATAACGGTCATACACATAGGTTTCCTTCGATTGCAGTACAGACCAGGTCTTGGAATCCGGTTTGTAAGTGATGGTGTAGGTGTATTCCTCACCGTCTGCATCGGTGTATACAAATTCTTCGGTGTCGCTGTCGATGGCATCTGCCAGCTTTTCTTTAAAGTCACGGCTGATGACAACGCCGTTTTCCTTTGCCTGTACAACGAAACGACTGACATAACCGATCTCATCGCCGCCGGATAAAATGTTTCCATCTGCATCCATCGTATAATCCTGACCGTCCGCAGTAAAAGAAGCTTCTCCGTTTGCATAGGCCTTTAACGCTTCATGCTTGACTGCGAAAGTCAATGCAGAAGCCTCTGCGCCGTCTGCAGCGTTTACGATGTCCTTTGCTGCGATTGCCAGCACTGTGCCGTTGCTCGAAATCTGATAAAGGTCTTCGCCCTCTTTCTCTACCTCATAGGTCACATCTTTATACTCAAAGCTTTCTGCATTCTTGCCGATCGCAAGCATCAGCTGAGCCTGCAGAATGGAGCCAAACTCCTGTCCGTCATTGATCGTATAACGCAGATCGTTATTTTTTACCACACCCACATACTCTTTGTCCATGTGTGTATAAGTATAGAACTGTTCATCCTGTCCGTAAGGGCTTACCAGACCGCCGATAAAGGAAAAGACAAACATAACGACCAGCATGGTCAAGCCAACTACTGCCAGTCTGTTTCTGAAAAACCGTTTTGCAACCAGTGCGCCGGGGGACAGCACTTTGACACGACGGTCGTCATTTAAGGACAGTTCCTGCTCTATTTTTTCTTCTGTCGCTTTCTTTTCTTCCTGCATCATGCTCTCCTCCTTTCTTATGCAATCCGGACACGGGGATCAACCACCGCGTACAAAATATCGGAAATCAGGTTTCCGGCAAGGGTCAGGATTGCCAGAAACGTCATATAAAACATGGAAAACGGAATATCGCCGGAAACCATCGCCTGATAAGAGGTATAGCCGATACCCGGAATTGCAAACAGCGTTTCCGTGATCAGTGCACCGGAAAACAATCCAGGCAGGGAACCGCCGACAACCGTAACGAGGGGAATCAGGGTATTACGGAACGCATGGTGATAAATAACCTTTTTCTCGGAAAGTCCCTTTGCACGCGCAGTACGGATATAATCCGCATTTAATACCTCCAGCATATTTGTTCTTGTATAACGCATCAGGGAACCGACAGAAACGATCACCAGTGTAATGATCGGCAATACCAGATGGTTTGCCTTATCCATAAGCTGCCCCCAGGAATCCAGCTGTGCATAGTTACGTCCCACCAGACCATATAAATCAAACCAGCCCAGCTTTACAGAGAACAGCAGCTTTAACAGCGTTGCAAAAAAGAAGGTCGGCAGGGAAATACCGATCAATGCACCCGCCGTAATCAGATAGTCCGCTCTGGAATACTGTTTGGTTGCAGCAATAACACCCAGCGGGATCGCAATAATCAGCTCCAGCACGAAGGAAATCGCGCCCATAATAAAGGAAAGCCAGATAACTTCCTTAAATTTGTCCAATACCGGTACGGTATATTTCCAGCTGTCACCGAAGTTGCCCTTCAGCGCGTCGCCTACCCAGGTCAGAAAGCCGAGTACGATCGGTTTGTCCAGACCATAGGATGCATTTAACTGTTCCATCCATTCATCATAGGATTTTGCACCTGCTCCCTGCGAAAGCTGCATCGCTCTCGTTTCCACAAAAGAGCCGGGAAGACATCTCATCAGAGTGTAAATGATGAAGGATACGCAAAATAAAATCACGACTGACAAAAGCAGTCTTTTGACAATATATTTCCGCATAAAAAACTCTCCCTTTGTTCTTATCGATTCCCTTCTTCCGCTGTATATCAAGCGGCCGCCTGCTTCAGGCAGCTCCTTGATATACAGCATCGCCCCTGATCTCCTCCTTTGGAGGAAGATCAGGGGCATAAGCCTGCAGTCTGTGCGTTTTAAGCTGCACAGAAATCGCCGTCGTTTAGTTTAACTCCAGCTTCTCAACTTCGCTCATCCAGCTCCAGTAAGGAGTCATATCAGGAGTCAGAGTGCTGATGTTGATACGCTCGCTAGAGAAGATGTAGCATTCGCTTCTCTGGTAAACAGGAACTTCAACGCCCCAGTCCATGATAATCTCCATGGCTGCTTTATACAGGCTCTTTCTATATGTCTGGTCAACGGACTGACGTGCTGCAACGATCATTTCATCCAGCTCAGTATCATTGATCTTGTAGTAGTTGGTTGCGCCCTTGCTGTGATACAGCTGATACATATCAGGGTCAGGAGTTGCGCTCCAGGCTGCTACCCACATCTCTGCTACGCCGGACTGATAGGTCTGATACAGTTCAGATGCAACTGCGATATCGTTTACCGTCAGAGTAAAGCCGATCTTTGCAAACGCGTCTGCCGCATTCTTTAACAGCAGGAAGGAAGGATGATCACCGGAGCCGCCTGCACCGATGTTTACCTGGTAGCCAAGCTTAGCGCCTTCAGGAGCTGCTGTCAGCTTGCCGTCTTCTACGGTGTAGCCAGCTGCTTCAAAGAAGCCAAGTGCTGCCTGTGCTGCTGCTTCATATTTCTCTTCTGCGCTCATGCCGTCGGTATAGATCGGATTGCCGTCTACGTCGGTAGAGTAAGCGATCTGATAACCGTCGTCTGTTACCTGAGGTGCTGCCCAGGAAGTATTGGAGATCGGGTAGTTAATAACGGAAGCGGAATCGCCATAGTAGGAATCAATACCCTCATCACGGTATACTGCAAGGATGGTTGCAATTGCCTTACGCAGATCCTTGGACTGCTCGGATGCAGGATCGCTGCCAACCTTGATGTTGTCTGCACTCATGGCGACATAGCCATAACCAAGGAAATCATACAGACGCAGAGTGATCACATCACCGTCGAAATCTTCGCTGCCGCCGTTGTATTCTGTAATCTGGTTACGAACCTCGGTAGAGTAGGAAGGATCTGCAATATCGATGGTGCCGGATTCTACGCCAACAACCTTATCGTCTTCCTGTGTTTCCAGGAAGTTCAGATGCTTGATCTTAGGCTCGCCCTGGAAGTAGCTCGGGTTGGAATCCAGATAAACAACACCGTTGCTGAATTCCTTGAAGGTGTAAGGACCAGCACCCATCGGAGCGGTGGTTACGGAACGAACCTTGGAAAGATCACCCTTTTCAAAACCGAACTTGTTGTTGTCATAATCATACAGGGATGCATCGCCGTAGTAGCTCAGAGGAGCGATTGCAAAAGAAAGCTGATAGATCATGTTAGCGGCAACTTCGGTAGTTACAACTCTCATGCTGTAGTCGCCGGTCTTCTGGATACCTTCGATATAGTCTGCAGAATCGCCGGTTTTTACACCAACGGTGGAGTAATTGTAAACATCTTCCGGAATCAGGTCAGACAGAGCAGAGCCTGCTGTCTCAGCTTCCATGGAAGAGAAGTTCCATTCATACTGATCGCCGATGGCCATAAAGAAATCCTTTGCGGTAGCGCCGTCAGCCAGCTCGAAGCCCCAGCCAGCTGCTGCAGAGGTAACGTCAGTAGCGCCGTTTTCTGCCATGTAATCAACGATTTCCTGTGCAAATGCAGTACCGCCGTCATTTACTGCAGCCCAGAAAGCGGTCTGCTGATCTTCTG
>ERZ825324.4647-NODE-4647-length-11191-cov-3.390266_pt1 | contig 11191 bp, 8 predicted proteins | sample MGYA00519859_ERZ825324 | MGnify/ENA primary metagenome ERZ825324 (study PRJEB31778, sample SAMEA3449198) | human gut metagenome | biome: human gut; feature: human-associated habitat; material: faeces | place: United Kingdom | collected 2010/2012 ... | reverse complement strand
CCGCCGCCAAAGCCGCCGCCCATCGGCGGGCGCGGACCGCGCGGAGGACGAGGCGGACGGGGACCGCCGCCCATCGGGGGACGCGGGCCGCGCGGGGGACGACGGCGATTGCCGCGGCCAAAGAGCCAGCCCATGAAGAAATAGCTCAGGCAGCCGCCGCGATTCGGCGCCAGCGCGTTAAACAGCACGCAGATGACGATGTAGACAAAGATCACGCCAAGGATGAATTCGAACAAATCAAAGCCCCCTTCGTCGTAACCGCCGTAGCTGCCCGAACCGCCGTAGGCGCTGTCGTAGCCGCTGCCATAGCTGCTGCCGGAAGCGCCCTGCGAGAGGGAGAGCGTCTTGCCCTTTGCGCGGGCGAGATACCGGCATACGTCCTCGTAGAGATTCAGCATGCCCTTGTCGAATTTGTTGTCGGCAAAGTAGTCGATGTTGTCGTCGATCAGATCGCCGCACTTGGAGCCGCTCAGCACGCGGTCAAGCCCCTTGCCCGTGCCGATCTGGATTTTGCGGTCGCCGCGCGCGAGCAGCACGACCACGCCGTTGTTTTCGCCCTTCTGGCCGATGCCCCATGTGTTGATGAGGTCGGTGGCGTAATCCGCCGGGTCCTGCCCGTCAAGGAAATCCACGACGACGGCGACGGCCTGAATGCCGGTTGCGTCTTCGAGCGCCGCGCCATACTGCGCGATGGTATCGAGGGTCGAGCCGGAAAGCACCGAACCGTCGTAATCATACGCATAGGCAAATTCGCTCGGCTTTTTCGGTACGGCGGCCGAAGCGCCGACGGCCAGCGCCAGCATCAAGGCCAGCGCCGTTATGAGTGCCCAAATTTTTTTCATTGCGTTTCCCCTTTCTGGTGATTCTCTTCTTGGGCGGCGTTCTTCGCCGCCTGTTCTTCTTCCATGCGGGCGCGCTCGTCTTCTTCCTCGATGCGCGCGTAGAACCCGCCGACATGGTGCGCGATCATGTGGCCGGCAAAGCCGACCGCCGCAACCGCGACCACCGCGACGATGGCCAGCGCGGCGAGCGCCTTGGGGGAGCGCTTCGCCGCTTCCATCGCGATTTGCAGGTTTTCAAGGCTCAGGCCGGAAAAAATGCTCACTTAAATGCCCTCGTACATGTCCGGTTGAGCCAGCAGGAACTTGGTCGGCAGCTTTTCATAAAGCTTTTCCGCCTTTTCGGCCTTCTGGTTGTACGACCGCGCCTCCTGGCGCAGGAAGCTGCCCTGTTCGGCGAAGGTATCCGCCGCGCGGGTGAGCATCCGCTCGTCCTCGGCGCTGGTCAGGTTCGCGTCGTCCACAAGCTGGCTGACGGCGACGGTGAGCTGCTGATCCGCGCGGCTGATGTCGCGGGCGGTCTTGGCGCTCTGCATGGCCTTGATGGCGCTGCTCACGTCGTCGAGCGTCGTCTGGCTGACGCTGCCGCGCTGGGCGACGGTCACGGCGTTTTGCGCGGCGCTGATGCGATCCTCCACGATGGATTTCACATCGCCCTGACGGATGAACGCCTGCGGCGTTGCGTTTTGCAGCGCGCGGAAATTGCCGATGGGCAACGCCAGCGCGAGCATCACGACCAGCGCGGCGATGCCCGCGCCCTGCGGCAGGGCGGCCAGCCCCTTGGGCGCTTCCTGCTTCGGCTGCTTCTGCTGCTGCGGGTTGCCCTGCGCCTGTTTCGGCGCGGATTGGGTCGCGTAAGCGGGCATAATCAAACACCTCTTTCTGCGCTTTGCTCAGCGCGGCGGATTTTTTCCTGTTCGGAAAGCGATTGCTCGATGTCGGCCAGTTCGGCCAGCAGGGATTCGGCGGTCTGCTGCGCGCGCTGCCGGTCGCTGTCCGCGTCGGCGGCGGCATAGGCCTTCGTCTGTTCGGCCAGCTCTCGCGCGCCGCGCCTGACGTCGCGCGCGGCCTGCTCGCCGACGCGCCTTTGCATCGTCAGCGAATCGGTGGCGCGGGCGAGGCCGAGCGCCGCGGCCATCTGGCTCTTCCAGAGCGGGATGGTCACTTCCAGCGCGGCCTGCAAGCGGGAGCAGGTCGTCTCGTCGCTGGCCTGAACGGCGCGAATCTGCGCGGCGAGCTGGGTGGAGGCGACCTGCGTGACGCGCAGATCCTGCACGCGCCGCTCCATTCGGGCGACGTTCTGCGGGTTTTCGCCCCGCGCCCTTGCCTGCGCAACGGCTTCGTCGCCGACGACGATCAGCGAGCACAGCTCGCGGTAAAGCCCCTCGTTGCGCTCGTACAGGCGATCCAGCAGCGCGCTGTCGCGCATGAGCGCAACGCGGCGGTCGGTCATTTCGTCCGCGCAGGCGTTGATTTTGGGGATGGCCTTTTCATAAGCGGCCTGCACCTCGGCGAGCGGCGCCGCGCCGCCGAACACCCGGCGGAAAAGTCCCTTGGCCTGCGCCGTGAACGAGCAGGCCTTGATCTGCTCGGCCAGCGTCTGCATCACGCTTTCCAGCGGCTGGATATCCTGCCGGAGCATCTGCTGGAGCGCGATATCCGAAAACGCGCCCATTTCCTTCTGCGCCCGCGCGCCGAAGCCCATCACGGCGGCGTTGTCGCTCAGGTCGATGCGCGCGGCCATCGCCTCGATGCGCCGCTGCATATCGGGATCGAGCTGCCCCTTCTGCGGGATTGCGCCCTGCTCGGGCACGAGCGCGAATCCGGAAAATTCACCCATTTACTTCTTTTCCCCCTTGGCGAAGAGCGAGGCGAAGGGGTCGTCCTCCTGCGGCGCTTCCGCTTCCTTGACGGCGGGCGCGTCCGGCTCGGCGGTCAGACCGTCGGATTTGAGCATGTCCGCCAGCACGTCCATTTCGCTTTCCAGATTGATGAAGCGGAATTCGTTGAGCGCGTCAAGCTGCTTGTGAAACGCGGACTGCACCTGCTCGACGGCCTTGGCGATGCGCGCGGCGATGTCCGCGCTCTGCCCGGCGCTGACCTCCGCTTCCAGCGCGGCGCGGGCGTTTAAGAGCTTGAGCGTCGCGGGGAGATAGTAGCGCAGGAACGTGCGAAGCTGGGAGAGCATGTTCGGCTGTTCCTCGAGCCGCTGCAAAATCAGGCGGCAGGTCGCCTCGATATCCTCGATCTGGCGGGAAAGCGCCGGGTCGGCAATCGCGTCGTTGGCGGCGGCAATCTGATCCAGTTGGCCGCGCGCCTCGCGGATGAGCGCGTCCACCTCGGCGTTGCCGGATTTCGGCGCGGTTTCCACCTCGATCACGCGATCCGGGTATTTTTTCCGCCCCAGCGCGTAGCCCGCCGCGCCGACGGCCAGCGCGACCGGATAGCTGACCAAGGAGCCGATGCCCATCGTCAGCGCGACAGCCATCACGCCCGCGCCCGCGAAGACAAACGGCGCGCCGGAGCGAATCGTCTTTTTTTCCATCCCCCAAAAACCTCCCTTTATCGTCCGCCTCCGCCCGCTGCCTTGAGGGGGGAGGCGCTTGTCATCTTTATTTAATCCTCGTCGTGCCGGAACGAGGCGTTGGTGTGAACCTGCGTCGGCATCGCGCCGTAGCTCTGCCACTGGGCGACAAAGGCCTCGTCCACGTCGAAACGAACCAGCACCGTGCCGCCCGCCGGAATACCCACGTCCTGGAGCGTCGTGCCGTCCGAATAGAGCATCGCGCCGCTGTCCGTATACAGGCCGATGGCCACGGTCGGGTTATAGGCGTCCATTTCCGTCGAATTGGTCAGGCGGCAGATCACACTCATGTCGCCGGAGGCGTCCTGAACGATTTCCGAAACCGCCGAAAGGTCGTAATTGGCAAATGCCGCATCCACCGGCAGATAGGTCAGGTTGTAGGAAATGCCCGTGATGGAGGGAACGACGGGGTTGCCGTTTTCATCCGGCTCGAAGGAAACGATGTCAAACAGATAGCCGTCCTCGCCGGGGTTGAGGAAGTACGGCCAGATCTGCGCGACCTCGCTGGTGGAGAGCAGCGTTTCGCCGCTTTGCAGGTCGAACGTGCCCCGATCCAGACAGATCACCGTCGAGGCGTTGTTGTGCACCTGTGCGAAGCAATACGCCAGATAGTAATTCCCGCTCTGCACGATGTTGCAGGAGGATTGAACGATGACGCCCTCGCTGTCGCCGAGCGCACAGGCGGGCAGAAGCAGCGCCAGCAGCAGCGCGGCAAGCCATTTTTTCATCAGGAAGACCTCCGTTTTCATAGTGGGTTTTGGCCAAGGCGCAGGCGGCGTCAGGCCGCTTGTTTGTAGAAAGTATATCATGTTTTGAGTGGGTCTGCAAGTTGACCGCGCCCACAATGTCGCCGGAAACGCACGAAAACCTCATCAGGCGATGTATTGCGTCAGAGAAAATAGAAAAATGCAAAAAACCAGTGATGAGTGAAGCCAGATAAGGGCAAAACTTCAAAACAGTGAGTTTAAGGACAGCGAAACGGATTTTGAAGTAAAATCTACATTTGGAGGAATATATGATGGATAAATTCATCTATAACGAGACATACGGACTTTGGTATGAATTACAAGGCGACTACTATCTTCCCTGCCTGAAACTGCCCGAAGAAGAATGGCGCATATCGGCGTACGGGGACAGTAGCCTTTCCTTTTTAATGTTTTTCATAGAGCTTGTATTATTTTCAAGCCAGTACTTGATTCTTCGGGGGGGTATGCTATACTTTACCACGATACGATATATTCGGCAGGAAAGGAATATTTGAGCTTGAATTAAATTGATAAACAACAGAGGCAAAAGGAGAAATAATTAATGAAAAAGAGTGGAAAAATTTTAGGTGTTTTGCTTGCGGTATGCATGGTCATCACAATGAACGTCGTTAGTGCGTATGCCGACAGCAGCGTGCCGGTTACTAGATGGGATAACTATGCAGCAACGAAATTTGCAGGCGGCACCGGTACCAAGGATGACCCATATCGAATTGAAAATGGCGAGCAGCTTGCCAAGCTTGCCAAGGATGTGTCGGCAAGAAATACCCATAAAGGCGAATATTTCCGTTTGGAGAAGAACGTCGATCTGAGCGCGCACCGTTGGATTCCTATCGGTGACTTCGGCGGAAGCTCCTACAAATCCTTCGAGGGATTTCTGGACGGCAACTGTAAGACGATATCAGGTATGGTGGTTGATCAGAGCAAGGATCAACAATCTGCCGGTTTGTTTGGTTATATATCCAATGCAACGAAGGGCAACGAAGTAGGCGTAAAGGATCTTACCATTGCCAACGCGGCGCTCTATGTTGACGAATCCATACTGGCTGATCCTAATGGTTTTGTATCTGCGGGCATACTTGTAGCCGGTGCTATGGTGAACGACGGTTATAAGGGTACTGGCGTTTTTGAGAATATCTCCGTTTCCGGAACCATTACAGTCAAAGCAACCAACGGTTCTAACAAAATCGGTGGACTGATCGGTGACGACAACCGGTGCATCGTGCGAAATTGTGCAACCGATGTTACAATTACAGGAGCAAGTAATACCGGCGGTATGACCGGCACTAGCTGCACTACCACATTTGAAAACTGCACTGCAAAGGGAAGAATCTCCGGTTTGTGGGGTTTGGGCGGCTTTGTCGGATATGCCACCACTTCTAATGGAAATGATAAAACCACCGAGTCCACCTTCACAAATTGTATCGCAGATGTAGCCGTTAAGGCTTCCGACTGGAATGTCGGAGGATTTGTGGGTTTGGCGGAATTTGGAACGTTTAAAAACTCCGCTTCCTTTGGAACCGTGACCAGCACCGTCACCGGCTGGGAGCCAAGAGCCGGCGGATTCGTTGGACGTGCAGGAAACGTAACCTTTGTCAAATGCCATTCCGCAAGCCTTGTTACTTGTGATAGAAAAGACACTTGTGGCGGATTCGCCGGAAAGTTTGAGGTCGGCACCACTGACGGATGTTCCTTCGACAACCAGAAAAACACCAACTTGAACGGTATAGGCACAAACAAAACCGAGCAGCAGGTGGAAGCATGCATCACGCAGAAGAACCTTTCTAACATCTGTGAAGATGTATATGGAGACCATCACTACGCTGAAGAACTCACGGTGGATCAAGAAGCTACATGTTCCGAAGAAGGCAGTAAGTCATACCACTGTATCCGTTGCGATGCAAAAGGCAAGAGTTTTGTGATTCCCAAAATAAACCTGACGCACGTGGACGCAAAAGCGGCGACGGCGGAGAGCGCGGGCAATATCGAATACTGGCACTGTGAAAAGTGCGGCAAGTATTACAGCGACGCGAAAGCCGCGCACGAAATCACGCTTGAGCAGACGGTGATCGAAAAACTGCCCGGCAAAGAGGCGATCAATAACCTCCCGAAGACGGGCGATGACAGCCGTGTGGCGCTTTGGCTGCTGCTGCTGGCCGTCAGTGGCGGCGTGCTGCTGAAAAACCTTGCCGACCGCAGGAAGAACGCGGACTGATGGCCGTACACATTTGAAAAACAGACCGGTCTTGAAGAACAAAATGAAGGAATTTGGCGATTCTTTCATTTACGAAAAGGGCTATTCTCTCCCCTTTAAGGGGAGAGAATAGCTTTTTGTATGCAGTCTGTCGCCTCTCTTTAAGAGAGGCGCTTTTTTGTGCTATAATGGCAATGAGCTACATCTTGAATGTCGGGGGAGGAAATCACCATGCCGAAATGGACAGAGCAGCAGCGCGACGCCATCGCCGACCGGGGGCACAGCCTGATCGTCTGCGCGGCGGCGGGCTCGGGCAAGACGGCCGTGCTGGTGGAGCGCATCGTGCAGCTCGTACGCGAGGGCTGCCCGATTGAAAACATGCTGGTCGTCACGTTCACCAACGCGGCGGCGGGCGAAATGCGCCAGCGCATCGGCGAGGCGCTCGGCAAGGCCGCGCGGGAGGATCCGGCGCTGGGTGAACAGGTGATGGCGCTCTCCCGCGCGAGCATCTCCACGCTGCACAGGTTCTGCGGCAACCTGCTGCGCGAGCACTTTCAGGCGCTTTCCATCGACCCCGGCTTTCGCATCGGCGACGAGCAGGAGTGCGGCGTGCTCAGCCATCAGGCGATGGAGGACGCGATATATAGCTGCTACGAGGTGGGCAGCGACGCTTTCCTCGCGGCGGACAGGTGCTATACGCAGGAGGAATTGAGCGAATTGGCGTTCGCGCTGCATCGGTTTATGATGACGCGCCCCGATCCGTGGGCGTTCCTCGCGCGCGCGCAGGAGACGGTGCGCCTGACGGGCGAGGCGTTTGAACAAAGCCCCGCCGCGCGGCTGCTGGCGGATTTTGCGGGGCGCAGGCTGGAGCGCCTCTGCGCCAACGCGCGGGAGACGCTGGCGCTCTGCGAGGGGGAAAACGGCCCGCTGCATTACGCGGCGGCCTGCGGCATGGATGTGCAGCTCACGGCGGATCTGGCCGCGGCGGCGGCGGACGGCTATGCCGCGCTGCACGACGCGCTGCACGGCGTGACGTTCGCGGCGCTGGGGCGAAAGAAAAAGACGGATCTGTTCGACGAGGATATCGCCGACCGGGTGAAGGCGCGGCGCGACGCGCTCAAAAAGGCCGTTGCGGATGTGCAGACGGCCTTTGCGCTGACGCTGGAGGACGCGGCGGCGGATATCCGCATGACGGCCGCGCCGCTGGACGGGCTGGCCGAGCTGGCCAGGACATACGACGCGCTCTACACGGCGGCCAAGCGCCAGCGCGGCATGATGGATTTTAACGACCTCGAACACAACGCGCTCGCGGCGCTGGCGCTGCCCGAGGTGCGCGCGTCGCTCCGCGCGCAATACCGCTATGTGTTCATCGACGAATATCAGGATTCCAGCGCGATTCAGGAGGCCATCGTCGGCAGCTTTGCGCGGGAGGACGGGCTATTCCTCGTCGGCGACGTGAAGCAGAGCATCTATCGCTTCCGGCAGGCCGAGCCGTCGCTGTTTCTGCAAAAGGCGGCGCGGTTTGATTTGCCGGAGCGCGAAAAAGAGCGGCGCATTGATTTGCAGAAAAACTTCCGCTCCCGCGCGAACGTGCTGGAGGCGGCAAACGCGGTTTTCGGCCGCATCATGCGCGCGGAGGAGACGGAAATCGAGTACGACGAGCGGGAAAAGCTCTTCTGCGGCCTGCCCGCGCGGGAGGACGACCCGCCCGTGGAGCTGCACGTGCTCTATCAGCCCGGCGAGGACGGCGCGGAGGAGGACGAGAACGCGGAGCGGGAGCTGGCTGCCGTCGAACGGGAGGCGAAGGTTGTCGCCGCGCGCATCCGCGAGCTGGTCGGCACGCCGTTTTACGACGCGAAAACCGAGACGGAAAGGCCGCTGCGCTATCGCGACATGACGGTGCTGATGCGCGCGGTGCGCGGGAGCGCGCCGCTGGCCGCGCAGATGCTGGAATCGGAGGGGATTCCGGTGTTCTGCGACGCGGGCGAGGGGTATTTCGATATTCCGGAGATTCGCGCCATGACGGCGCTGTTGCAGACCATCGAGAACGGCGCGCGGGACGAGCCGCTGCTTGCCGCCCTGCGCGGCCCGGCGCTGGGGCTTGAGGAGAGCGAGCTGGCGCAGATTCGGATTTATACGCCGGACGTCAAAACGCCCTACCATGAGGCGGTGCGCCGCTATCGCGAGGAGATGGACGACGCGCTGGCCGAGAAGCTGCGCGCGTTTGAGGCAAAGCGCGCGCGCTGGCGGCTCTGTGCGCGCAATCAGGGCGTGGATCGGCTGATCGAGCGCATCTATGCCGAAACGGGCTTTCTGGCGCGGGCGGGCGCGCTGCCGGGCGGCGCGGCGCGGCAGGCGAACCTGCACCTGCTGACCGCGCGGGCGCGGACGTTCGCCAGCACGCAGGGCGGATCGCTCCATGCGTTTTTGCGCTATGCCGAGCGGCTGCGCGCGGGCGGCGACAGCATGAGCGCCAGCGCCATCGGCGAAAGCGAAGACGTGGTGCGCATGATGACGACGCACAAGAGCAAGGGCCTTGAATTTCCGGTCGTCTTTGTGCTGGCGCTGGGGCGGCGGATGAGCGGGCAATCCCTGCGCGCGCGGGTGCTGATGGATGCGGAGCTGGGCGTGGGTCTTCCGTGTGTGGACACGGAGATGAACAGCGAACGCGACACGCTGCTGCGCCGCGCGATTCGCGTCAAGGCGCAGCGGGAGCAGCTCGCCGAGGAGGTGCGCGTGCTCTACGTCGCGCTGACGCGCGCGCGGGAGCGGCTGATTCTGGTCGGTAGCGTCGCCGGGGATAAGCCGCCCGAAGCATGGCGGGGCGCGGACATTTCACAGATGCATACCGGCCTTGACATGATCGCGCCCGCGCTGATCGAAGCCGGGGCGAGCCTGACCATCCGGGAAGAAGCCGTTCGGCTGGGGAATTCCGCGTGGCGCGTGTTCGCCCATGTCGGCGGCGCGGCGGGCGAACTGCCCCGGCGCACGGAAGACGTGGTGCTGCGCCTGCTGGCCGAGCTGGCTGCCGCGCCGAAGGACGAGGCGATGACCCGCCTGATGAATTTCAAACCGGGGGCCAGAACCGCCGTGCGAAAAACGACGGTCAGCGCCGTGTTGCGCGATGAAAAGCGCGCCGCGCAGGAGGACGAGCCCCTGCCGGACGCGCCGCTGATGCGCCTGCCGCGCTTCATGGAGGAGCAGCAGATGACCGGCGCGCAGATCGGCACCGCGTTCCACCGCATGATGCGCATGCTCGATTTGGACGCGCTGCGGGCGACGCGCGACCTCGCGGCGGAGATCGACTGCCAGCGCGCGGCGCTGCTGGAAAAGGGCGTCGTCAGCGAAAACGAGCTGGCCGCCGTGCATCCGCGCCTGCTCGTGCGGCTGTTCGCCTCGCCGCTGGGCGTGCGCATGCTGGCCGCCGAGGAGCTGCACCGCGAATGGGCGTTCACCTATCGCCGGGAGACCGAGGACGGCGCGCAGCTTTTGCAGGGCGTGATCGACTGCTGCTTTATCGAGCGCGGCGCGTGGGTGCTGGTGGATTATAAGACCGACGCGGACGCGGCCGGGGCGATCGAGCGCCATCGGCCACAGTTGGAGCTGTACGCGCAGGCGCTCGCGGGCATCACGGGCAGGCCGGTGCGCGAGCGCGTGCTGTATCTGGTTCGGGCAGGGATGGGGTATCAGGTGTAAACATGATCGACCAAATTCCCGGCCGCTCGCGAAAGGCGGCCGTTTGAATGGGGTTAATATTAAATCTTTCTTAAATCCCGTTTCATTCCCCGTTTTTGCCTTGACATTGCCGCGAAATCGCGGTATTGTAATCATGGCTCAAAAGGGATGCGGAAACGCAAACCATCGGATCGACAGGATCCAGCATATTTTCGGAGGTGAACGACGTGGACGACTATCCCAGTAGCCTTGCGGGCAAACCCCGAGAACGACGGGAACAGGCTGCGTCGCTCCTTCCGATTCACGCATAAAGCGGATTTGTAAAACGGAAGCGCGCGGTCTGTTGCCGCGCGCATTTTTATGCCGTTTTTGGGGCAAACCTGCATTTTTCGCAAAGCAGAACGACGAAAAATGAATAGGAGGAATCCCCCATGGAAGAAGAAATCCGCAAGGAATTTATGGAAATGATCAAGCTGCTGGAGGAAGGCAGGCTCCAGGAGTTTAAGCAGAAGGCGACGGAATGTCCGCCGGTGGATATCGCCGAAGGGCTGGAGGAAATCGAAGACGAGGGGCGCGTGCTGCGCGTGTTCCGCATGCTGCCCAAGGATATCTCCTCCGACGTGTTCTCCTACATGACCAGCGAGCAGCAGCAGCTCATCGCCGAAAGCGCGACCAACGCCGAACTGAAGGCGCTGGTGGACGATATGTTCATGGATGATACGGTGGACTTTCTGGAAGAAATGCCCGCCAACGTCGTCAAAAAGGTTTTGCAGAACGCCGACGAGGGCACGCGCAAGACCATCAACCAGTTCCTCAATTATCCGGAAAACAGCGCCGGAAGCCTGATGACCATTGAATATGTCGATCTGCACGATTATTTCACCGTGCGCAAGGCGATGGATTACATCCGCCGCACGGGCATCGACAAGGAGACCGTCTACACCTGCTACGTCATCGACGACCAGCGCAGGCTCGTCGGTCAGGTTTCCCTGCGCAAGCTGATTATCGCGCCGGAGAGCGCCTGCATCCGCGATATCATGGATACCAACATCGTCAGCGCCGTGACGACCGACGATCAGGAAGCCGTTGCCGACGACTTCCGCCGTTACGACCTGACTTCCGTCGCCGTCTGCGA
>ERZ825324.4646-NODE-4646-length-11191-cov-13.194325_pt1 | contig 11191 bp, 8 predicted proteins | sample MGYA00519859_ERZ825324 | MGnify/ENA primary metagenome ERZ825324 (study PRJEB31778, sample SAMEA3449198) | human gut metagenome | biome: human gut; feature: human-associated habitat; material: faeces | place: United Kingdom | collected 2010/2012 ... | reverse complement strand
AGCACCGGATTGTGGTTCCGGGTGTCGAGGGTTCGAGTCCCTTTACCCACCCCACAAAAAGAGAGGGATGGGATTTGGCCCCAGCCCTCTCTTCCCAATAGGGGTGTAGCCAAGCGGTAAGGCAAGGGACTTTGACTCCCTCATTCGCTGGTTCAAATCCAGCCATCCCTGCCAGAGAATAACAGCGTTTTCCGCTGCTTTCATACCTTCGCTTCGTTAGCTCAGTCGGCAGAGCACCTGCCTTTTAAGCAGGGTGTCCGGGGTTCGAATCCCCGACGAGGCACCAAAAAAGAGATGGCTTTAAGCTGTCTCTTTTTTTGGATTCCGTTAGAAATTAAAATACTCGGGGCAAATAAACACCTCAGGGCAGCTTCTCTTGCCGCTCTGCGGCAATTCACCTTCTGTCGCGGCAGAAAACGAATTTGAATTTATTTCGTGCCGTGCGCGGCACGAAACTCTACGAGGCTTTTCATTCTACGCCGCCCGCAAAGAACCTTTGCTTGTCTGCTCGTGGCTTTTTTGCTATGATGTGAGCAGCAAGGGAGGTCGATCTATGTCTGATTTCAGTTCCAACCTGCGGCGGCTGCGGAAAAGGGCAGGCCTTTCACAGGACGCGCTCGCGGAAAAGCTCTCCGTCGCCCGCCAGACCGTTTCAAGCTGGGAGCACGGCAATTCCTACCCGGACCTTGACATGCTGGTGCGCATCAGCGACGCACTCGCGACCGATCCGAACGAGCTGCTTTACCCGAATCAAAAGCGCAGGAGCGGCGGCGTGAGCCGCCTTGTGGACGACGACTTTTTCGGCAAGCTCACGGTCGTCATTTGGATCGTGGGGTTCCTGCTCGGCCTGTCCGCCGGCAGTCAAGGCTATGCGTCGGGGCCGAACACCATCTCGTGGCATTTCGTGTTTTCCGACGCGCTGCGATGCTGGGCTCCCGCATTTTTGACCGGCATGGCGTTTCTCGGCCTTCAGAAGATCATTGACCTTTTGAAAGAGCGCGGCGAGTGAGCGGGCATTCTTTGCCCAGGATCTTGCCATTCTCCTCAAAAACGGCTATGATGGACTTACTTTACATGAACAGGAGACTCGCATTGAACATCACGACCATTTTATTCGACCTGGACGGGACGCTGCTGCCGATGAATCAGGAGGCGTTCACGACCGGATACTTTAAGCTCCTCGCCAAAAAGCTCGCGCCCTACGGCTACGAGCCCAAATCCCTCGTCGACGCCATTTGGGCGGGCACGGCGGCCATGGTCAAAAACGACGGCAGCTGCACGAACGAGCAGGCCTTCTGGAAGAAGTTCGCGGCGATCTACGGCGAGGAAAAGTGCCAAAGCGACCAGGGCCTTTTCGAGGATTTCTACGCCAATGAGTTCAACGCCGCGCGCGACATCTGCGGCTTTAATCCCGCGTCGGCGGAGACGGTCCATAAGCTCAAAGAGTGCGGCTACCGCGTTGCGCTGGCGACGAATCCGATCTTTCCCCACGTGGCGACGGAGAACCGCATCCGCTGGGCGGGCCTTGTGCCGGAGGATTTTGAAATTTACACGACCTACGAGGCCTCGACCTTCTGCAAGCCGAATCCTGCTTACTACCTCGAGGTCGCGCGCACGCTCGGCGTCAAGCCGGAGGAGTGCCTGATGGTCGGCAACGACGCGACCGAGGACATGGCTGCACGCGAGGTCGGGATGGATGTCTTTCTTTTGACCGACTGTCTCATCAACGCGAAAAACCGCGACCTGAACGCCTATCCCCGCGGCGATTTTGCCGCGCTGAACGCTTACATTGACGCACTGCAATAAAAAACTGCCGCCCAAACGGGCGGCAGTTTTTACTTTTCGAACACTACTTTCTGCTTTTCCCGTTCTGCGCGGTGACGAGGCGGAAGATCGTGGACACCAGCAGGATCGCCACGGCGATGCTGCCCGCGACGCCCGCGGTCTCAAGTCCTTTGTGCACCGCGGCCTGCACATCGCCGCCCAGGCCGAGGCTCATCGTGTAGTAAATGCCCGCGCCCGGCACCAGCGGCAGGAGCGAGATGACGAGGTACGACGTGACGGGGCATTTGCGCGAGCGCGCCAAGATTTCAGAGTAAAGCGCCGAAACGACGGCGGCGAAGAAATTCATGCTGTAAATGCTCATGCCCAGATCATGGCAGAGCAGGTACGTCATCCATGTGAACACGCCGCCGAGCGCGCAGAGAATGCTGCCCCAGTCGTGCACATTGAAGAGGATGAAAAAGCCCGTACAGGCGACGAAGATCATCACGGCCTGTGCCCAGGCGGGATAGCTCGCTGAGCCGGACGCGACCGTCATCCCGTATACGCCAGACGTGACGCGCCATGCCGCCGCCGTGCCGAGCGCGATGGCGAACGCCGAGAGAAGCACCTGCACGATGCGGTTGATGCCGGAGTTCGTATCGCCGTAAATGATGTCGCGCATGGAGGTCGTGATGAGAAGGCCGGGGACCAAGATCATTAAGGTGCCGATGATGACAAAGTCGATATAGTCGACCAGATGGAAGCCCGCGGCGAGATACGCCGGCACCGCCATGGCGAACGCCTCGACGATGGTGCTGAAAAACGGGTTCGTCTCGCGCCTGTCCATCTGGCGCGAGACAAAGCCGATGATGAGGCCCAGAAGGCCCGCGAACAGGCTGTCGCGCAGCGTGCCGCCAAACACCGGGCAAAAGCCCGCCGCGGCGCAGAAATTGCCCAGGTAATAAACGGGCACCGAGTAGTGCCGCCGCCCCTTGAGCGTTTCGTCGAGCCACTGCGCGGCGACGCTCGGGTCAGGCGTTTCGGCGCAGATGCGGCGCGAGAGCGCGTTGAGCTTTTCCACCGACTCGAGGTCATTGCCGTGAAAGTCGACGCGCTTCATCACCATCAAAGGCTTGCCGTTGGCCGCCTCGAGGCTGACCATCACGCAGTTGGGGATGGAAAAGGCCTCGCATTCAATGCCGTAGGCGCCGATGATGCGGCGTATCGTCTCTTCGACGCGGAACGTCTCCGCCCCGCTGAGCGCCAGATGATAGCCGACGCGCGCGGCCAGATCGGTCAAAAGGTAATAATCCATAAAAAATCCTCATATTTTTGGGAAATTTTCCGTCAGCGGGCCTTATATTACAGCGAAACGACCGTCCTGTCAATGCTGACAGGGCGATCACGCAAAAAACATTTGCCATTTTGCCGCGGCGGCACTATACTGGTGCTCGGTCAAGCGGAAAACAGAAAGAAATGAGAGAGATCATGGGAACTACAGTCAAAAAGCATGAGATCGACATGCTGCACGGCTCCATCTGGAATAAGCTGCCGCTCTTTGCCCTGCCGGTCACAGCCACGGCGATCTTGGAGCAGCTCTTCCACGCCTCGGACGTTGCCATCGTCGGCAACTTCACGGGCGATGCGCGCACAGTCGCCGTCGCGGCGGTGGGCGCAAACGGCCCGATCATCGGCCTCATCGTCAACCTTTTCATCGGCATCGCGCTCGGCGCGAACGTCGTCATCGCGAACGCTATCGGCTGCCGCGACGACAATGCCGTCAAGCGCGCGGTGCACACGGCCATTGTGTTTGCCGTGTGCGGCGGCGCGGCGGTCGCGCTGCTTGGTCAGCTCATCGCCTCGCCGCTTTTGAGTATTCTCAATGTGCCGGAGGACGTGTTCCCCTATGCGCTTTTGTATCTGCGCATTTACCTTCTCGGCATGCCGGTGATATTGCTCTACAACTTTGAGGCCGCGATCTTCCGCAGCATCGGCGACACGAAAGTGCCGCTCGCGGCGCTTGCGGTCTCCGGTGTGCTGAACGTGCTGCTGAACCTCTTTTTCGTCATTGTGCTGCATATGACGGTCAACGGCGTCGCCATCGCCACGGTGGCGGCCAACGCCGTGAGCGCGGCACTGCTCTACGTCCGCCTGACGCGCACGGATAAATGCGTGCGCGTGGAGCGCAAAGCGCTGCGCATCGACGGCGCGAGCTTGAAGCGCATTTTGAGCATCGGCCTTCCCGCGGGCGTGCAGAGCGCGGTGTTCTCGTTCGCCAACATCGTCATCCAGTCGGCCATCAATACCCTCGGCACGGTGGCGATCGCGGCGTCGAGCGCGGCGTTCAATGTGGAAATTCTCGCCTACGACGTGCTCAACTCGTTTTCGCAGGCCTGCACGACCTTTGTCGGCCAGAACTATGGCGCAGGGCAGATCAAGCGCTGCAAGAAGACGATGCAGCTCAGCTTTTTGGAGGGAGCCATCGCGACATTTGTCTCGGTCGTTGTCCTGCTGCTGAGCGCAAGGTCGCTGCTCGCCATTTTCAACAGCGATCCCGAGGTCATTGCCATCGGCTATATTCGCCTTGCGACGATCCTGCCGGCGTATGTTTTCTGCCTGATCTACGAAATACTCTCCGGGTATCTGCGCGGCTTCGGCATTTCGCTCGCGCCCGCACTTTTGACGATGCTCGGCGTGTGCGGTATCCGCATCGCGTGGGTCAAGTTCGTCTTCCCAACGAGTATGACGTTCCAGACCGTCATGTGGGTCTATCCCATCAGCCTTGGCGCGACGGCGCTGCTGATCCTCTGCGCCGTGCTGATCTACCGCCCGTCCAGACGCTTTGCGGACCTTGAAACGGAAGAAGCGGACAAGTGAGGGATTCCCTCACTTGTCAAAATGCTCCCAGAAGGCGCGCACGGCGGCCTCGTACGCGCCGCGGCCCATATAGTAGCTCATCGCGTGATCCGCACCGGGCACGACGAGCAGCTTGCAGGGCGCGGCGCAGGCGTCGCGGTTTTCAAACGCCATCTTGAGCGGGACGAAGTGGTCGTCCTCGCCGTGGATCAGTAAAATCGGAACATCGGTATTTTTGAGCGCCTCGACGGTGGAGTAGCTGCCGGACGAGGCGTTCAGTCTCTTCTGGCACAGAAGATCGGCGATGACGGTTGCTGCGCGGACAGGAAGATGCAGGTTCTTCCCCATCACGTGCTGCCAGATCGCACGCGGCGAGGTGTAGGCCGAGTCGGCGATCACGCCGTGCACCGCGGCGGGGAGAATATCGCCTGCGGCCATGAGCACCGTCGCCCCGCCGAGCGACACGCCCATAAGGTAAACGGGCAGGCCAGGGAAGCGTTCGGCTGCCCAGTTTGCCCAGTCGACGCAGTCGTAGCGCTCGGTCAGGCCGAAGCCGATGTAGTCGCCCTCGCTCTCGTTCTGCGCGCGCTGCTCCACATAGAGCACGCTGCACTGCTCGCGGCTTAAAAAGTCCGCGAGCAGGCCGAAATCGCGGTACCACGCTGAGCGCCAGCCGTGAAACGCGATCACAAGGCGCTTGGCCTTTTCGCATTCGCGGAGATGGCCCACGAGCGTCAAGCCCTCGCGGTTTTCGAGCAGTATTGTCTCCGTTTCCGAAGACGCAAGCTTTTTCGCGGCGGCGCGCTGCGCCTCACGGTAGGGCTCGTCGCGCTTTTCGCCCGTGAGCTGGGCGCTGCCCTTATTTTTGAGCGCCTTGGGCGCTTCGCGCTTCATCGCGACGTCCATCAGCGTTCTCGTCACGCCGTAGGCCGCCGCGCCGTAGAGTGCCGCCGCAGCCGTGACGAATATAGCCGCCTTTGTCGCTTTTTTCATAACTGTGACCTCCTTGTAGCCAAACTGTAAACTCTTATCTTGGGTACTGGACAGGGATATTTTCCCGTGTTATACTCCAAACTAATCTAAGTTCCGGGCGGTTTCGACCGCCCATCTCTTCTTTCAGCGTAGCAAAAACTCCGGCTTTTTGCTACGTTCAGTTTTTCCCGTTTGTATGCATTTCCTGCCGGAAATTTCAATGATCGGAGGAACGCATTTTCATGAACGAAGTCAAGTCCCCGAAAAAGCCGCTGCTGTACTACTACTTTGTGGCGATGCTGCTTGTGATGCTCTTCAACTTCATCGCCATGCCGTGGATCTCTGAGCACCAGATCAAGGACGTCGACTACAACACTTTCGTCACCATGACAGAACAGGGCGAGGTCGGCCGGGTCGAGATCCAGGAGCAGTCCAACCGTATCCTCTTCACCAGCAGCGATGAAAAGACCGTCTACAAGACGGCGATGGTGCCTGACGACGGTTTGGTGCAGCGCCTTTTGGACGCGGGCGTCTCCACCACGGGTGAGGAGATCGAGCAGACGTCCACACTCGTCAGCATTCTCGCCTGGGTGCTGCCCATCATCATCTTTGTCGCGCTGGGACAGTATATGTCGCGCAAGATGATGGAGAAGATGGGCGGCGGAGGCAACTCCATGATGTTCAACATGGGCAAGTCCAACGCCAAGGTGTACGTCAAGTCCGCCGAGGGCATCAAGTTTGACGATGTCGCGGGCGAGGATGAGGCCAAGGAGAACCTCACCGAGGTCGTCAACTACCTGCACGACCCCAGCAAATATCAGGAGATCGGCGCGTCGATGCCCAAGGGCATCCTGCTCGTCGGCCCTCCGGGAACCGGTAAAACGATGCTCGCCAAGGCGGTCGCCGGCGAGGCGAATGTGCCGTTCTTCTCGATGTCTGGCTCTGAATTTGTCGAAATGTTCGTCGGCATGGGCGCGAGCAAGGTGCGCGACCTCTTCAAGCAGGCCAAGGAAAAGGCCCCCTGCATCGTCTTCATCGACGAGATCGACGCCATCGGCCAGAAGCGCAACAGCGGCCAGTACGGCGGCAACGACGAGCGCGAACAGACCCTGAACCAGCTTCTGACCGAGATGGACGGTTTTGAGGGGAACAACGGCGTCATCATTCTGGCGGCCACCAACCGCCCGGAATCCCTTGACCCGGCCCTCACCCGCCCCGGCCGCTTCGACCGCCGGGTGCCCGTGGAACTGCCCGACCTGAAGGGCCGCGAGGAGATCCTGAAAGTCCACGCCAAGAAGGTCGCGCTGGCCCCCGGCGTCGATTTCAGCGTCGTGGCCCGGATGGCCTCCGGTGCATCCGGCGCCGAGCTGGCCAACATCGTCAACGAAGCTGCCCTGCGGGCCGTCCGCGCGGGCCGCAAGAGCGTGACCCAAGCCGACCTTGAGGAGAGCATCGAGGTGGTCATCGCGGGCTACCAGAAGAAGAACTCCATCCTCACCGACAAGGAAAAGTGCATCGTGGCCTACCACGAGATCGGCCACGCCCTTGTGGCGGCAAAACAGACCCACTCTGCCCCGGTGCAGAAGATCACCATCATCCCCCGCACCTCCGGCGCGCTGGGCTACACCATGCAGGTGGAAGAGGGCAACCACTACCTGATGGATAAGACCGAGCTGGAAAATAAGATCGCTACCCTGACCGGCGGCCGCGCGGCGGAGGAAGTCGTCTTCGGCTCCATCACCACCGGCGCGTCCAACGACATCGAACAGGCAACGAAGCTTGCCCGCGCCATGCTGACCCGCTACGGCATGAGCGACGACTTCGACATGGTGGCCTTGGAGACCGTGAACAACCAGTACCTCGGCGGAGACACCTCCCTTGCCTGCTCGGCCCAGACCCAGCGCGAGATTGACCAGAAAGTCGTCGCCCTCGTCAAGGCCCAGCATCAGAAAGCCATCCAGATCCTGACCGACAACCGCGAAAAGCTGGATGAGCTGGCCAAGTACCTCTACCAGAAGGAGACCATCACCGGCGACGAATTCATGGAAATTTTGGATTCCCCGCAATAATCCCCTTTCCCCTTTCGTATTCCAGATAGAACGGACAACCAAAGTCCGGAAATACAGGAGGACACATCCATGAAGATTTTGAATACGAAACTCGCCCGTCAGGCCATCGCGGCCGCCCTTGTTCTGTCTGCCGCCGCAGCCATGAGCGTCGGTGCCTTCGCCGCAGAGGGCGAAGCGGACACCGCCGCCCTCACCGAGGATGTCACCGTCGCCGGTTACCTGCCCCCGCAGGATGAGAGCACCATGGTCCAAGGCGACATCGCCCTCCACAGCGCCGATGTGGCCGTGGGCGAGGCCGACCCCACCTACGGCGGCTACGCCTCCCCGGTGGAAAACCCGGTGCAGGGCAACGTCATGATGATCGCCGAGACCGGCGATGCGCAGACCTCGGCGTCGGCGGCTGACTCCCGCACGGACACCACGTCCAAAGCCGTTTACACGGCACGATACACCGTCAAGGGTCTGCTGGGCAAACAGGTGCTCTACACCGCCACACAGGAGGGCCGCGTAATGACCCTCTCCGTCCCGGAGGACATCGCCACCTTCCGCGCCACGGTCGGTGAGATGCGCAAGCTGATGGCCAACGGCATCAACACCGTGGTGCTGCAGACCAACAAGAACTCCACCACCCTGAACTTGTCCCTGCTGTGCGAGGGCCAGTCCGATAAGACCAAGATCGCCCTCCGCCACTTTGGCAGCAACGCTGCCCTGACCGTCGGCCTCCGCTGCCGCCGCGACCTGATCGTAGGCCGCGACTCGAACTACGGCGGCTACGCCTCTCCCGTGGAGAACCCCATTCAGGGCAACGTCATGATGATCTCCGAGACCGGTGATGCGCAGACTTCCAGCGGCCGCTGACCCGTTCCGGTGCATCGAGGAATGAAACCTGCCCGGAATTTTCCGTCGAAAGTTGAATTTTCTTCATTTTGTATCTGAGTCAAACTGCTTGACAGAGGCAGACGGGTTTGGTACAATAAGCTCACTTTGAAACAAGCATAAATGCGTTGACGGGGAAAAAACGAAGTGTTTTCTGTTTACAGAGAGCCGCCGGGTGGTGCAAGGCGGTGCGGAGAGCTTCGGCTACTGGCCCCTGAGCGGCAAAGCTGAAATCGCAGTAGGCTTTGACGGATGCCCACCGTTACCGGGGCAGCGATTCGCCGCCAAAAGCCGATCGTGTCGAGTGGCTGGCTCTGCCAGCAAAGAGAGTGGTACCACGGGTGCCCTGTAGTTTGAACTTACAGGCTCTCGTCTCTCAAGGGATTTCGTCCTTTGAGAGACGGGAGCCTTTTTCTTCGTATATGGGCAAGGACGCTGACAAAACGTGTTGAACGTAAGTTGATAGGAAGCTGGAGGAAAACAAAAATGATGGACGCTACCAAATACGCACCGGGTTACTACCCGGTCCCCGCCGGTTATGACAGTTGGGTAAAAAAAGACCACATCGAACAGGCCCCTGCATGGTGCAGCGTGGATCTGCGCGACGGCAATCAGGCCCTGATCGTGCCCATGAGCCTTGAGGAAAAGCTGGAGTTCTTCCAGATGCTCGTCAAGATCGGCTTCAAGGAGATCGAGGTCGGCTTCCCCGCCGCCAGCGAGACCGAATATGAGTTCCTGCGCACCCTCATCGAGAAGAATATGATCCCCGATGACGTCACCGTGCAGGTGCTGACCCAGTGCCGCGACCACATCATCCGCCGCACCTTCGAAGCCGTCAAGGGCGCGCCCCGCGCGGTCATCCACTTCTACAACTCCACCTCCGTCGCCCAGCGCGAGCAGGTGTTCCACAAGTCCAAGGAGGAGATCAAGAAGATCGCCACCGACGGCGCAAAGCTGGTCAAACAGCTCAGTCAGGAGTACGAGGGCAACTTCCTCTTCGAGTACAGCCCCGAAAGCTTCACCGGCACCGAGGTCGATTACGCTGTCGAGGTCTGCAACGCCGTGCTGGACATCATGCAGCCTACCCCCGACCGCCCGATGATCATCAACCTGCCCGTCACGGTCGAGATGAGTATGCCTCACGTCTACGCCAACCAGATCGAGTACTGCGACAAGCACCTGAAGTACCGCGACAGCGTCATCATCTCCACCCACCCCCACAACGACCGCGGCACCGGCGTCGCCTGTGCTGAGCTGGCCGTGCTGGCCGGTGCCCAGCGCGTCGAGTGCTGCCTGTTCGGCAACGGCGAGCGCACCGGCAACGTGGACGCTGTGACGCTGGCCATGAACATGTACAGCCACGGCGTTGACCCCAAGCTGGATTTCTCCAACATGCCGGAGATCTGCGCCACCTACGAGCGGGTGACCCGGATGCACATCTACGAGCGCACTCCCTATGCGGGCCAGCTGGTCTTTGCCGCCTTCTCCGGCAGCCATCAGGACGCCATCGCCAAGGGCATGGCCTACCGCAAGGAGCACGGCGAACACCGCTGGACCTGCCCCTACATCCCCATCGACCCCCACGACATCGGCCGCACCTACGATGCAGACGTCATCCGCATCAACAGCCAGAGCGGCAAGGGCGGCATCGGCTTCGTGCTGGAGCAGAACTACGGCTACAACCTGCCCCCGAAGATGCGCGAAGACCTCGGCTACAAGGTCAAGAACGTCTCCGACCACAGCCACAAAGAGCTCAGCGCCGCCGAAGTGCTCCGCATCTTTGAGGAGAACTTCCTCAACAAGGAAAAGCCGCTCTCCGTTGTGGAGGCCCACTTCGCACAGGTCAACGGCATCACCGCCACCGTCACGCTGGACCTGAACGGCCAGCGCAAGGTGGTCACCTCGGTGGGCAACGGCCGTCTGGACGCCGTGGCCAACGCCATCCAGAGCGCTACCGGCATGGACTTCCACCTCGAAGTCTACTCCGAGCACAGCCTTGACGAAGGCTCCACTTCCCGCGCCGCCTCCTATGTTGGCCTCTCATGGGGCGACGGCAGCATGACGTGGGGTGCCGGCACCGATACCGATATCATCGTGGCCGGTATCAAGGCGCTGGTATCTGCTATTAACAGCAAATAATTGCATTTACTCCTTCCGTCATCGCTGCGCGATGCCACCTCCCTCCCGGAGGGAGGCTTTCAGGCCCCCTCGCCGAGGGGGCTGCCGCGCAAGCGGCTGGGGGAGTCCATCCATTCGATAAAAGGAGAGTACCACCATGGGAATGACCCTGACGCAGAAGATTTTAGCCGCACATGCCGGTCTGGCCGAGGTCAAGGCCGGGCAGCTCATCAACGCCAAGCTCGACATCGTGCTGGGCAATGATATCACCACCCCCGTCGCCATCAACGAGTTCCAGCGCGCGGGCTTCGACAGCGTGTTCGATAAAGAGCACATCGCCATCGTGCTGGACCACTTCGTACCCAACAAGGACATCAAGAGCGCGACCCAGTCCAAGCAGTGCCGCGAGTTCGCCAACAAATACGACATCCTCAACTTCTACGATGTGGGCCAGATGGGCATCGAGCACGCCCTGCTGCCCGAAAAAGGCATCGTGACCGCAGGCGACTGCGTCATCGGTGCGGACAGCCACACCT
>ERZ825324.4642-NODE-4642-length-11201-cov-3.957743_pt1 | contig 11201 bp, 12 predicted proteins | sample MGYA00519859_ERZ825324 | MGnify/ENA primary metagenome ERZ825324 (study PRJEB31778, sample SAMEA3449198) | human gut metagenome | biome: human gut; feature: human-associated habitat; material: faeces | place: United Kingdom | collected 2010/2012 ... | reverse complement strand
ATCCATACCGATTGCAGTTGTGATGGACTTTGGAAGAAGGGTAACATACTGCTCATGTGTAAGGCCAAATATTAAGGAGAAGGCATAGACACACAGCACACATGAAATGATACCTGAAACAATGCCAGCAACGATTGCCTTCCAGTTGCTTTTAAGCTTTTCAATCTGTTCGTATAGCGGAATCGCGAGGCATACAGTAGCAGGAGTTAATAAGTAGCTTAAATATTTTGCACTGAGATTGTAGCTTTGATAGTCAACCTTGCAGACAACCAAAACGACAATGACAAGAATAATACTAATTAAAAGTGGATTTAAAATTGGTGATTTAAATTTTCTCTTTAATAAAGAACCAACCTCATAGGCAGCCAGGCTCACAGCAACGCCAAAAAATAATGAATTTGTCAAAAAATCAAGCATATTAGATCAGACCTCCTTTTTAGCATTTTTTCTCTGTGCTTCTTTATGAATCACAAACTGTGTAATCTTTCCGGAAATGATCATAACAATTACGGTTGAAACAAGCGTAATTACGGAAACTGGTACACCGATAGGTGCAAGCTGCGGCCATGATTCAAGAAGTCCTACACCAGCAGGGATAAACATAACCGGCATAATTTCAATGAGAAGCTTTCCAGTATCCTGTACATGTTCAAGCTTAATAGCACCGCTTAACAGGCCAATGAATAAAATTGCGAAGCCGTAGACACTTGCCGGAACTGGCAGAGGCAACACTTCGTGAAGTAATTCTCCAATAAAAGAAATTAGAAGAATCAATAGAAATTGCCTGATATTTCATAAAGATATCCTCCTGAAAACAAAACTTTTTGCGCATAAAAGGAATGTTAACCTTTTAACGCACAAGCCCTACTTTAGCACAGAACAATGTTAAAGACAAGTGGAAGAAATAACCGCAATAATTTCCCCAAAAAGTGAATTTTATTTATAAGGTGATGGTATTGACAACATATATGTCAGCAGATACAATAAGGAATATACAAAATGGGGTGAATAAAAGAAAAAAAATTCATCAAAACGCAGTAAAAAAAGGAAATAAAAAACAAAAAATAAAGGAGAAATTTTTTTATGAAAATATCAACAGAGATTAACTCTACAGCACTGAGATTTGGGGAGGAAAAAGCGGTAGAGCTAGTTGGAAAAGCAGGCTTTGATGCATGGGATTTATCCATGTTTCCAATGTGTGTTCTTGACAAAAATGGAAAGGTTACTCCAGGAAACACTCATCCATTCGCTTCAAAGGATTATTTGAAATTTGTAAGAAGATTAAAGCAGATTGGACTGGACAATGGTATCGTATGCAACCAGTCTCATGCACCATTTCCATCTACAGCAGCAATGCAACCATATCTTATGCGTGCGATTGAATGCACGGCAGAAGCTGGAGGAAAAATTTGTATCATTCATCCTGAGAATGATAAATCAGCAGAAGAGAATGCCGAGATGTATCAGAAACTGCTTCCATTTGCAAAGGAGTGCGGGGTAAAGATTGCTACGGAAAATATGTGGATGTGGGATGAAGAAAAGGATCAATCATCATTTGCTGCATGCGCAACATCTGAAGATTTCCTAAAGCATTTAAATCTTGTAAATGATGACTATTTAGTTGCCTGTCTTGATATTGGTCATGCAGAAATGAGAGGCTCAGGCTCAGGAGCAGCCAATATGATTCGTGCACTCGGTCATCATCTAGAAGCACTTCATATGCATGATAATGACAGACTTCATGATTCTCATCAGCTCCCATTTTCTATGGAAATTGATTTTGATGAAGTCACAGCAGCACTTAGAGAAATAAATTATCAGGGATATATTACCTTAGAAGCAGATTCCTATCTGAAGTCATTTCCAAAAGATGCGGATGAGAAGAAAGTTTTTGAGGGACTTAAAGTTTTAGCCGCAGCTGCAAGAAGACTGGAAGATATGGTAGAAGCACGTTGATGTATGTTAAGAGGGATGGTTTTTCATCCCTCTTTTTTTAAAAGTTAGTTGCAACTTTAACTTTACAATGTCATATAGATATGATATATTAATCAAAACTACTCTTTGCACTGCAGTATTTTATACAGTACAAACTGAGCAGGCCGGGGATTTCCTGGGGCCGGGTCGTAAATGACAGTGGATCGAAGACATCTGCGGGACAGTATATGTAATTACTGGTTTCGTGGGTGTATTTTTTTATCTTCCACGAAAAAATAAGTGCCATAAAGAGTTATCAATCCATCTTTTATTTAGGAGGTAACTACTATGGAAAAAACAAAAAAACAAAATCCGCAGATGAATCAGAATCAAATTGAAAACACAAATCTGCAGGAAAAACAGTTTGAAAAAGAGGCAATGAAGGTTTCAACTGTCAGCATTGTTGTCAATGTACTGCTTTCTCTTTTCAAACTTCTCGCCGGAGTGATCGCTCATTCTGGTGCAATGATCAGTGATGCAATTCATTCAGCTTCAGATGTATTTAGTACAATTATTGTTATGGTAGGCATTCATTTGGCTGGCAGAAAATCCGACAAGGAGCATCCTTATGGTCACGAGCGAATGGAGTGTGTTGCGGCGATTGTGCTTGCAACAGTTCTTGCCGTAACAGGTCTTGGAATCGGCTGGTCAGCAATTCAGTCTATTGCAAAAGAGAGTACAGGAGTTGTTGTGCTTGCACTGGTTGCAGCCACTGTATCTATTTTGACAAAAGAGGGCATGTACTGGTACACCAGATTTCATGCAAAGAGAATTGATTCTAGTGCATTGATGGCCGACGCATGGCATCACCGCTCAGATGCGCTCTCTTCAATTGGTGCACTTGTTGGTATCGCAGCATCCAGAATGGGATATCCGTTAATGGACCCACTCGCCAGCCTTGTTATCTGCGTTTTTATTGAAAAAGCAGCTCTTGATATTTTTAAGGATTCAATTAATAAAATGGTTGATAAGGCGTGTGATGAAGATACAGAGCAGGCCATACGTGAATGCGCAAGTAAGCAGGAGGGTGTTGTTCGAGTTGATATGTTAAAGACTCGTGTCTTTGGCAATAAGATTTATGTTGATATTGAAATTGGAGCTGACGGAAATGAGACACTTCGCGAGGCACATGCAGTCGCAGAGGAAGTACACAACCGCATTGAGAACGAATTTCCAAAGGTAAAGCACATCATGGTGCATGTCAATCCGGCGTAAACAATGCCAAGCGTTTATCTGAAAGGTGACAAGATTTACTGAGAAAATTGATAAAAATAAAAATGACTCTAGTTGAGATGCTGTTCTCGGCTGGAGTTATTTTTGGTTAAGAATACCATGGACAACACACTTCGAATGAACTATACTGGAAAAAAAGCGCGGCTGCGCAGAAGTGAGGACGACTATGATTCGAGTAACGATATGGAATGAATATCTGCATGAAAAGGAGGAACCGGTACGTCATATTTATCCAAAAGGAATCCATGGATGCATTAAGGAATTTTTACAGACAGATGAAGAGTTTGTAATTAAGACAGCAACATTTGAGATGCCTGAACATGGACTTACAGAGGAGGTTCTTAAGCAGACCGATGTACTTATTTTTTGGAGTCACATGCGCCAGAATGAGTTTTCAGATGAGGTGGCAGCGCGCGTGTGCAGTCATGTTCGTCAGGGTATGGGACTTGTTGCACTTCATTCGGCACATTTCTCAAAGATTATGAAGGAACTGCTTGGAACAAGCATGACGCTTCGCTGGAAACATGGAGAAAGTGAGCGTGTCTTCTGTACAGCGCCTTACCATCCAATCGCAGAGGGAATACCGGAACGTTTTGATATTCCAAAGGAAGAGATGTATGGAGAGTACTTTGATATTCCAAAACCAGATGATGTGATCTTTACTGGATGGTTTTCATGCGGTGAGGTTTTCAGAAGCGGCTGCACATTCCATAGCGGTTATGGAAAAATCTTTTATTTCCAACCTGGTCATGAAGAATACCCGATTTATTATATTCCAGAAGTACAAAAGATCATTAAAAATGCAGTGTACTGGTGTAAGCCAAGTGTGAGAAAGACAAGCCCACTAGACTGCGCAGAAGTAAAAGAGGTGACGCTTCCATGAAAATATCTGTATTTTACGAGCATATCGAAAAAGCATGTGAGCAGACAAAAAAGCCACTTGAAGAAGTGCTTGAACACGTAAAGAAAAGCGGTATTGATGGAATAGAGATGGATTACGATATGCTGTCATCTGAAGATGATGAACAGTCAATTTTAACGTCTTTAAAGAAAGCTAGGCTTGTCATAAGCAGCATATACGGCTTTTGTCATTTGGACAGTGATCCAGAAGAACAAAAATGTCTTGATGTAATTGATCAGGCCGCAAAAAATGGCTGCAGTCGTGTGCTTCTTGTGCCAGGATTTTTCAGTGAGGCAGATGCAAAGATATTTGGAGAGTCTGCAGATGATTGGGAAAAAACAGTGGCATTTATGCAGTCAAATCAGGTAGTGCAAAATATTATGGCAGGGCTTCGTAGAGCAGTTGCCCATGCAAAAGAAAAGAATGTCATTGTGACACTTGAGGATTTTGACAGCACATTGTCACCATGTTCTAGAATCAATGCGTTAAAATGGTTTATGGAACAGGTGCCGGGGCTTTGTTGGACGCTGGATGCTGGGAATTTTGCTTATAGTAGTGAGAACATATTAGATGCATATGAGGTGCTTCGTACATATACTGCTCATGTCCACTGCAAGGATAGGGGAACAGAAAATCCAACATCAAATGGAATCACAGGCACATATAATAAAGGTCTTCGCCCGGTCAGCGCTGGAGATGGCTATATTCCACTTGATTCGATTCTTTCCTATTTAAAGAGAGATGGTTATGAAGGATGGCTTGCAGTAGAGCAGTTTGGTCTGGAAAATCAGTATGATGGAATTGTAAGATCGGCGGAGTATTTGATGAAAGGCGAGTTCAATACATGGAGGTAAATTATATTATGAAACTTGAAAATTTTGTAGGAATGATGACAGGACATTTTGATAATAAGGATCAATTTAATAAGATGCAGGCAGAAGGGAAAACATATCCATATGCGGAACATGTAAATACAATCTGTAATGACAAAATAAATAACCTTCCTGAAGATTTCAAAGGAAAATTTGTTGTTGAAGAGAGTTATTATGAAATTAATGGGAAACGTCATGCATCTCCACATCTTTTCCTTATCACGGAAATAGAACATGGAATTTTACTTTCTTCTTATGAAATTCCCAAAGGAGAAGATAAAAATACATTTTCATATGATTCTATGAAGAATGTTGATTACTCTAAACTAGAAAAATCTGAAAAATTTACCCCGGCACTTTATCATGAAAAGGACGGAATCTGGGAGGGAGGCAGCACAAGCCAGTTCTCTCCGGTAATGACATTAAGAAATTTGGAGTGGCGAAGACACAGACACTGGAAGAATATTATAATGAAGAAATTCGAAAAGTGAGAATTTCAGCTATGAGTCATTGCTGATTATAAAGTTGGGGAACAAAAATACTCCCCAACTTTATAAAAAGAATTCCCCAAATAGGAAAAAATGAAATTGAAATCAAGCAACAAATGCTCAAAATTATTCCCCCATTTAAAAATTGGGGGAACACTGGAAATCATTAAATATGACAGAAAAGCTTGACCACAACAACGGAAAAAAAGAAAAAAGAATAATAAAAAATTGTTATAATTGTGAAAAAATACATACTAATAAAGTGAAAATAAAAAGTTATAGTATCGTATAGGAATATTTCTACGATAATACACATGTATTTAGTGTATAGAACATAAAAATTTGATATAATGTAAATATGAATATACCTATTCAATCAGTTATATTTAGTGGATTAAGAGGTGTAGGAAAGACAGTTCTTATAAATAAATTGAAAGATAAGATGAATATAAGGAATGGGTAAAAGAAAATTAATTTATATTAATCGAAAACATACATTATTATTACAAAAGCGACTAATCCATATTCTGATTATGGATTAGTCGCTTGAATATTATTTGAAGAATGTTTATAATAATCTTAAATATTGTTTATATGGAGGATCAAAATGTCATATATTGAAAGAAACATTTCACCAATTCTTAAAGATAGAGTACAAAAAAGTAAATGTACTTTAGTCGTTGGTGCAAGACAGGTTGGAAAATCAACATTAATTAAACATGAATTTTCAGAATACAATAGAACTAATTTTGACGATAGATTAACTAGAATACAAGCTAAAGAAGAACCTAAATTATTCTTTTTGAATAACCCATGTCCTCTCTTTATTGATGAAGTACAGAAAGAGGGCGCAATTCTGGAAGAGATTAAACAAATAGTAGATGAATCTGATGAAAGAGGACAGTTCATATTGTCGGGTTCTCAAAAATTAGAACTTATGAAGGGAATTAGCGAATCACTGGCTGGCAGAGTATCAATTTTTGAACTTTCAGGTTTGTCCATGCGTGAAATTAAAAAGATAAAATTTAATAAACATTTTGTGCCTACAGAGGATTATTTGAGAGAGCGTGAAACAGAATTAAAGAAATATGATAACGTATGGGAAATTATTCATAAGGGTTCATATCCTGAATTATACGATATAGATCGAGATTGGCAGGAGTTTTATTCATCTTATGTATCAACATATTTAGAAAGAGACATAAATGAGTTGATTGCTACTGACAGTATTACATTTACAAAATTTTTAACGGCTGTTGCAGCCCGAACAGGTGAGCTACTTAATTATGCAAATATTGCAAGTGACATAGATATAAGTGAAATGACTGTAAAAAAATGGATATCAATTTTAGAAAGAACAGGGATAGTTTATTTGTTACAGCCATATAGTGCAAGTGCATTAAACAGAGCTATAAAAACACCAAAAATATATTTTAGGGACACAGGACTTGCCTGTTATCTGACAAGATGGTTGACAGCTGATGCACTAAAGAATTCGGCAGTAGCCGGAAATATGTTTGAAACATTTGTTATTTCTGAAATCTTAAAAACGTATTCTAATGAAGGTAAAGATTATCGTTTCAATATTTATTACTATAGAGGTAAGGACAAAAGAAAAACAGGAGAAAATGAAATAGATTTAATTATCGAAGAGAATGGAGTATTATATCCTGTTGAAATAAAAATGTCAGGTAATCCAAAGGCTATTATGGGAGCCACAAATCAGGTCCTTGACAAGATACCTGATAAAAAAAGAGGTATGGGAATTATTCTTTGTCTGATAGATAAAAAAACATATTTAAGAGAAAACCTGATAGCTTTGCCAATTGAATATATATAGATTATATTTTGTTAGTACATCAAATATATGGAAACATGTGCAGAGATAAGATGTATTGTGTAAGGAGATTATTATGACCGAATTATGGGATGCATATGATAAAAAATTTAATAAAATAGAAAATACGACTTTAGTTAGAGGAGAAACAATCCCGGATGGTATTTATCATTTGGTTAGCGAAGTAATAGTAAAACATACAGACGGTTCATATTTGTTAATGCAACGTGATTTACGCAAACATCATGGTGGTGAATGGGAAGTTACAGCTGGAGGCTCTGCTTTGCAAGGCGAAAACGGATTAGAAGCAGCAATTAGGGAATTGAAAGAAGAAACAGGCTTGAACGCTGATAAAATGAAGGAAATTACACGAGTTGTACATGACGGTCATCATTCCCTTTACATTATATATTTATGTGTGTCTGATTTCGACAAAAACTCGGTTGTTTTGCAGGAGGGTGAAACAATAGATTACAAGTGGGTGGATAAGGAAACTTTTGAAAAAATAGATGAGAATGAACTGGCAGCAAGGAGAACGTTGGAAGCCATTAGGGAATATAATTTGTAGGTAAGAGAAAATAATAAAAACGGAGGAACAATGACTTTTTTTCATGCATCACAGACGAAAAATATAAAAATTTTAAAACCAAATATATCAAATCACAATATTCCTTTAATTTACTTTTCAGACAAAAGAGAGAATGTATTGGTGTATTTAAGCAATGCTATTGAAAAATTTTGTAAGGAAAAGCATTTTAAGTTTGAGGGCTTCTGGCATAAATGGGGACCGTATGGATTTGATAAAGATGGTAGGTTGTGCCTGGAAGAATATTATCCAAATGCATTGAAAGAAACGTATAGTGGAGTGAAAGGATATATATATTCATGCGACAGTATATCAACATACAAAGAGTTAAATATTCAAATTCCTAATGCATATATTTCAGATCGACCAACAAAAGTGGAACATTGCGAATATGTTTCAGATGCATATTATGAAATAATAAAGGCTGAACAGGAAGGCTTAATAACAATTTGCCGATATGATGAATTTATAAAAAAGAGAAAAGAATGGTTACAGAAAACTATTCGAGATGAGTTTGCTAATAGTTTGTTGGCACCGGATTATAGATTTTTCCTTGAAAATAAATTTGCAGATATTTTAGCTGGTAAATAGAAAAATTGGAGCATTTATGAAATATACAATAAAAGAAAATCAATTGGATTATGAAACATATTACAACCTTAGAGAATCAGTTGGATGGAATAACTGGAGCAAGGTACAGGCACAGAAAGCACTCAAAAAATCTTATTACTCAATTGTGATTTATGATAATGAAAATGCAATTGGTATGGGAAGAGTTGTGGGCGATGGCATATATTTCACCATTGTAGATATTGTGGTAAGACCTGAATATCAGGGCAAGAAAATAGGAACGGCAATAATAAACTCTATTTTAAATTATATTGAAAGAAATATGTATGATGGAAGTAGAGTGAGCGTACAATTGTTAGCAGAGGCAGGTAAAGAACAATTTTACATAAAGCAGGGATTCAAACTTGTGCCACATCAGTATTGTGGACCGGCACTGAGAAAAATAATATATAAAAAATAAATTAGATTTTAGGGAGATTCAAAATGCACACCAAAATAATGATAATTGGCAGTCCCGGTTCAGGGAAAAGCACCTTTGCAAGAAAATTACGAGACAAAACAGGTTTGCCATTGTTTTACTTAGATATGATAAAACATAAACCGGACAGAACTACAATTTCATCAGAAGAATTTGACAAAAAATTAAAGGAAATACTTGTTAAAAGTCAATGGATAATCGATGGAAACTATCAAAGAACTTTGGAAGTCAGAATGAAAGAATGTGACCTGATAATACTATTCGATTTGCCGACAAAAGTATGCTTAGAGAGCGTAAAATCAAGAATAGGTACAAAAAGAGAAGATATGCCTTGGGTGGAAACTGAGGAAACATTTGAGGGAGAATTCAAACAATGGATTCAGGAATTTTCAGATGAAAGTCTCCCTGAAATATATCAGCTTCTTGAAAAATACAAAGATAAAGAAGTTGTGATTTTTAAATCAAGAGAAGAAGCAAATCTTTATTTGGAAAATTTATAACAGCAAATCATTTCATATGTTAAAATCAATGCTTAATTGTTTTTCATAAATATCGTATTGTTTGATATTATAAATTTTCAGTGTTATATTTTAGTCACGGTACCGAAAAATTATGAGGAGAAAGCTGTCAGACAGTAGTGATAAAATATGAATTTAATAGGAAACAATATAAAAATAATTAGAAAGCAGATTGGTTTGACACAGGAAGAATTGGCATTACATATTGGTGTAACACCACAGGCTGTAAGTAGATGGGAAAACGGAACAGGGATGCCTGATATTTCTATGGTAGTGCCATTGGCAAAAACACTTAATGTTTCAACGGATTATCTCTTTGGATTAGAGAAAAATGAAATTGATGACAATGTTTATGTAGAACTAAAAAGACATATAGAAAAAATAGAAACTGAATCAGGGAGAAAGGCAGAAGCAGCACTTTTATCCTGTCAGTTTATGTTAAAGAAAGTTTATGAAGCACCAGATAATTATATTTATTCAGTTTTTTTTGTAGAGCAGGTTGCAAATTTAAGCAGATTTGTAGATTTGGAAAAATATGCCGAGGACAAGTGGGCTGAGTACAGGGAATTGGCTATAAAGTACGGTTCCAATGCCATAAGATTTGCAAACAATAAGGAATGGATTGAACGTGCACATTTTGCGTTGGCGTGGATTTACATACATGATAGAAATTATGCGTATGCCAGAGAACATATTGAACAACTGCCATCAGTATCTTCTAACAGACTTCAGGAAAGTATCTTGGCACAGTTGGAAGCTTTTGAGAATGGCATTGATGCAATGGATGAAGCAGTAACTAAAAATCTTCAAAATTTTGTTCGTGCAATTAACAAGGAAAATTTGTACGCAATGGAGACTTTTTCATGGCAGAAACCTTTGCGTGCAGTAGAATTTGGTCAGTGGGCAATTAGACTAATAGAGGTATTCGGTGAAAATAAATATTTGAAATCATATTGTAGAGGTTTCTTAAGAGATATTTATAAATATCTAATTAATGCAGAGGTTATTTTAGGCAGATTTGAAAATGCAGCGAAATATTTTGAAGAATTAAAAGAGCAGATGCAAAAGCAATATGAATATCATCAAAGTATACTTTCTGATGAGGCAGAAAAGGCCAAGTTTAACGATAGACAAATTGGTTATATGGAGGCTTATACACAAGAATTTATAAAGGAAAAACAACAGGATGTAGTTAATTATATTCTGGGGTGCTGGCCTGGAAAAATGGCAGAAAAGTTTGCTGAGGCAATAGGATATTCTAAATAGTTGTAGTAAAAAGCTCTGATCTAAAAATAAAGATTGAATTTTTTATTTTAATGAAAAAAAATCTTTAATATGGTAAAATATTATTGCAATAAATAAAGAAATTTGGAAAAATTTATTTACTTAATTTCAAATAAAAAACAGAACAGATTATATCGTAAATAATAAAATTATTTATCGCAGAAAGGTGGTATAATGCGTTTTAATCTTCCAGTTTTAGTATATCAGGAAAAAAATTGTGTACATAATCATGCAGATGAAATAGCTCAGATGGGCAAAAATGCTTTAATTGTAACAGGCAGGAATTCTTCAAAAAAGAACGGTTCTTTAGATGATGTAATAAATGCTTTAAAATCTTCATCCAACTCTTTAATCTCATTAATTATGCCACATAATTCTTTTTGATTTTCTGTCCATCTATCTGTGTTAATATTCACTAAAGCTTTTGGTGATTTTATTTTTTTATAATCTGCTATTGTAG